>ENA-ORXT01000542-ORXT01000542.1-marine-metagenome-genome-assembly--contig:-NODE-542-length-59003-cov-64.686284_pt1 | contig 59003 bp, 57 predicted proteins | sample MGYA00237868_ERZ511482 | MGnify/ENA metagenome assembly ERZ511482 | reverse complement strand
CTCGGACACATCACCACTGCCATCCTCATCGGCATTGACCGGCGCAGGCTTGTCAACACTCAGCCCAGGCGTCTCAAGCGATGTGACTTCACCATCGGTAGACGGTTCTGTCTGATCGCTGTCAGCAGTCGCCGTGTTCGCAATACTGCCCGCAGCAATATCGCCAGCAGTCACGGTGTAGGTACCCACCAACGTGCACGTCTCGGCCGGCGCAACCAGCGCACACGGAGCCGAGCCACCGGTAGCTGTGATCAGATCATCGATCACAACCACGTCGGTCAGATTCGTTGCACCCGTATTGGTAACCGTGATCGTGTAGGTCAGCGTGTCACCCTCGGACACATCACCACTGCCATCCTCATCGGCATTGACCGGCGCAGGCTTGTCAACACTCAGCCCAGGCGTCTCAACCGTTGTGACTTCACCATCGGTAAATGGTTCTGTCTGATCGCTGTCAGCAGTCGCCGTGTTCGTAATACTGCCCGCAGCAATATCGCCAGCAGTCACGGTGTAGGTACCCACGAGCGTGCAGGTCTCGAATGGTGTGAGTAGCGCACACGGCGTATTGCCACCAATAGGCGTGATCAAATCGTCGGTCACGACAATATTGGTGAGATTGGCATCGCCTGAGTTCGTGGCGGTGATGAAGTAGGTCAGCGTGTCACCCTCGGACACATCACCACTACCGTCTTCGTCGGTATTGACCGGGGCAGGCTTATCGGTCGTCAACGCTGGCGTGTCTACCGGTGTCACTTCGTCGTCGGTGACTGACTCGGTCTGATCGCTGTCAGCCGTCGCCAAGTTCGTGATGCTGCCCGCAGCAATGTCGGCAGCAGTGACGACGTAGGTGCCGACCAGGGTGCATGTTTCTGTCGGCGCAACCAACGCACACGGCGTCGTGCCACCCGTCGGGGTAATCAGATCATCGGTCACAAGGACATTGGTTAGATTCGTCGCACCATTGTTGGTGGCCGTGATCGTGTAGACCAACGTGTCGCCCTCGGACACATCACCACTGCCGTCCTCGTCGGTATTGACCGGGGCAGGCTTGTCGATGCTCAGCGCAGGTGTCTCGAGCGTTGTGACATCGTCGTCGGTGACCGAGTCGGTCTGATCGCTGTCGGTCGTGGCCGTGTTCGTAATACTGCCCGCAGCAATGTCGGCGGCAGTCACGGTGTAGGTACCCACCAACGTGCAGGTCTCGGTCGGCGCAACCAGCGCACACGGTGTCGTGCCACCTGTCGGGGTGATCAGATCATCGGACACGATGACGTTGGTCAGATTGGCGTCGCCATCGTTGGAAGCCGTGATCGTGTAGGTCAGCGTGTCGCCCTCGGACACATCACCACTGCCATCCTCGTCACCATTGACTGGTGCCGGCTTGTCGATGCTGAGCGCAGGAGCAGGAACCGGCGTGACCTCGTCGTCGGTCACCGAATCAGTTTGATCCGAATTCGCCGTCGCCTCGTTCGTAATACTGCCCGCAGCAACATCAGCTGCAGTCACGGTGTAGGTACCCACCAACGTGCAGGTCTCGGTCGGCCCAACCAGCGCACACGGCGTGGTGCCGCCCGTTGGCGTGATCAAATTGTCGCTCACGACGACGTCGGTCAGATTCGCTGCACCTGAGTTGGTGGCCGTGATCGTGTACGTGAGTGTGTCGCCTGCGGACACATCGCCAGAACCGTCTTCGTCACCATTGACTGGTGCTGGCTTGTCGATGCTCAGTGCAGGGGCCTCGAGGGGCGTGACTTCAACGTCGGTCACCGAATCGGTCTGATCGGAATCAGCCGTAGCGGTATTGGTGATGCTGCCAGCCGCGATGTCGGCCGCCGTGACGGTGTAGGTGCCGACCAGGGTGCAGGTCTCGGTGGGCGCAACCAGCGCACATGGCGTCGTGCCACCCGTCGGGGTAATCAGATCGTCGGTCACGAGGACATCGGTCAGATTCGTTGCACCCGTGTTGGTGGCTGTGATCGTGTAGGTCAGCGTGTCGCCCTCGGACACATCACCGCTGCCGTCCTCGTCACTATTGACCGGGGCAGGCTTGTCGATGCTGAGCGCAGGTGTTTCGAGTGTTGTGACATCGTCGTCGGTGAACGAGTCGGTCTGATCGCTGTCGGTCGTGGCCGTGTTCGTGATGCTGCCCGCAGCAATGTCGGCAGCAGTCACGGTGTAGGTGCCCACCAACGTGCAGGTCTCGGTCGGCGCAACCAGCGCACACGGGGTCGTGCCACCTGTCGGGGTGATCAGATCATCGGTCACGATGACGTTGGTCAGATTGGCGTCGCCATCGTTGGAGGCCGTGATCGTGTAGGTCAGCGTGTCGCCCTCGGACACATCACCGCTGCCATCCTCGTCACTGTTGACTGGTGCCGGCTTGTCGATGCTGAGCGCGGGGGCAGGAACCGGCGTGACCTCGTCACCGGTCACTGGGTCGGTCTGGGTCGAGTCCGCCGTCGCCTCATTGGTGATGCTGCCCGCAGTGACGTCGGCCGCAGTGACCGCATACGTGCCAATCAGGGTGCAGGTTTCGGATGGAAGCAGTAGCGCGCAAGGCGTTGAGCCACCGGTTGGCGTGATCAGATCGTCGGTGACAACCACGTTGGTCAGATTGGACGCACCCGTGTTGGTCGCGGTGATCGTGTACGTGAGCGTGTCACCCTCAGACACATCACCACTGCCATCCTCATCGGCATTGGCTGGCGCTGGTTTGTCGACGCCGAGTGCCGGGGCATCTACCGGCGTGATCTCATCATCGGTAACCGGATCGGTCTGATCAGAATCCGTCGTCGCCTCATTCGTGATCGAGCCAGCAGCGATGTCCGCAGCAGTAACCACATAGGTGCCAACCAGCGTGCAGGTCTCGGTCGGCAAGAGCAGCGCGCACGGCGTAGTGCCACCGGTCGGGGTGATCAAATCATCGGTCACGATGACATTGGTCAGATTCGACGCGCCGTTGTTCGTCGCAGTGATCGTGTACGTGAGGGTGTCACCCGCAGACACATCACCACTGCCATCCTCGTCGGCGTTCACTGGTGCAGGCTTGTCGGCGGTAAGCGACGGTGAAGGCACCGGCGTGATCTCATCATCGGTAACCGGATCGGTCTGATCAGAATCCGTCGTCGCCTCATTCGTGATCGAACCAGCAGCAACATCAGCAGCAGTAACCGTGTACGTACCAACCAGCGTGCAGGTCTCGGTCGGCAAGAGCAGCGCGCACGGCGTAGTGCCACCGGTCGCGGTGACCAAATCATCGGTCACCACCACATTGGTCAGATTCGCGCCACCGCTGTTCGTCGCAGTGATCGTGTACGTAAGCGTGTCACCCGCAGACACATCACCACTGCCATCCTCGTCGGCATTGACCGGCGCAGGCTTGTCAACATCTAACACCGGCGCATTCAGCAAGGTGACTTCATCATCGGTCACCGGATCAGTTTGATCGGAATCCGCCGTCGCCTCATTCGTAATCGAACCAGCAGCAACATCGGCAGCAGTAACCACGTAGGTGCCAACCAGCGTGCAGGTCTCGGTCGGTAGCAGTAGCGCGCACGGAGTGGTACCACCGGTTGGCGTGATCAAATCATCGGTCACGATGACATTGGTCAGATTCGAAGCACCCGTGTTGGTCGCCGTGATCGAATACGTGAGGGTGTCACCCTCGGATACGTCACCGCTGCCGTCCTCGTCACTATTGGCGGGTGCAGGCTTATCCACCATGAGATCAGGCGTCTCAAGCAGTGTGACCTCGTCGTCGGTGACCGGATCGGTCTGATCAGAATCTGCTGTTGCCTCGTTCGTTATGTCCCCCGCAGCGATGTCGGCGGCGGTAACCACATAGGTGCCAACCAGCGTGCAGGTGCCAGCCGGAGCGACCAGCGCGCACGGGGTCGTGCCACCGGTCGGGGTGATCAAATCATCGGTCAGGATGACATTGGTCAGATTCGACGCGCCGTTATTCGAGGCAGTGATCGTGTACGTGAGGGTGTCACCCTCAGACACATCACCGCTGCCATCTTCGTCGGCGTTGATGGGTGCAGGCTTGTCGATCTCGAGCGATGGTGACGGCACCGGCGTGATCTCATCATCGGTAACCGGATCGGTCTGATCAGAATCCGTCGTCGCCTCATTCGTGATCGAGCCAGCAGCGATGTCCGCAGCAGTAACCACATAGGTGCCAACCAGCGTGCAGGTCTCGGTCGGCAAGAGCAGCGCGCACGGCGTAGTGCCACCGGTCGGGGTGATCAAATCATCGGTCACGATGACATTGGTCAGATTCGACGCGCCGTTGTTCGTCGCAGTGATCGTGTACGTGAGGGTGTCACCCGCAGACACATCACCACTGCCATCCTCGTCGGCGTTCACTGGTGCAGGCTTGTCGGCGGTAAGCGACGGTGAAGGCACCGGCGTGATCTCATCATCGGTAACCGGATCGGTCTGATCAGAATCCGTCGTCGCCTCATTCGTGATCGAACCAGCAGCAACATCAGCAGCAGTAACCGTGTACGTACCAACCAGCGTGCAGGTCTCGGTCGGCAAGAGCAGCGCGCACGGCGTAGTGCCACCGGTCGCGGTGACCAAATCATCGGTCACCACCACATTGGTCAGATTCGCGCCACCGCTGTTCGTCGCAGTGATCGTGTACGTAAGCGTGTCACCCGCAGACACATCACCACTGCCATCCTCGTCGGCATTGACCGGCGCAGGCTTGTCAACATCCAACGCCGGCGCATTCAGCAAGGTGACTTCATCATCGGTCACCGGATCAGTTTGATCAGAATCCGCCGTCGCCTCATTCGTAAACGAGCCAGCAGCAACATCGGCAGGTGTCACGACATAGGTGCCGACCAACGTGCACGTAGCACCTGGAGCCACCGAAGCACACGGTGTGGTGCCGCCGGTTGGGGTGATCAGATTGTCGGTGACCACAACGCCGGTGAGCGTCGATGGTCCGTCGTTGGTCGCGGTGATCGTGTACGTGAGCGTGTCACCGGCGGAGATGTCGCCGCTGCTATCGGCATCGGTGGTGAACGCTGGCGCAGGTTTCTCGATCGAAAGCGCAGGGTCAGCCGGTACATCGACGCAACTGTCGTTGTTTGAGGCATCATCGTCGCCCGCGATGCTATTGGCGAACCCGCCGGTTCCGGTCGCTTCGTTGCAGGTGCCTGAACCACCAACGACCAGGGCTGGTGCGGTGATGTCATAGACGACGGTGACATCCCAAACTTCTGATGAGCTGGGGTCGATCGGCTCCGCGCTGACCGAAGCAGAAGTAGCTCCATTGGAAGGAGCCGTGGTGGCCGCAGGGTCGGTCGTCGACAAGGTCACGCTGGAAACAACCATGCCGGCCGGAGCGGTCGGTGTATCAACGAAGCTGTAGCTGCCTGCGCCGAGCCCCGTGTTGTTGGCGGTGACCTGGTAGGTCACGGTGTAGGTGCCGGCGTCGAATGATCCCGAGGTGACCGCGCCAGCCGTCTTGACGAGATCGATCTCCGCAAACAGCTCATTGGTGAATGTGCAGACGATGTCGGCGCCTGCGAGAACCGCAGACGGCGGAATCGTCAGCGTGCTTCCGGCAAGTGCTCCGAATGTGCCCGCCGTGCCGGTGATCGCCGAGTTGTCGTCGACGCAGTCAGCGTCGAGCAATTCCCAGTTGGCAGGTACGGCTTCAGACAGCGCTACGGCGGAGCCGAGTGTGGTGACCATCAATTGTCCGGTTTCAACCGCCACTCCGGCGGTCGCGGTGGTGACGTCAGAAACAGGATCGTCGAGGTTGGTAGCGCTGAAGCTGAACGTATCGACACCGTTTGTCGAGATCTTTGCGACCCGCACCGACGCGCCGACCTCGATGCAGGCTTGGTCGTAGTTGTCGGAGAGATCAACGTCGGTCGCTGCGTCCGACGACGCGCCCGCGATGTTGGGCGATGTGCCTGCAGGACAGGTGTACACCGGTGCGACTGCTCGGTTATTGGCGGTCGCAGGATCGACATAGTCACCCTCGATCGTGGCGACATTTTCGAAGTCGGTCTCCGTAACGCCGGGTGGGATCTGCATGAACAACGTCAGTGTTTCGACTTGACCAGACGTCATCGATCCGACCGTCCATGTCGATCCGGCGAAGGTGCCAGCAGATGCGGTGCTGCCAGTGAGGGTCACGCCGGCTGGCAACGTGTCGGTGACAACCACATTGTTGTTGGTGTTCGGACCATCATTTGTCGCCGTCACCGTGTACGAGAACGTGTCGCCACCCACGTGCACGATGTCCGAAGCCGTCTTTTGGACTCGCACGTCGGCGATGGGTTCTGTGTCCCATATGAATTCGATCCCGTCGAAGCCCACGCCCTCGACCGTTCCCGGGGCTGCGTTCAATCGGAAACGCACCTGCGAGACGGTGCCGTTGATCTGGACGGTGCCGCACTCGGTGCCGTCAGTAACTGTGGGGCGACACTCAATATCTGCGTTGGTCGTGACATTGCTGCGCCGCTCGATCGTGGTTGCCGTCGTGTCGAAGCCAGGCGTGCCACCGAGCTCGGTGAGTGTGAGACCGTCGAGCAACGTCAAGATCGACGAGTTCGCAATATTGTCACCCTGCCCGCCCAACCGATCGATGTGGAGCACGGGATCGGTTACGGGCTCATCGAACGTGAACACCAGAATCGCACTGCCGGGGTCCCCAGCAGGGCCGGTGAGGCCTTCGGGCGTCGTATCCCAAGAGAAGAGCAGCTGAAGCGACGTGTCAAGCGCCGGATCGCCCAGTCCGTAAAGATCGTTGTACGGCGAGACGGCACCGAAGGCTCCGGTTGGTGTGAAGGTGAGCGCTGCTTCGCCGGTGATGTTGGTGGCCGCAGCCGTGACGTCGATGAAGGGCCCCAGGTCGGCAGTGTTGCCAGTCCAGGCCGCGGTGCGAAAGGCGGGCCCGGTGGTCGCGCCAATAGCGTTGTTCTCGGTCGGCAGCGCGGGCAGAGGAACGTTCTGAGTGCCAATCACATCATCGATGATCACATCGATGTCGATGGCAACGGACCCACCAGTCGGCAACGACGTGACAGTACAGGTGACGATGCCACCTGCCTCAGAACATGACCCGGCACCCGCGGTGAACGTCGCACCATTGAAGGTCACATTGCTCGGCAGCGTGTCGGTGATCACGACGTTTGTCGCAGCCCCACCGGTGTTGGACACGTTCAGGGTGTAGGTCTCGGTCGCTCCTACTAGCACGGGATTGCTCGGGCCGTCCTTGGTCACGACAAGATTCGGAGGATCCACGGCTTGAAACGCAAAAATTGCGTCGGCGGGCGAGGCGCTCAGCGGCAGCAACACTGCAACGAGAAACACGAGTAGGGCAATACCGGTGGCCACCCGCGTCGGACCTGCGGTGCGGGGTGGGGTGGAAGTCGTTGGAGAATTCATCGATGCGCGATCTCGTGTAGGCACACAAGCCAAAGCTTGCTTTTCATAACGTGCAGATTCGGACTGGGGCGGTAGAGATTTCCTGGCGGCCGAGGCCCACTCCGTAGACTACTGGACCTCATAAGCGAATTGCGGACCAACAAGAGACTTTTGTGTCCACTTGTGCAACAAAAATTACAACTGCCGCACGAAACTGCGGGCGGAACAGGTCCAACGCCCGACCAAGTTTTGGCAACGCGCGTCCACAGCGCGACTACAAAAGACCGAACGAGTACGATTTGCGCCACCGGATCGACTGGCCACCTTGGCAGGTAGATGCCAGAGCAACCCAGAGAGCACCATGACCACATTTGACGATCTGCGACTACAACGAGTTGGGGAAGTCGGCCGCCGATACGTCGACGCGGGGCAGATTCCTTGCTCAGTTGTGCAGGTCGCCGATGCCCACGGCCCGATCTATACCGATACCTACGGCTGGGCCGACGTCGAGGATCAGGTCCCCATCACCATCGACAGCATCTTCCGCATCTACTCGATGACCAAGCCAATCACCTCGATCGTGCTGATGCAGCTCTACGAGGAAGGTGCGTTGTTGCTCGAAGACCCACTCGAGAAGTTCCTGCCCGAGTTCGCCCATCCGACCGTCATGATCGGTGGGAACGACATCTCGCCGGTGACACGTCCGGCAGCGCGATCGATCACGATCAAGGACATCCTGACCCACGCCTCGGGCCTCACGTATGGCTTCTTGCGACAGGGGCCCCTCGATGCCCGCTACCGCGATCAGGGGCTCGGCGACTTCTCCACTCCGGACTACTCGCTACGCGAAGGCATGCGACGCATCGCCGAACAACCGCTGCTGTTCGAACCAGGTACCGCTTGGAACTATTCGATGTCGACCGACGTCTGCGGCGCAGTGATCGAAGTGGTGACCGGTCAGACCCTGGCGCAGGCGTTTGCAGAACGGGTGTTCAATCCACTGCACATGCTCGATACCGGATTCAGCGTTCCCAAGTCGGCCGTCGACCGATTCACGTCTCTGTATGCACCGATCCCGCCCGGCCCAATGACACGAATCGACCAGGCGGGCTCCAGCGCCTACCTCGAACCGGCGGCATTTCTTTCCGGCGGCGGTGGTCTGGTATCGACGATTGGTGACTACCAGAAGTTCGCTTCCATGCTTCTCGCCGGCGGCCTGGGCGACAGCGGCCGGGTCATTGGTCGACGCACGCTCGAGTACATGGCGACCAACCATCTGCCCGGTGGCAAGTTGCTGAACGAACTCGGCCAATCGCTCTTCAGCGAAGTCGCAATGGACGGCATGGGCTTTGGCCTCGGCTTCTCGGTTGTCGAGGATCCCGCAGCCAACGGCAGTCTGTGCTCAGCCGGTGAGTTTGCCTGGGGTGGCGCAGCCAGTACCGCATTCTGGATCGACCCGGTCGAGCAGATCACTGCCATCTTCATGACGCAGCTCTTGCCGTCGAGCCACTATCCCCTACGGCGCGAGCTGCGCGCCGCCGTCTACCAAGCCCTCACCTGACTCACACCGACCGGACGCGCACCAGGCACGCGTCCCTTGGTTGGCGAGGTCAGCTGCTGGCTTCGGCGTTGCGGTGCAAGATGGCATGCGTCGCTTCGATCGAGGCGTAGCCGAGGCCTTCGTCATTGACGTCGACCACGGTGGCGGTGCCGTCGATGATCAGGTTGTAGTCGTCGCCAGACGCTGGTGGCCACAGCAGCGCGACCAGTGATTGTGCTTCGATATTGCGAATCGTCGTACGACCCGCCGGCGCCCGTAGCGTCAGCCCATCGAGCTCGAATTTGACCTGCGTGGTGTGAGGACGACCGTCGACACCGGTGGTGACCAAATAGCCGGCACCTCGAGTCGTGACATGTTCTGCGAGATCTCCGAGTTCGACTTTGATGCTCATGGGGCGATCCTAATCAGCCTCGATCCACATCGGTGGTTCGCCCAGCGGCTGTGAGTGTCATCGCTCCCGGTTGCTTGCGAACCCGAGCGAAAGCGCCGTGGAACTGTCGCCGCATGACTTGCCCTGTCCGCTAGCCCCTGGGTCCTAGTGGAGACAGTCTGGACTCGTCGACGACAGGCGCTACATCGGCGGTTCGGGACGCGACCCGGGCGGTGCCAAGGCGACCGGGAGTTCAGGCGGCTCGCCGCCGAGTCGCCATGCCAAGTAGTCATGGAAGTCACCCAAAGCCCGCTCGATTTCGAGCAACGGACCTGGCTTCCAGCGGGCGGTCACGTTCGACTGCACGTGTTCGCTGATCGTGCGATCTTCGTCCAGGAAGCGAGCATCCCAGCCAGGAAGATTCACGACGGCGCCGGCCTCGACAGCTTCGCCCGCCACACCTGTGGTGACTTCGGTGTGGCCGACGCTGATTGGTCGCACCGACTGCCACAACATGGCGTCGGGGTACACGATCGCCACGAACGACGGCGGCACCGAAATGACGATGTGATCGGCTCGCTCCATCGATTCGCCGCCGGTGACCGTCGCCCGAGCCGAACCTGCAAGGTAATAGGCCGCATCGGTCGGACTCACCGGTTCGATCGTCTCGGCGTGAACTCGGAACTGGCTGTAACTGTCGAGTGCATTGGCGAAGATGAGCTTCCAGTTGGCCTTCCACTCTTCGGCCAACGTGGCGGCCACGTCATGGTGCAGGCGATCGAGGCCCAGAGGCTTCACGTACGGTTCGATGGCGGCGACCCGTTCTCGCAGCGGCTCCACGTCGGAGTTCAGGCTGACGAAGATCAGCCCGTGCCACGTCTCGACCAAGAACGACTCCAAGCCGTGCTCGGCATGCACGACTTCGTCGGGACGCGCATAGGGCACGCTGATCAGCGCACCCTCGGTGTTGTATGTCCATGCGTGATACGGGCACGAAAATCTCGACGCCCTACCAGCACAATCGACCAGCGGCGCACCGCGATGTGAACAGACATTGGCCAGGGCACGGATCTGAAAGTCGTCACCACGAACCAAAATCAGGGGTTGACGCCCGATGATCACCGGCACGAAGTCGCCTGGGTCGGCAACCGCGTCGACGCTGCAGGCAAACACCCAATCACGAGCCCAGATGTCGGCCATCTCGAGCTCGAACACGGCTTCGTCGCCGAACAGGTCGACAGGTAGTGCGGTCTCGCGCTCTATGCGGTTGGGCACACCAGGCTCGCTTCTGCTTCAACCGCGAGGACTACCACTCGTTCCAGTGGATGAAGTTCTCGACCGGCTGACGCTTGGCCAACTTGAAGTCGGTGCCTTTGGTGTACGCCACCGGGAAGAGACCCGCTTGGGTCCAGGCGTTGAAGTCGATGCCGAGCAACTCGGCGACTTCTTTTTCGCGGGGCAGGTGCAACGTTGTCCACGCCGAGCCCATCCCTTTGCTGCGCAGCGCCATCATCAGACTCCACACCGCAGGAAGGATCGAACCCCAGGCTGATGCCTGGCGAAAGCTGTCGGCACCTTCGAGGCGACCAGCATGTAGTGGGATGACCAGCGCAGGCACGTCCTGCAGGACCTCGGCCAGATGGTTGGCCGAGTCGGATATGCGTTCGGCCTGAGCGTCACCTTCGGGCAACTTCGACTTCTGCTCGCGATAGGGGTAGTAGATCTCGCGGTAGTGATCGGCAATGACCTGCTTCTTGTCCGGATCGTCGACGATCATCCACGACCAGCCTTGAGCATTGGAACCAGTCGGCGCTTGCAAGGCCATCTCGATGCATTCGCTGATGGTTTCGCGCGCAACCGGGCGGTCCAGATCCAGTCGCTTACGCACCGACCGGGTCGTGGTCAGTACTTCTTCTGCGGTCAGGCCGATGCTCTCGCTCATATCCCTCGTTACTTTCGCTGCGATCGTTCGTCGGCCACGTTAGCCAAGAGCCACCCGAGTCTCGTGATCGAGAAGCCAGCGTTTCGTGTCGAGGCCACCGGCGAAACCGGTGAGCTTGCCATCGGCGCCCACGATTCGATGACACGGAAGCACGATCGACAGCGGGTTTCGTCCGTTCGCCGAACCCACCGCACGAATCGCTCGGGGGCGACCGATCGCCGCTGCTTGCTTGCCATAGGTCGACGTTTCACCGAACGGAATGTCGGCCAGTGACTGCCACACCTGCTGCTGGAATGCGGTACCACGCAGCTCGAGCGGAAGATCGAACGATCGTCGCTTGCCATCGAAGTACTCAACGAGCTGTTCAGCTGTGGTTACGAGAACCTCGTTGCTGCCAGCGGTCGCGACCACAGGGAACTTGACCCGCCCGTCGCGTTCTTCGGGCCAGAGAACTGCGACCAGCGTGGTGTCGGTTGCGACCAGGCTGAGCTGGCCGACGGGGCTCTCGATGGTGGTGCGGTGAAGAACTCGGGTCGTCATGATGCTGCTTTCAGGGAGGCCGACGCCGCCCACAGATGATGGGTGAGATAGCTGCGCCACGGACTCGCCGTGGCGATCGTCTCCGGTGTCAAGCCAAGTGACAGAGCTGCCCGGTCGGCAACCAAGTCCCCGGCGAGGAAGATGTCGGGGTGGCCCAACACCCGCATGTTGATGTAGTTGGCGGTCCACGGCCCGATGCCCTTCACCGCGACCAACTCGTCGTAGATCTGGTCTCGGTCGGCGCCGGGCGTGAGATCATCGGCTCGACCATCGAAGAGTTCGGCTACCGCGTGAATCGTCTCGGCGGTGCGTCGGGTGAGACCCATGTCCTTCAGGTCGGTTGTTGCAACCTGCGCTGGCGTCGGGAAGGGCTGCAGCCGTCCGCTGGCTTCGGTAGCTCGGGCGACGATGCGTCCCGCCAGCGTTCGAGCGGCCGCCACGCTGCGCTGCTGACCCAGAATGGCGAACACCAGCGTGGCGAACCCATCGCTCGATCCCGGCGACCGAATACCAGGCAGTGCTTTCACGAATTCGGCAATGGGTTCGATTGCACACAGAGCAGCTTCGATGTGCCTCGGGTCGGCATCCAGGTCCAACATGCGGCGACACTGCGCAACAGCTCTGGCCAGGTCGGCGACATCGGCGAGTTCGAGATTGCATTGCACCCACTGATCGGAGATCTCGAGCACAGCGATGCCGTCGCCGTGCTCGAGCCGCAGGGCCGTCGAGAACTGGCCGTCGTCGACCGATGAAACACCTTCGACGGAATGCGTCTCGGCGAAGTTCAGAAAATGGTCGCCAGCGAACGGCGCGCGAAATGGCAAGCGAATGCTGAGCGACCCCGGATCGCTCGGCGCCAGACTTCGCTTCGCACGCAGCTCGGTCGGCGTGCCGTCGAACACCTCACGAATGGTGTCGTTGAACTGGCGCAAGCTCGAGAAGCCGGCGGCAAAGGCCACGTCGGTGAAGCGCATCGCGGTTGTTTCGATCAGCGTGCGAGCCGTCTGCGCTCGCTGAGCCCGGGCAATGGCCAACGGTGGGGCGCCAACGGCCTCGATCATGATGCGCCGCAGATGTCGCTCGGTCACAGCCAGCTCTCGGGCCAACTCGTTCACCGTGTGCGTGTCGAGGTACCCCTGGTTGATCAACCGCATCGCCCGACCAACCACGTCTTGGCGAACATTCCATTCGGGTGAACCCGGCGTGGCATCGGGTCGGCAGCGCTTGCACGCACGCAGGCCAGCCCGCTGGGCGGCGGCCGTGGTCAGGAAGAAGTCCACGTTCTTGCGCAGGGGATGGACCGGGGTGGGGCAGCTGGGGCGACAGTAGATGCCGGTCGTGCGTACGCCCACGATGAAGACACCATCGAACCGGGCATCTCGACTCTTGAGCGCCCGGTAGCGCTGGTCGTCGTCCAAGTCGGTGAGTGTCATGCATCTATCCTGCCTGAGAGCAGACCCCGTTACTAGCGGATTTCGGACATACGTGTCGGCGCTCCGAGCATGGCTTTCGACAGAGGAAACAGACCAATGAGCACCACCCCCGATTCCCACGCCACCGTTTTGGCCGCCAATCAGAGTTTCTACGACGCCCTCGAGGGTCGCGACATGGCTGCCATGAGCGCTGCGTGGGAACACAGCAACGACGTGGTGTGCGTGCATCCCGGGTGGACCATCTTGCGTGGCTGGACCGACATTGCCGATTCATGGGACGCCATCCTGAATGGGCCCGGCCACAACCAGTTCATCCTGACGAACACCACGGTGCGAGTCGAAGGCGACACCGCCTGGGTGGTGCTCGACGAGAACCTGATGGCCGACGGCCGCGCCAGCACGATTGCCTGCACCAATGTGTTTCGCCGCCACGGCGATTCCTGGCTCATGGTGATCCACCACGGCTCCCCCGTCATGCGCTGAGAAAGTGTCCTTCGATTCACACACTTCCGTCGTCAGCATCTGAGCCTGAAAGTGTCCTTCGATTCACACACTTCCGTCGTCAGCATCTGAGCCTGACCCCGGATGATTCTGCGCCAATGTCACCTCGCCCCAAGACTGAGTCGCCACCGGGGCAAAGCTATGGGAACGTCTAGTTTGGAAAGGGTGAACTCTGAACCTCTGCCTTCCGCCGTGTCCGTCGAGGAATGCAACCGCTACATCGAGGAACTCGACTTCGTCGAGAACACACCCGTGATCGAAGACGCCGCCCAGGACTACGTGCTTGCCCGGGTGCCCATCGACGGGATGCGCACACGACCCGGCGGCTACGTTCCCGGCCCGGTGATGATGACGGCCGTGGACCTTGTCGCCTGGTTTCTTGTTTTCACCCGCAATGGCTTCACTCCCATGGCACTCACATGGGAACTCAAGATCAACTTTCTGCGCCCCGCCCACGGAGCCGACCTGATGATCAGCGCTCGCCAGACCAAGTTCGGCAAGTTGTGCCACGCCTCGATCGACCTCTACCTCGACGGCGACCCCGACCGTCTGGTAGCCCACGCCACCACGACGTACGTGTTGCCCGCCGAATAGAAATGTCGATCGTTACGCACACTGTTGTAGACATCATCGGTGCCTGACCGCACGGATTGTCCGGCGAACGACAGCCCGAACGGAGCGACGCAACACGGCTACAGAATGTTGGCGACGGCGGTGCTTACTTCGGCGTTGATGTGGGCTACTTGGGTGGTGGGTTCGAAGCGGGGTGGATTGTCGTCGCTGACGAACTCGGGCAGCGGGGCGATCACGGCGTCGGCGTCGAAGGCGTTGAACAGGATCAGACTCAGACGTTCCCACTCGGTGTCGTTGACCCGATGGCGAGTCGCTCGGAGTCGACCGTTGGTCAGCCGTTCGAGCATGTCGCCCACGATCACGATGAAGCGATCTTGCACTACCGGCGGAGAGATCCACTCGTCGTTCACGGTGAGTAATTCCAGGCCGGGTGCAGTCTGGCCCATGAGCGTGAACGCTTCGTAGTCGGTATGGGCGGCGATGCCCACGACGTTGTCGGCCGTCTCGCCATTGTGCGGTGGGTAGCGCAGCAGCCGCATCATCGACGAGCTGCGTTCACTCTCGTACATGGTGAACGTGTCTGCCGGCAGCTCGTACATCTCGGCGAAAGCGACGAACAGTTGTCTCGCGGCTGCCCGAGAGTCGAGATACCAGCCGTAGACCGTGTCCCGGAACCCGGGTAGGTCATCGGGCCACAGATTTGCTCCCAGACCGCCGTACTCGGTGCTCGATTCACCCGGGAGTTCCATGGCCAGGTCGAACGACTCGCACCGGGCGATCGTGCCGGGCTCATACGCAGGCTCGGTGCCGAGTTGTATCCACCCTCGCTGCGAGCCTTCGTTGGTTTGCAGCGCAGTGCGTTTGTGGTCTTCGGTAAGCGCATGAAAGCGACGAGCCTGAGCGAACACGGCATCGACCGATGCCTGCGACGGACCGAAGTTCGCCGCATAGAAATAGCCGACGTTCTCGAACGCAGCTCGGATCTCGGCCAGCGTGGCCGCTCGCTCCTGCGGCGCGCCATGAAGGCCAGCCAAATCGATATCCGGATGGTTGTCACTCGCCATCACTGCGCTGTCCAGCCACCATCGATGGTCACGCTCTGCCCGGTCATGTACGTCGAGGCATCGCTGGCCAGCAGTAGCAGGGCGCCGTCGAGCTCTTCGAGGCGTCCGACTCGGCGCATGGGCGTGCGCTTGGTGATGTAGCCGAAGCCACTGCTGTCTTCGTCCATCATTTCGTCGGTCAGCTCCGTCGGGAAGTACCCCGGCGCAATGCAGTTGACCCGAATGTTGTGTCGTGCCCACTGGCCCCCCAGCTCGCGAGTCAGACCCAAGAGTCCGGTCTTGCTGGCCACGTAAGCCGCCTGGTTGTTCGGGGCCGAGGAAACGAAACTGTGCGCCGAACCGATGTTGATGATGGAGCCGGGCGCGCCATGTTCGATCATGGCCGCAGCTGCGGTGCGGGCCAGCAGGAAGCACGACGTCAGATTGATATCGATGACGCGGGCGAACTCGTCGGCAGTCTCTTGCTCGGCTTTGGTGGGCGCATCGCTGATGCCGGCATTGTTGATCACGACGTCGAGTCGCCCGGTCTGCTCATAGGCGGCGGCGACCAACGCATCCAGGTCGGCTTCCACGGTCACGTCGGCCCGCATGGCGGTGACACCTGGACTTGATGCGGCCAGCGCCTCGAGCCTGTCAAGGCGCCGTGCGGCTGCGATGACATGCATGCCGCTCGCGGCCAATGTCCGCACCATGTGCTCACCGATGCCACTCGACGCGCCGGTGACGATGGCTGTGCGGCCGTCGACATCAAAGATCTCTGAAGCTGTTCGAGTCACCCCCGGAGTCTACGCAACCCGCCGATTCTCCGTAGCCTCAAAAGTCCACCCGCCTGGCGCATGGACAATTCGGTCAGCTGTTGGTGGTCCACCACTCGTCGAGGCGCTGTTCGGTTGCTTCGAGGTTGAGGTCGGGTTCGGATCGCTTCAGCTCGAGGAGGAATTTGAGCGCTTTACCGACCGTGGGCCCCGGGCCGACGTCGAATCGCTCCATCACCGCTTGGCCGTCGATCAGCGGGCGCTCGGCCTTGCGGCGGTCCTGCGCTGCGAGTTCGAGGATGCGCTCTTCGATGGCGTCGACGTGATGATGCAGCTCTTGGCGCTTGCGCTGGTTGCGCGTCGTGCAGTCGCTGCGGACCAGCTCGTTGAGTAAGCCGAGCAAGTGACCGGCATCGCGTGCGTAGCGCCGCACGGCGGAGTCACTCCAGCCATTGGCGTAACCCTTGAATCGACCAGACAGTCGCACCAGCTCGGCTACATCGCTCACGACATCGTCGGCATATCCGAGCTGGCGAAGACGCTTCTTGGCCATCTTGGCGCCCACCGCTTCGTGGTGGCGAAACGTCACGCCGTTGTCGTCGATCTTGCGGGTCAGCGGCTTGCCGATGTCGTGAAACAAGGCTGCCAGGCGCAAAACCAGGTCGGCGCGCGTCTTCGACGTGACCGCAATCGTGTGCGCCAGCACGTCCTTGTGCTTGTGGATCGGGTCCTGCTCGAGCGCCAACGCCGGTAGCTCGGGGATGATCTGCTCGGCCTCGCCCGAATCGACCAGCGCCCATAGCGCGTTCGAGCAGTCGTCGTCGAGCAACGCTGCGCTCAGTCGATCTCGGGCAATCGCGGCTTCCATCGCCTGACAGTCTGCTGGATCTCGGCGCGGTTTGCACCGAAGTATCTCCCTCGCCCCCGAGCACACCGGCGCCCCCTCTTCTCGCGACGCGACCCACATTGCACGCCTGCACCACTAACCTCGGCCAGGTGAAAGCACTGCTGTTCGAGCGACGCGAGTCCCGCTACGCGGCGGCCATCCTGACGTCCAAACTCTCGCCCGGCGCAGGCGCACTGGTCGCGCCACTACGTATGGCCGACGTCGACGAGCCGGAATTGCCCGGCCCCGGCTGGAAACGGATCACCCCCCGCCTGTCTGGTATCTGCGGCAGCGATCTGTCCACCCTGACGGGCAGCACGTCGCGCTACTTCGAGCCGCTGGTTTCTTTTCCTTTCGTGATGGGCCACGAAGTCGTCGGCATGACCGAGAACGGCAACCGCATCGTGATCGATGCCGTTCTGGGCCACGCCGCCCGGGGCGAGGCTTTGCCATTCGACGGCGCAGCGCCGGCAGACGGCCACGACCACGGCCACCTGATCGGTGGCCATCTCGAAGCCGGGTTGCAGATCGGGTCGTGCGAAAGCACCAGCGGTGGCTGGTCGACATCGATGATTGCTCACGAGAGCCAACTGCATGTGGTGCCCGACACCATGAGCGACGAATCCGCAGTCATGATCGAACCCACCGCCGGCGGCGTCCACGCGGCATTGCGAGCCAAGGTCGAAGATGGGCAGACCGTCGTCGTCCTCGGTGCCGGCACCATCGGGCTCACGATCATTGCCGCGCTGCGTGCCCATACCGGTGCCGACACCATCGTGGCCACGGCGAAGTATCCCGAACAGCGCAAGCTCGCCACCGATCTCGGCGCAACCATGGTGGTCGAGCCCGGCGAAGTCCGCAGAGCCGTACGTCGTGTCACCGGATGCCGCATGGTCGGCTCGGTGCTCTCCGGCGGCGCCGACGTGGTGATCGATGCCGTGGGCAGTCCGGCATCGATCGAGGACTCCTTGGCTATCACTCGGCCTCGAGGGCGCGTGGTGGTCTGCGGCATGCCGGGGGTGGTCGAGATCGACCTGGCCCCGCTGTGGCATCGCGAAACCGAGATGGTCGGCGCCTATACCTATGGCACCGAAGAACTCACCGACGGCACTCGTGCCCACACGTTCGCGCTCGCCACTGATCTCGTCGAGTCCGCCGACCTGGATCGGCTCGTGACCGCCACCTATCCACTCTCGCAATACAAGCAAGCGTTGCGCCACGCATCCGAAGCAGGCCGCCGGGGCGCCGTCAAGATCGCCTTCGACTTCCGCGAGTAGCGAGCTATCCGCTGATTCTTTCGACCCAGCACGAGAGCTGGCACGTGTCGATCTGCGCCAAGAGCGTCGCCAGACGGCTCATGATGGACACATGGCCGAGTACGACCCAAGGGACTAGCGTTATCCGATGCACCCGGCCCCCTCGACGATTCTGCCCCTAGGGCGTAGCGACAACGACACCCGTGATGTGCTCGCCTAGGCTGATTCCGTGTTCACCGGAATCGTGCAAGCGCAATGTGAAGTCCTGGCTGCCGACATGGTCGACGGCGTCATGCAGCTCACCGTCGACCTGGGCGACTACGCCGATGGTTTGCAACTGGGTGCCAGCATTGCCCACAACGGTGCCTGCTTGACCGCCACCGAGATCAATGGCGGTCATGTTCGCTGCGATGTCATCAGCGAGACGCTGACGGTCACCAGCTTGGGCGACGTCGCGGTCGGCGACTTGTTGAACATCGAGCGCTCGCTGAAGTTCGGCGACGAACTCGGCGGCCATGTGCTCTCCGGTCATGTCGCCGGCACGGTCGCCGTGTCCGGAATCGAAGTCGACGGCAACAACCGCACCATGTGGTTCGACGTCGATCCAATGCACATGCCGAACCTGATCTGGAAGGGATGGGTTGCTCTCGATGGCGCCAGCCTGACGATCTCGCGCGTCGATCGCGACAACAATCGCATCGCCGTCAGCCTGATCCCCGAGACCCTCGCCCGCACCACCTTCGGGCGTCTGCAGGTGGGCGACCGCGTCAACATCGAACCCGATGCCCAGACGCAGACGATCGTGCATACCGTCCGTGAATTGCTCGCCGACGACGACTTCCGCCGCCAGGTGCTTCAACTCGACTAGTGCCGCGTCTGGCAACGTCCGGGGTGTCGGCGCCGAGACAGGATCTTCGCTCGCTAGGCGCCGAATCGATGACAGGGTGGGTCCCCTGTTGAGATTTGGCAACGACGCGAGCGGTGATCCGGTCCGGCGAAACGACGCAAAGGTTGTCTGACGCGGCACTAGTCGCTTATAGCCAGGCGGGTCGCTGCTTGCACAATGGCGTTGCGGTATCCGGCCGGGAACACCTTCTCCGCCACCTCGCCGATTTCGTCGACGGTGAACAGCCCCACCGCGTTGTGCTCGTCGCTGTTCCTCAGGCGTGTTGCCTCGCTCTGCGACACAGTGGCTGCAAAGCAGACGATCGCCACTCGCCGGCCGGCGATGACCTCGAACAGATAGGCCGCGATTAGCTCGCCGACGTCGACTTCGACCCCGAGTTCCTCACGACACTCGCGCCGCACAACATCCTGGAGCGTGGCATCGTCGGCATCCACCCGCCCACCAGGGAGCTCCCACTCGTCTCGATTGTTACGCAACAGAACCCAGCGATCCCCACAGCGAAGGGCCGCCTTTACCGATACCGGCGGGTCCTGCGGCAGGGTCACCCGCGAACGTTGACTTCGACGCGAACGCCGTTCGGATCGTCGACGAAGATCTGCGACAGCGCAATCTCTGGGCGCTCGCTCGTTCGGTACTTCAACCCGCGCTCATCGAGCAGTGCACACATGGACACAAAGTCGGTGCCCTCGAACGCAATGTGGTTGAACGCACTTCGTTGCCCGAAGCGATCGTCGTCGTCGATGAAGTTCAAGTGCACCACGGCGGTGTCGCCCAGAAACAGCCATGCCCCGGGAAATCCGAAATCGGGGCGTTCCTGCGGCCGATTCTCAAACCCGAAGAGGTCCTCGTAGAACGCAACCGTTTCTTCAGGCTTCGCGGTGTCGATGTTGATGTGATCAAGTCCGGTGATTCCCACGCCACGATCGTAGGTCACTACGCTCATGTCACGCACTAGTGTCGGCTGCGGCACCGAAGGGGAACATTCCATGAAGCTCGGCCTGTCCGTTGACGAAGTACTGCACACGACCCGCGCCGTCCGCAAGCGCATCGACTTCGACAAGCCCGTCGAACGAGAAGTGTTGCTCGAGTGCATGGACGCAGCAGTGCAATCACCGACAGGCTCGAACAGCCAAGCATGGCAATGGCTCATCGTTACCGATCCCGAAAAGCGTGCTGCGCTGGCCGACTTGTACAAGCAGGGCTGGGCAATATACGCCAACATGGAGGGCAACGCCGCAACTGCATACAAAGGTGATGACCCTGGTCGCGAGGCCCAACAGGCACGAGTGACCAGTTCGGCCGAATACCTGGCCGAAAACTTCGAGAAGGTGCCAGCCATGCTGATTCCATGCATCCCCAAGCTGCCCGAAGGGTCTCCTACGTTTGCCCACGCCTCGGTCTTCGGATCGATCCTGCCTGGCGTCTGGAGCTTCATGCTCGCCGCTCGCGAGCGTGGGTTGGGCACGGCCTGGACCACGATCCACATGATGTTTGAAGATCAGGCTGCAGAGATTCTCGGCATCCCCGATGACATGCAGCAATGTGCACTGGTGACCATCGGCTACAGCAAGGGCACCGACTTCAAGCCAGCAAAGCGCCCACCCCTCGACACCGTCGTCCACTGGGACACCTGGTAGCGAACCATCTGGGTCAGACCCAGATGGTTCTACGGCGCACCCGGTGCCGTCGAAACCTACATGACCAACTCCGAGACGCCGGGCTTTTCCGAGGGAGCATCAGAGCATGCCTGGTTGACTTTGTGAGCGACAGCAACTCGACGCTCGGCGCATGTCACGACACCATCGTCGTTGTGCCCTCGGACATCGTTGCGTTGCTGAACGGCTGGCTGAACGGGTTCGTGGAGACCATGGACCAACACGGCAGTCACGTGGTCATCGCTGGCCCGAATGGGACTGGGATCGACACCAAAGCAGGTCTCGATGAGCTTTCAGATGACATCGGCGCATTCGTCTGGACCGACCGGGTCGAAGCAATCTCCTGATGTGCGCCAGGCTGCTCGACGACGACGGCCCACCAGTCGGCGCCGACGTTCGCCGCACATTTTTCACAAATCGGGATACAGATGGGCACCTGGACCGTCTGTAGTACGTGAAAGTCGTCATGCGAGGACAAAATAGTTCGCTCGAGAAACGAGCAAGGGGTGGTGACGCTGCCGCCTTCGGCGCGCTGATTCGAGAGTACGACCATGATCTTCGTGGCATGGTGTGGTCGATTCTGCGGACAACACATGGCACCGACGACGTCATGCAGACGGCCTACGAAAAGGCGTTCCGCAGCATTCGGGGCTTCGACGGCCGATCGTCGCTCAAGACCTGGGTCAACTCGATCTGCTATCGAGCAGCCATCGACCACATCCGACACGAACAGATTCGCCGCCACGACGACGTGGACACCCATCACGCAGTGGGACACGCCGCGCTCGCCGGTCGACGAAGCGAAATCGAAGCCGTCGAGGATCAGATCGAAGTCGATGCCTTCATGGCTTTGCTCGAACCCGAGGAGCGAGCGCTGCTCATGATGACCGTTGGCTTGGGTTACAGCTTTGATGAAACCGCCGAAATCGTCGGCATGAAACGAGGAACGGTGGCCAGCAAGGTGAGCAGAGCCCGATCCCGTCTCGGCAAGGAGGTCGAACGATGACTGACAAAGAACTACAGCGGCAGCTCCAGTCGAGCATCCCAGACCAGCCACCGAGCTACTGGGCAACCATCGATGCCCGGCTTGTCGAAATCGAGCAGACCGACGCTTTCGACCATCCAGACGCCACCAACCAAGTCATGGCTGACGCCACGGTGACCACTCTCGAACCTGCACGCTCTCACTCCAGCGTGACCAACGCATCTCGGTGGTTGATGGCCGTCGCGGCCGTCGTCATCATGGGTGGCCTGGGCGCCTTCCTGTTGGCCAATCGAGCCAACTCCGATCCGGTCGGCCAGCTCGACCTCAGCGTTCAACCCGACGTCGACGACTCGCCGGTGACGCAGACCGAAGAAACAGACAACCCGCCAGCCGTGCCGGATGAGGAAACGAACACTCCACCAGCCGCGCTCGACGCGGAAACGAACACTCCGCCAGCCGTGCCGGATGAGGAAACAGACACTCCACCAGACGCGCCGGATGGCGATGAGGCTCGAGTGGATGACCCGTTGGTGTGCTTCAGCAGTAGCGACCCAACACCGCGATTGGCGCAACCATCGGAGCCCGCAGAGGAGAGTCCGTGGACCCGGGTTGCAATCCTTGCGACTGACCCGGCAACAGACATGACCGAGCTTGCAACCTGGGAGGACATTCCGTTGGGTGCTGACGAGTCGCCGGTGTTACTGGGCACGATGATCACGGGCAATCCCCAAGGCGCCTTCGACCTACAATTCGACCCCACCACCATGGACGGCTCGCCCTTCCCATCGCAGACCTTTGCAGCGATTCTGACGTCAGAGGCCATGACCATCGGCAACGTGATTCTCAGCCAGGTTCCCTGCTCGCAAGTTCAGAACACCATCGACCTGATGTTCGCTATTGATCCGGGCTTCGCAGCCACACCAGAAGTAGCGCCCTTCAGCCAGGATGACGACACGCTGGTGCCGCCGACCGAAGCTACACCAACGCCAACGGTGGCAGATTTCGTACCAGTACCAAATGCCTTCGGACCCCCGGAACAGTTCGACAGCCCGCCCGAAGGTGAACCTTGGTGTGTCGTCGACATTGTCGCCCCGGATACCTTGAACGTTCGTTCGGGGCCCGGTGTCGAGTTCGAGATACGAGGCGCGCTTCGCCCCGACGCATGCATTCTTCGATCTGCTGGATCAGCAGTCGCAGGTTGGACACCGGTCTATGTCGTGGCGGCTGCAGATGAACTCGTCGTCATCGAGGGTTGGGTCTCGAGCAATTTCGTGTTGCCGGCGACAGCCGTCTCGACAGCAGAGGCTGCGGTCGCGACCTACGACGAGCAGTCAGTTCTGAGCGTCAACCAAACGGAACGCAGCGATCCTCTGCTCGACGACCCGTGTCTGCAGATTGGCGAAGGCGTTTTCTCCTGCCAGACGACCGGCTGGCACTGGGAAGTGGCGTCAAGCCCATGCGGCGCTGGCGTTTCGGATTGGAAGCTCGGCACGGTTGGAGCGGTCGAGGTCCGCCAAGGGCCGGACGGTTCCTGGACGGCCGAAGGTGGCCCTCGCCTGGTCCTGGACTGTTGAACGAACCCTCGAACAAAGCGAACAGACAGAGGCCATCGAGCGCCTTGGTCTCTCCGTGGTGTTGACCAGACCAGTTGCTTGCACCGCATGCACGATTCCAAACCTGGTTCGGCCATCAGTCCACTGTCACGTGAGTGTCTTCACCAGCCGGTCACACCCGTGGGGTCAGGCACAGATGATGACCACAAAAGTGTGTGAATCGCACGACGCTGGTCGCTCGTGTCAAGCACAGATAACGGAGGTCACTCCCGTGGGGTCACACCCGTGGGGTCAGGCACAGATGATGACCGCAGAAGTGTGCGAATCTCACGACACTGCTCACCCGCGTCATCGGCTACCAAGCGCCGAGGATGTGGGCGGCACCGGTACCGCGGTCGACGTTCAGATTGATGCCGTTGACGTAGCTCGCAGTGCGTTGATCGGCCAGGAAGAGCATGGCACCAACCATCTCTGCTGGCTCGGCCGGGCGACCTGCCAGGTTCAGGGCCCGGTCGATCACGTCGTCGCCCACGCCGCGGCGAAAGTCGTCGGACAGCTGTGTGTTGGTGACACCGGGACACAGGCTGTTCATACGTATGTCGAGTTCGGGTCGGACCTGCAGCGCCCGCCACATGGTGTAGTACTGCACCGCCTGCTTCGAGAAGCTGTAGCCGTCGCCCACCACATCCTGGTTGTTGCCGAGCCATCCCATGCCGGCCTCGAACGACGAAGTTGCCGTGAGTGTCCGGTGGTGTTCCACGTTCTCAGCCCAGGCTCGACCGGCGGTCGACGCTACATGGGTCACCGACCCGCCCGCCGATATTCTCGGCAACAAGGCTTCGGTCAGGTGGCGAAGGCCGAACCAATTGATCGCCATCACCTGACTCGGAGTGAAGCGACCACCGTTCGGGACGCCAGCACAGTTCATCAACCAGTCGACTTCTGCTGGCATGAGCTCGAGAGCCAGGTCGATCGACGCCTGATCGCCGAGATCACATGCCACCGCCTGAGCGACCGGGGCACTCACCGGCGCCACATCCAGCGTGTGTACGGTCGCGCCCGCTGCGAGCAGGCTTTGGACCACTGCGGCGCCGATTCCCGAAGCGGCTCCCGTGACCACCACCGTGTGATCCGACAAGTCCATCCACGTTGCATCTTGCATGCCGTCACGTTAGGTGAGCAAGAACCGGGTGCGGCGAACCCGCGGCCGTTGCCTGCCATCGCATAGCGTCTCGGTATGGACCCTTCGGCCTTGTCCGCACGCGATGCGCTTCGACAGATGGATGACGGCGACCTCACTGCCGTTGCCCTCATGACCGCCTGCTTGCAACAGATCGACCACCTCGACCCGGTCGTGAATGCCATGGTGATCCGCAACGACGAACTCGCACTCGATCGAGCAGCGGCGGCTGACCGATCCCGCCAGAGCGGCGAGGTGCTTGGGCCCTTGCATGGCCTGCCTGTGGCCATCAAGGATCTGCAGCCAACCGCCGACATGCCAACCACCTACGGCAGTCCCGACTTCGCCGACCATCATCCGGCACACGACGCAGGGATAGTCACTCGCATCAAGGCGGCCGGCGGCATCCCCATCGGGAAGACCAACATCCCCGAACGCAGTATCGGCGCCAATACGATCAATCCGCTCTTCGGGGCTACGGGGAACCCGTTCGCACCCACGCTCACGTGTGGCGGGTCGTCCGGCGGGTCCGGGGTGGCGCTGGCCACCAACATGGCACCACTCGCAACGGGGTCCGATCACGGTGGAAGCGTGCGCATCCCGGCCTGCTACTCGGGTGTGGTTGGTCACCGAGCCACACCGGGAGTCGTACCCCACGAACTCCGGTCACTCACGCAGACGTTCTACAGCGTGCAGGGACCCATGGCCCGCACGGTCGACGACGCCGCGCTCTTGCTGTCGGTGATCGCCGACCGAGCAACGGGGCCACACCCCCACGACCCCATGATGTTCCCGCTCGATGCGTCGCAGTTCGCCTCGCTCCACGACATCGACCCAGGTTCGCTGCGTATTGCTTACACCGAAGACCTCGGCGGCGTCCTCGTCTCTGACCAGATCCGTCAGACGTTCCGCAACCGCATCGAGAAGCTCGGCGACATCGTGGCCGTCTGTGATCAACATTCGATCGACCTGAGGCGTGCTCCCGACGTCGACTGGAAAGTCCGGGCCGACATCTTTGTCAGCCAGTACCACCAAGAAGCACAGAACTGGACGGCCGACTTCAACCCGAATATTCAGGCGTCGTACAACGCAGCACTTCAGATGCCCATGTACGACATTGCCGTCGCTCGCCAGATCCAGATGGAGCTCAACCAACAGTTCCAGCAGATCTTCGCCGACTACGACGTCGTAGTGGCACCCGGCGTGAGCGTGCCACCATTCCCATGGACGGACCGTAATCCAACGCACATCGATGGTCAGCCGGTCGAGAACTACATGGCCTGGCTCGCGCTCACGGCTTCACTAACCGTGGTTGGCCATCCGGTCACTGCGCTGCCATGTGGGCTCGACCAGCAGGGCACGCCGTTCGGCCTCCAGATCGTTGGACCGATGTACCACGATCACCGCCTACTCAGCGCTGCCGCCGCGTTGGAAGCAGCCTTTGCCGCTGACGCCGAAACAGCTCGGCCCATACCCGACTTCGACTGGCTCGCTCGACAGACACCGCATTGCCAAGAAGCAAAGAGGTAACCAGCCGGTCTGAGCTGTAGCTGCTGCAACGGCCACCAGTAACCTTGCGCTCGTAATGGAACTTCTTGATCCGTCCAACGTCCCCGATCGTGTCTTGGTGGTCGTGGCCCATCCCGACGACATCGATTTCGGCATAGCCGGCACCGCTGCGGTCTTGACGGCTGCCGGTAGCCACGTGAGCTACGCCTTGTGCACCAGCGGCGAAGCCGGCATCCCCGACGACATGGACCGCGATGAACTGAGGGCCATGCGTGAGCACGAGCAGCGCGCCGCGGCCGCCCAGGTCGGCGTGAACGACGTGCGCTTTCTGGGCGAGCCCGACGGGCATCTCGAGGCCAACCTGCACCTGCGCAAGGTGATCAGCCGAGTCATCCGCCAGGTCAAACCCGATGTCGTGATCACCCAGAATCCCGAACGGCGCTACGAGCGGATCTTCGCCTCCCATCCCGATCATCTTGCCTGCGGCGAAGCCACCATTTCTGCGATCTATCCCGATGCCCGCAACCCGCACGCTCATGTCGAACTACTGGCCGAGGGGCACGAGCCTCATGCGGTGCCCTGGTTGTGGATCACCCAAGGCCGAGATCCCAACCTGGCGGTCGACATCAGCAGCGTGATGGACAAGAAGGTCCAGGCGTTGTCGAGTCACAGCAGCCAGGTCGCATGGATCGAGGACGTCGACAAACTGCTGCGAGATTGGGCGGCAGCGAACGCCGACAAGCACGGCCTGTCCGACCAGGCACCCTTGATCGAGGTCTTCACCAAAGTCCAGACCCACTGAAACCTGCTCCTGTACCGAAGGCGGCAGCTGACTGAGTAACCTCGCCGGGTGAGTCTTGGTGGTATTGCAGCAATCGTCGCAGCCATAGTTGCTATCGCAGCGGTTGCCTATGTCTGGTCTCAGATGATGTCGAATCCCGGCACCATGAGCGACGGCAGCGTGGGCTCGGTCATGGACAAGGGTGAAGAGGTCCGGCGTATCGACCTGGGCACGCACACCTATGTTGCTCAACAGGCCGAAGAACAACTCACGTCCGAGGGTTACACGACTCGCGTCGTATCGCTCGAACAGGGCGCGTTCGGCATTGGTCTGGGCGACCATCATTATCTGGTCTACAACGCCGAAGACGAAGACCGGGTTCGCGCCGTGGTCGACGAACTGCTCGAAGAGTCCGGGATCTCATTGGATGACCTCGGAGATTCATGATCGTCTTCGTCGACTACGAGCACGCCGACCGCTACCAAGACGGCGGCGTCAAGAACATCCAGGCGGCGCGCACCTGGATCAACTACCGGCTCGAAGACCTGGCGGGCATGCCGTGCATGTTGGTGCGCTGGGATCGAATCACGCCCGAGCTACTGACCAAGCTCGACGCCAAGGCGATCTTCATCAGCGGCAACGGATCGGCCCCCTCGCTGTACCAGCCCGATGCACTGGCGCCGCTCCACGACATCATCCGCACATCAGGTCTGCCGATCTTCGGATTTTGTGGAGGGTTGCAATGCTTGTCGGCCGCGCTCGGTGCCGAGCTCGAGCTACTCGATGTCGATCCCGACGCCAAAGAAACCGACATGTTGAAGAAGTGGCCGAACGGCTACTTCGGTGAGGTCGGCTACCACCCCATCGAGATCCTGGGCGACCACGCATTGCTCCACGGCCTGGGAGACTCGCCGGTGTTCCGTCATGCGCACGGCTTCCACGTGCCCAACCCACCCGCCGGCTTTCAGGTGCTGGCGCGCACCGAAGTAACGCCGGTACAGATTGCCGTCAACGACGACACGCGCATCGTCGGTACCCAATTCCATCCCGAGTACTGGACCGACGAGCACCCTGCCGGCAAGACACTGATCGCCAACTTCATGAGCTGGGCCGGCCTGACCCCGGGCTAAAACCGTATCTCGGCGGCTTCGACCACTGCGGTCGAATGTCGGGGGTGTTCCTGAGAAGCCCAGATCGAGTTCGTGTGCGCGATCAGAGCAGCACCGGACGGCATGTCGCCAGGGCTCTCGGCGTCGGTCGTATGTCCATCGGCGACCAGCACCGTGCCGTAGCCCCGATCGAGTGCGCTGTGCAATGTCCATCGCACACAGAAGTCGGTCTGGGCTCCCACCACCACAAGAGTGCCGACATCTTTTGCGGCCAGTTCGTCTTCGAGCGAGGTCAGCTCGAATGAGTCGCGGAAGTTCTTGTAGACCCGAGCATCGCCTGCGAGCGGCACGAGCTCGTCGACCATCTGCCAGCCGTCGGTGTCGCGCGCAAGACCTTCGTCGTCATGCTGTACCCAGATCACCGGTGCTCCAGCGGCTCGGGCCTTGTCGATGACCTGGTTCATCCGGCTGATCACGCCATCGCGGTCGTGGGCGGCGGCAACGACATCGCGCTGCACATCGATGACCAGCAGTGCCGTGTTCGGTCGATCGATCTCAGGAGCCATGTGCCGACACTACACCGATGTGTTCGCTCATCAGGACGGCACCAGATCGAAACCCTCGTCGAGCCAGCCGGTCACACCACCGATCATCTTCTTGACCGGGCGGCCGAGATGCGCAAGCCGAAGTGCAGCCTTGTCGGCGCCATTGCAGTGAGGTCCGGCGCAGTACACCACGAACAAGGTGTCGGCCGGATAGCTGGCCAGAGACTCACTACTGATCTCGGCGTGAGGCATGCTGACAGCGGCGTCGACATGCCCGGTGTCGAACTGCGCCCGACCGCGCACGTCGAGCAACACGAAGCCCGGACTCTCGGTGGCCAGCGAGGCGTGGGCATCCCAGCAGTCGGTCTCGAGAGCCAGCAGCCCGGCGAAGTGAGCCACCGCTACGGAGGCTGATGCGGCAGGGATTTCGGTTACAGCAGTGGTCGTCATGGCCCCAGGTTGCCATGAGGTCACTGCTCGAGCGAGTGGCAGTAATGCCAATATTCACTAAGATCCTGCCATGTCCCGTGTCCCGGAGCTCGTGAACCGATCCGTGGTGGCGGTGGCGTACGACGGCCTGTGTACGTTCGAGTTCGGGGTCACAACCGAGCTGTTCGGCCTGGATCGCCCCGAACTCGACGTCGACTGGTATGACTTCTCGGTCATCGCCGCCGAAACGGGTCCGCTTCGTGCCAACGGAGGTCTGACGATGCAGGCACCTCATGACATGAGCGCGGTCGCGAGGGCGGGCACGATCGTGCTTCCCGGATGGCGAGACATCGAGGAAGAACCCCCAGCTGCGCTCATCGACGCGCTGGTGCGGGCCCACCGCAACGGCGCTCGCATCATGTCGATCTGCTCGGGGGTGTTCATCTTGGCAGCAACTGGCTTGCTCGACAGCCAGGCTGCCACCACCCACTGGCGCTACACCGAAGCGCTGCAAGCCCGCTATCCCCTGATCGACGTGCGACCCAACGTGCTCTATGTCGACAATGGCAAAGTGCTCACGTCGGCGGGCAGCGCTGCGGGCCTGGACCTCGGACTGCACTTGATCCGGCGCGACTACGGGGCTGACGTGGCAAACAGTGTGGCCCGACGTCTGGTAATCGCTCCTCAACGCGATGGCGGCCAGGCCCAGTTCATCACCGTTCCCGCAGCGCCCGACGAATCAATGGCACTGGCACCGACGATGGCGTGGGCGCTCGAACGGCTCGACGATGCACTGTCGGTAGAGCAACTCGCCCGACACGCTGCCATGTCACCACGCACGTTCGCTCGCCGCTTCCGAACCGAAGCGGGCGTGTCGCCGCATCAGTGGGTCACCAAGCAACGGGTGCTGCGGGCGCAACAACTCCTGGAGACCACCAACCACTCGATCGACACTGTCGCCCATGCCTGCGGCTTCGGTTCAGCTGCCACGCTGCGCCATCACTTTCAGCAGAATGTGCAAACCACGCCGTCGCGCTACCGCGCCCGCTTCAGCGCCGGTTCCGCTGGATAGGGCTCGCAATTCCACATCGAGCCACAGGATCAATGTTCCAGATAGACGACGTCGAATCGCTCGAAGACCGTGATGATGTCCGGGTCGAAGTCAATGCCAAGGCGATCGCATGCCCTTCGAAATGCGCCGGTATGGGCGTCGAGCCAATAGGGATCCGCAAGTAATCCAGCGGTCGCTCGCTTCGGGCCGTCGATGACCAGCGTGATGAGTTCGTCGGCCAGCTCGACCGAATCGCCGAAGGCCAAGGCCTCGGATGGGGGCATGTCTGGTGCTCGGCCGGTTGTGTTGAGAAATCGTTGCCCGAACTCGGCCACTGCCAATGGGTCCGCATGTCCGAACGGTGTGCGTTCAGCACTGGCGGTCACGGCGCTATGCGTTCTATGTGCCAGGCGTTGTCTCGGTACACGTAGCGCAGGCGGTCGTGCAATCGGCTGGGTCGGCCCTGCCAGAACTCGAACATCACCGGGGCCACCCGGTAGCCGCCCCAGAATGGCGGCCGGGAAACTTCGCCGTCACCGAAGCGCGCTTGCACATCGAGCACTGCTTGCTCGAGCACCGTTGAGTCTGCGATCAGATCGCTTTGTGGCGACGCCCACGCACCGAGCTGGCTGCCGCGAGGCCTGGACGCGAAGTACACATCGCTTTCTTGTGGCGAAACCCGGCTGACGGTGCCCACGATGCGTACTTGGCGGTGCATGGTCAACCAGCTGAAGAGCAAGCTGGCTTTGCCTGCTGACTCGAGTTCTGCGGCTTTGGCACTCTCATAGTTGGTGTAGAAGACGAAGCCTCGTTCGTCGACTCCTTTCGCCAACACGTTGCGGGCATGTGGCCAGCCGCCTTGGTCGACGGTGGCGACGACCATGGCATTGGGTTCGAACACCTCGTTGGCCACGGCTGCTTCGAACCAGAGCCGCCACTGCTCGGCGGGTTCGGCGTGCATGGCATCTGCATCCAAGGTGCCGACGTCGTAGTGCAAACGAAATTCGCCCAGGTCCATGGCTCAAGTCAACCATGAGTAACCTCGACTCGATGCGCTGTTGGGGTGAAAACTGATGGTTCGCGCCAGGCTCGGCACCATCGACTTGGCGACGATTGCCGTTGGTGGCGTACTGGGAGCAGGTGCCCGATGGTTCGCCGGATCCCTCTCATCCAGTACCCCGAGTGGGGGCTGGTTTTCGTATGCACCCAACACCACGTTCACGGTCGGAACCAACATGGATGGCTTCACGCCTCTGGCGTCGACCCAGACGATCGAGACCGGCGGCGGACTGCCCATCGACACCCTGGCCGTGAATGTCTGCGGTTCCCTACTGCTCGGGACACTCACCTTTTTACTGCTGAGTAGTACAAACATCCGCCGGCGGTTACTCGTTGCTGCGGCCACTGGTTTCTGTGGCAGCCTCACGACCTTCTCCACCTTTGCGGTCGAGATCGCCGTACTACTCCGAGCCAAGCCAATCGTGCTCGATCAACCCGCCGGACTCAACGCACGCCTCGAGCGTCACGTGCCCACTCTGGTGCTCTACCTTGTCATCAGCATCGCCGGTGCAGCAGCAGCGTTCTGGCTGGGTCGGTTGATCGCCAAACGACTTCTCGACACTCCAGGGGTGTCAAGAATTGGTGGCGAGACATGACGGCGATGGCCTTTGTTGTCGTGGCTGGGGCCGCCACGATCCTGCGAGCAGTGGCTACCGATGGCCAGCACGACTACGACCTGCCGTGGCGGACACTGGCAGTGAACGTCTCGGGCGCCTTCCTGCTTGGTCTCGTTCTGGCCTCGGGCTGGTGGGACAATCCGGTGGTGGTCAGCACGGCAGGCCTGGGCTCGTTCACCACCTTCTCCACTGTTGCTGCGGAAACGGCTGCTCTTCTCGATGATGGACGCAAAGGCGGCGCCATCGCCTACGTTGGAATGACCGTGGTTGTCGGCGTCGCCGCAGCCTGGTTCGGACTCGGTATTGGAGACCTGTTGTGACCACACCTGTTGTACTCGAAGTATTCAGCGACTTTCTTTGACCATGGTGTCATGTGGGCACCGTGCGTGTCGATGAGCTGCAGCGCCGCATGGGCGACGCAATCGCTGTTCGGTGGAAGAGCTTCCTGCTGCGTACCGAACCAAAGACCACCTCCCTCGAAAAGTTCACCGCCTATACCGAATCCTGGAAGCGGCCGGCCGATCTCGAACCCGAAGCCAAGTTCACGACGCCGTGGGCATCGGGGGCGACGCCACCGTCGAGTTCGTTCCCTGCACAGATGGCCTGGAAGGCCAGTGCTCACTTCGGCGATGAAGCCCAGCAGCGCTATCACCACGCACTTCTCGACGCCTACTTCGTGCAGAATCGCGACATAAGCAGCGGACCGGAGCTGGCCCAGATCGCCCACGAATGCGACATCGATCAAGCCGCCTTCGTCGAGGTGTTCACCGAGCAGCACGACTCGCTGAGAGATGCGGTGGCAGCCGAACACAACGACGCCATCGGGCGGGGAATCACCGGCGTACCCAGCGTGGTCGTGAACGAGAACTTTCCCATCCAGGGCGCCCAAGACGTAGAAACCTACGAACGTTGGATCACCCGCATCATCGAAAAGGGTCTCTGAGAAACCTCTCTGAGCCCAAGATGTTGGTGAGGATCAGGCTGCGCATTGCGCGGGCGCTCACGGAACCCTTACTCGGGTGGGGACACGGTCTCCAGACCGCAGAAGGGACGCAGGACCTCGGGCACGGTGAAGGTGCCGTCGGCCTGCTGGTAGTGCTCCATCAGAAACACCAGCATGCGGGCCACCGGAATGGCGGTGCCGTTCAGGGTGTGGGCGAATACCGAACCGCTCTCGGTCTTGATGCGAGCGTCGAGGCGGCGCGCCGAGTAGTCCAGATAGTTCGAACAGCTGGTGACTTCGCGGTAGGCGCCTTCGGACGGTAGCCAGACTTCGCAGTCGTACTTCTTGGCTGCGGCATTACCCAGATCGCCGGCGGCGATGTTGACCACGCGGTACGGCAAGGCGAGTTCGTCTAAGATCTCGCGCTCGATCTCGAGCAGCAGTTCGTGTTCATCCCAGCTCGTGTCGGGCGATGACCAGATGAACATCTCGACCTTGTCGAACTGGTGCACCCGGAAGATGCCGCGCGTGTCCTTGCCGTAGGTGCCTGCCTCTCGGCGGAAGCACGACGAGAAACCGGCATAGCGCAACGGCAACTTGTCGGGGTCGAGACGATCCTTGCGGTGCATGCCTGCCAACGGCACCTCGGCAGTGCCGACCAGGTAGAGGTCATCTTCGGGGATGCCGTACACCTGGTGCTCGTCGGTCGGGAAGAACCCGGCGTCGATCATCATCTGTTCGCGTACCAGTACCGGTGGGACCACCGGGTTGAAGCCACGAGCGACCAGCTTGCCCAGTGCCCATTGCACGAGCGCGAACTCGATCTGCACGGCGGCGCCGGTGATATAGGCAAATCGCGAGCCGCTGACTTCGGCACCGAGTTCGCTGTTGACCCATCCGATGTGACGGCCGAAGTCGCCATGATCCATGGGCGGCGCAGTCGGGGTGCCGCCAACCGTGGCGATGATGTCACCCTCGTCTTCGCCGCCATCTGGCACCGACGCATCGGCGGGCATCGGAAGCTGCAGTGCGCCCGCTCGCAGCTCGTCGTCGACGGCACCAAAGGCCGCTTCGGCCTCGGTCAGCTCGGCCTTCACTACGCCGGCGGCTTCGATCTTTGCCGGTCGTTCTTCGGGGGCTGCTTTACCGATCTCTTTGGAGACCGTGTTCGACCGATTACGAAGCTCCTCGACGCCCAGTTGTAGGTCGCGATGACGGGAACTCAGCTCGAGCACCTGGTCGACAAGCGCAGGGTCGGCACCCTTACGTTCCATTCCAGCGCGATACGCCGGGTCGCTGAGTTGCTTCAGGTCAATCACCTGGAAAGCGTACGCTCCCGGCGCAGGACTCACTAGCCAATTCTCTGATCAGGCCGAGGCGCTCTGATCTCGAGCCGCGATCGCGGCATTCTCGATGGCACGGCCAACCGCTTCGAAAGCGCCCTCGGCGAGATTGTGTACCTCGCCTTGGACCGTCCCGGTCGACACCGCAAAGCAAATGTCGCCATCGAAGCTGGTGTGGGCAGGGCGCAGGCATGCGCCGTAGGCATCATGGGCGCGCACCAACAACCGTTCGAGTTGATCCCGTGTCAGCGCGGCGTCGGTGGCAACGACAGCGAGCGTCGTGTTCTCACCCTCGGTCGGTGGCGTGGTGAGAGCAGCAGCCACGGGTGGACCACCGGTAAGCGACTCACCTTCGAGCGAGAAAACATCGCCCAGCGCGTTCACGGCCGCCAAGGCTGCCACGGTGGCATCGCCCACCTGCACGGCAGCAGAACCCAGGCCGCCAGGGATCTTCTCGCCCCGCCACTTCGCACAAGTGGCGCCGGTTCCAGCCCCGACCAGGCCTTGGGAAACCGGTTCGGCCGAGGCAGCGCGAAATGCCGCGACGCCCGAGCTGGCCGAGGGCCGTATCGCGGCGCTGCCGACGCCGAGGTCGTAGAGCGCTGCGGTGGGCACGATCGGCACCACTGCAGTCGTGGTGGTGTAGCCCCGTCGGAGGGACTCGAGTTCTTGCATCACGCCCTGTGCAGCCGCCAAGCCATAGGCGCTGCCGCCGGTCAGTACCAGTGCGTTTGCGTGTTGGACCGTCATGCCCGCGGCCAACAACCCGAACTCGCGCGTGGCAGGAGCCCCGCCACGAATCTCGCCGGCGACGATGCAGGCCTCGGGTAGCACGATGACCGTGCACCCGGTTCGAGCGTCCACATCGGTGTAGTGCCCCACGGTGATGCCATCGATCGCCGTGAGCGTGGTGTTTGCGCTCACGATGCGAGTCTAGGAGACCGCACGGGCGCCTTCGGCCAGCATCATGGGGTGGACGCGAGCGGGCCTATGCGGCTCGAATGATCGCCGTGTCGAACGACATGCCCCAGGGGCCAGTTTCGACTGCGCTTGCCGGCGTGAACTTTGGCGTCTGCAGTGAGGTGTCACTCACGGTTTGTAGTGTCGTCATCAGCGAATCGAGGCCGACAATATCGATCTGCATGCCCATCGTGCGCAGGTGCACGATGATGGGCAACAAGTCGGGATCCACGGCAAGTTCCACGTCGACTGCGACAACAACCCGCGCCGGGTCGATACCACTGGCGCGAATAGCGCCGTGGAAGACCGGCACCAGACCGGCGAGCATGTCACCAGAAGGGATGGCGATACGCACCGCAGGGCCGCCAGAAAGGGTGGCGGCCTCTACCGCATCGATGATGAGCGCTTCCATGACCGCGTGCCCCAGACCCGTTGCTGAAACATGTGGGTGATGAGGCCACAGTTCAAGGAGCTCGCCACTTTTGAGCGCCCACCACGGGGCAGCCTCGATGGCAACAGACTCACGGTCGGTGCGGAGGCGATAACGGGTGCCGACATCCTCGAGCTGGAGATCAGCCCATAATCGGTTCGACCGACCGGGATCGAAGATTTCGGTATGACGCACCCAACAAATGATGAAGCGGCAGGCGGAGCCATCGTCGTCGAGAATGGGGTTGATCATGACTTCGTCGGTCGATTGCGTCGAAGGCCGGAAGGCCATGGATCGACGCTCTGCGATGACCTGCCCACAGGCCTGATCGAAACGCTGCGAGTCGTCGGCATTCAGGATGCGACGGATCGGCCGCTCGAAAAACAGCGACGGCATACGTTCGAAGGGCGCAAAGCTACCATCCGGGTTCACCCGAAAAACCACCGAGTCGGTACCCAGCATGCGCCGCAGCGGAACCAGGTCGGAGGTACGCAACGGCTCGGCCACTAGCGGGTTCGTTTCATTCACCCAACTCAATCGGCCGAATAGAGCGTGACATGAGTCGTTTGATCCAGAAAGTTCTGCACTTCGTGACCGAATCGATGACCGAAGCACGCCCTGCTGACTCAGCGGATGGGGCAGGTCGGACCAGTTGGTGGTGTCAGCGTTCGGCGACGGGTTCCCCAGCCCGATCAAAGGCTGACTGCACCTCTTCGAATGTCAGGTCACTCTCGCTGATATCGGCGTTCACTGCGGGGTTGGTCACGACATCGCCCGCACCCGGGCGCAAGGTCGAGTCGGTGCGCTTGGCCCATCGGAAGAACAAGAACGCGATCCAGGCCCAGATATAGAAACCGCCACCGAGCTTCATGATCAAGCCCGCAGCTTGCTGGTCGGCCACTGCGTTGATCCCCCACAGCCGAACCTGATGGTCATACACCCGGTACAGCGGAGTATTGGCCACCGTCAAAAACGCTCCGGGTACGGTGGGCAGCACCGAGTTGAGGAACAGGTAGATCATCTGTCCCGGGGGACTTGCTCGCAGCTCGGGCAAGGGGCTCACGACCGGCATCCACATGAGCAGCGCTGCGCTGAACACGGTGAGATGAACCAGGTAGTGGAATACGCCGTTCTCGATCGAGAAGTTCACCACCGGCTTCAGGTGGGTCAGCGCAATGATCACGTTGAACAACACGGCGGCGGCCACCGGGCGGGTCAGTCTCCGCACCCAGACGCCGCTGGTGCCGTCGGAGCTCACTATCAGCCGAGCGAGCCACTCGGGAACGGCCAGCAAGAAGAGCGGCGGGATCACGAGCGTGATCAGCATGTGCTGGATCATGTGCACGCCATAGAGGTATTCCTCGCTGATGTCGTGCATGGGCCAATCGCTGGTGGCCCACAGGAGCAGCACGGCGGCACCGAAGAGGATCTTCTGGCGGCGGCTCACAGCGACCTCGCCGGGTGCGACCGCCTTGGGGCCGAGAACTCTGGTGACCCAGTAACCGAAGCCGAGAATGACCGCGATGATGAGCCACACCTCGGGGTGTGGTTGGTACCGCCAGATGTCAGTATCGGCGGCCAAGAGCATCGTCAGCCGAGTCCGAACAGGTCGAATGAAAAGAAGAAGATCGCATAGACCCCCATCGCCAGCACCAGCCCGGCGATGAACAGATAACGGAACCACGGCGTGTCGTATTTCAGGTGCATGAAGTACGCCGCCACCATGACGAACTTGATGATCATCAACGCAGTCAACGAGAAGAAGAGAAACCACTCAGGGACATCGTCTTCGATAAAATATGTGGCGACTTCGAGCGCCGTGAACAGCGCCAGGATGCCGGCGATCTTCAGGTAGAAGAGATCGCTTGGATGATGGTCGTCGTGTGCATCTGCAGCAGTCTCGACTGGGGTGTGGGTATTGGTCACGAGAGCCTCTATTGCGGGAAGAGATAGACGACAGTGAAGATCAGGATCCACACTACGTCGACGAAGTGCCAGTACAGGCCGACGATTTCCACCGTCTCGGCCTTGTCGCTGTTCAGGCGACCCTGCTTGTGCATGATGTAGGTCGCCAGCAACATCACGATGCCCAGCGAGACGTGCACGCCGTGGAAACCGGTGAGCGTGAAGAACGCCGACCCAAAGATGTTGGTCGAGTAGCCAAGGCCCTTCTCGACGAACTCGGTGAATTCGTAAATCTGGCCAGCGATGAAGACCGAGCCCAGGGCAGCAGTGGTCAGGGTCCAGATGCGGAAGTTGCGGTATTCGCCTCGGCGGATAGCCGATAGAGCCAGCACCATGGTGAGTGAACTGCCCAGCAGGATGAACGATGAGATCGAGGTGAACGGAATGTCGAACACACCCTCGCCGTCTTCGCCACCAAAGCGAGGGCCGATGTTGCGGCCGTCTTCTTCGAAGGGAGCCAAAGTCTCGGCGAAGTCGTTGAAGCGCTCCTTGTACAGCAGGTAGGTGGATATGAGGGCGCCGAACAGCAAACACTCGCTGCCGAGAAACGCCCACATCATCAACTTGTTGTTGGAGATCCCAGTGGTGGTGCCATGTTCACCGTCTTCGGCAAGCGCCGGGTGATCGGGGACCACGTCGGATTCCATCGTTGCTTCAGACACTGGCAGCTCCTTCGGCTTCAGCATCGGTCAAGGCATCTGCTTCGTCGGCGTGATCATCGTGACCATGGTCATCGTGGTCATGGTCATCGTGACCGTGCGCAGCCTCGGGGTCGTCGGCTGGTTCCAGGGCCCAGCCCAAGAAGCCTGCAAGGAAGAGGGCAAAACCGGGGATCAGCAACCACCAGGTGAAGATCACGGCGTAGCCAATGACCGGTAGCGAGAACGACAGCACGAGCGGCCAGTAGGACGGCGACGGTAAATGCACGTTGGTGTTGCTGCCGTCTTGTGCAATGTCTTCGGGGTAAGCCTTACGCACGATCTTGCCGTCTTCGTTGGTGCCCCATTTGCGGTGCCACCAGTCGTCTTGGAACTCGACCACGGGGTCTTCGTCGAAGTTGTGGACCGGGGTGGGGGAAGCGGTCGACCACTCGAGGCTGCGAGCGTCCCATGGGTCAGGACCGACGTCGACCGGATTGCGCTTGGCGTCGCGAGCCGAGACCACGATGTTGATCAAGAAGGCCAGCGTGCCCAACGCAATGACAAACGCACCGACCGACACGATGGCGTTCCAGAAGCCGAAGCCGTCTTCGGTGGTGTAGCTGTGGTGGCGTCGAGCCATGCCTTGTAGACCCAGCACGTGCATGGGGCCAAAGGTCATGTTGAAGCCGATCAGCATGAGCCAGAAGTTGATCTTGCCCCACTTCTCGTTGAGCTTGTGGCCAAAGACCTTGGGCCACCAGAAGTAGAAGCCCGCGAACATACCGAGCAATGCGCCACCGAAGATCACATAGTGAAAGTGGGCCACGATGTAATAGGTGTCAGTTTGCTGGGTGTCCGATGGAGCGGCTGCGTGAGTGACACCGGACAGACCACCAATGGTGAACATCGCGATAACGCCGGTGGCGAACAGCATGGGCGTGTTGAATCTCAATCGGCCGCCCCACATGGTGGCCAGCCAGTTCAAAATCTTCACGCCCGTTGGTACGGCGATGAACATGGTCGACACCGAGAATGCAGCCACCGAGATCGGACCAAGACCGGACACGAACATGTGGTGAGCCCACACACCCCAGCCCATGAAGCCAATTGCGATACCGCTACCGACCATGAACGGATAGCCGAAGATCGGCTTGCGGCTGAAGGTGGGGATGACCTCGGAGATGATCCCGAAGGCCGGCAAGATCAAGATGTACACCTCGGGGTGGCCAAAGATCCAGAACAGGTGCTGCCACAGCAGCGGGCTTCCGCCCTGCTCGACATTGAAGAAGTTGGCGTCGAATTGGCGGTCGAAGGTCAACAGGAACAGTGCAATCGTGATCACCGGTACTGCGAACAACAGCAGGAACTGCACGACCAGCATCATCCAGGTGAAGATCGGCATCTTCAGCAGGGTCATTCCCGGTGCCCGCATGTTGAGCACGGTCACGATCAGGTTGATGGCCGACACCAGCGAAGCAATACCTGCAATCTGCAAGCCGATCGCGTAGAAGTCCATGCCGTTTCCGGGGGCAAATGTGACCGAAGTGTTCGGTGCATAGGCGAACCAACCACCGTCGGGAGCGCCGCCCAGAAACCATGACGTATTCAGGAAGATCGCACCCGCGAGCCAGCACCAGAAACTGAATGCGTTGAGTCGGGGGAAGGCCACATCGCGTGCACCGACCTGCAGGGGCAGCAAATAGTTCGCAAACGCCGCCGCCATCGGCATGATCACCAAGAAGATCATGGTCACGCCATGCATGGTGAAGACCTGGTTGTACAAGGCCTCGGAAAGGAACTGACCATCGGGTGCAGCCAGCTGAATGCGGATCAGCAGCGCTTCGACGCCTCCGAACAAGAAGAAGAACAGCGAGCCGACGCCGTACATGATGCCGATCTTTTTGTGATCGACGGTCGTGAACCAACTCTTCCAGCCCACATCGCTCTGGGGGCGAGTCAATACGCCGAGCGGACGCTCGGCCACGCGGGTGACGGTGCCGGCCTCAAGCGCTAGCGGGCGATCTTCGGTGATTGCCATGGGTTACTCGGCCCCTTCGTATTCAAGATTCGTCAGGAATTCGACCAGGTTGTCTACCTCTTCGGCCGAGAGTGCAGTGAACGGTGTCATGCCGCGCTGGCCGGTTGGGCTGTCCCAAGCATTGGCCTTCATTTCGGGAGCGTTGATGATCCATGCTTCGAGATCGCCTCGGTTCAACCTGCCGTCCTCAGCCAGATCGAGGTAATCCATGCTGTCGGGATTTTGGTAGAGCTCAAAGATGCCACCTGCGAACGTGGAGCGGCTCTGGAAATGTGTCAGGTTGGGTGCGGCGCCCGAGATCTGGGTTTGCCTATCGATGTATCTCGCCGGTGGCTGGTCTTGGACGGCGTCGAGGTCGGCTCCGCCACCCACGTTGGAGTACAACGAGAAGTCGTCGATCGAACCATCGTCGGTGTGTGAGGTCAGCCCATTGATCACATGGCACGAAGCACACTGGTTGTTGAAGACTTCCCATCCGGCAAAGGCGTCGGTTCCTTCTTCGGGCATCAGTGCTGGGCTCTGCTGCAGGGCAGCCCATTCTTGCCACTCAGCCAGTGGGATACCCACGGCGAACTTCTCCATGTAGGCGTGCGAGAGACCACAGAACTCGGTGCACTCGCCAGGGAACCGGCCTTGGTTGCCGGCTTCGATGGTCCACGGGTTGTAGCGTCCGGGCACCGCGTCTCGTTTACCGTTCAGCGACGGCACCCAGAACGAGTGGATGACATCGCGACTGGTGACTCGCAGCTGTACTTCTTCGCCGACCGGCAGCACCAGTTCGTTGGCGGTGACGATGTCGGGTACGCCGTCGTCGTCGAGGTGGTAGTGGAATTCCCACCACCATTGCTGGCCGACCACGACGACTTCTTGGATCTGTCGGTTGTCATTGGCCGAGACGTCGTCGAGTTCAAAGAGCAGGCCAAGCGTGAAGAAGCCGATGATGGCCATGATCACCGTTGGCAGGATGGTCCAGCCGATTTCGAGCCGGGTATTGCCGTGGATCTGCTCGGGGAAGTCTTCGTCGGGGTAGACCTGAGATTCGTCTTCTGGGGCTTTGACGCTGAAGGTCTTGGCCATGTAGATCACTGCACCCTGGACCAGCACGAAGATCACGCCGGCGGCAATCAGCAGCCATACCAGGAAGGTGTCGAGCTTTTCGGCGATCGGGCTCTCGGGATCCATCGTCGACAGATGGCGATCGCCGCAACCCACGAGCAGCACCGACAGCCCGGCAATCGTGAACAGTCCGTTGCGCTTGCTCACGATTCGGTGAGACCGGCCGGACTTGGATGCTTCCCCGTCAGCGACGTCTGGCAGGGGGGTGTGCGATTTCATGAACCTTCTCATTCGCCTTCAACAGTACTTTCCGCGCTGTGGTCTTCGCCGTGCTCATCGCCATGATGTTCAGTGTTGGCAGCAGCCAGTACACCAAGGCCGATGAAGGCCACCGCTACAACACCAACGATGGCGTTGAGCGTGCGGCGTCCGATTTGTGGCCGAAAGACCGCGAGCACGGCTACGGCCAAGATGACGACCGAGAGGACACCAGCAACGAGCACTGCGGCATTACCGGTGGCCCATAGGAACATGCGAGATACCGACAGTGCCAGCACCGCTCCGAGCGCAAGCCCGAGCACCGGGATTTCGAACGATGCACCGACTCGGTCACGAAGCGCCGAGTTGATGGTGGCATCGCCGGTCGAGCGATCGGCCCACGAAGTGAGCGCCCATTCGACCGCGACTGCGGACAGGAGAACCAGGCCGATGATCCAATAGGCCTTGGTCTCCATGACCAGGCCAATCAGCAGCACACCCACGCCTATAGCGGTGGTGGCGGGCCACCAGCTGGGGGCTGTTGGGCGTTGTGCCAGTGGCATGGCGCTCGGGGTGTCGCCGAGCTCGGCGACCGATTCGACGTCGGCGTCGCGAAACGCCACCACGGTGCCACCAATGAAGGCGGCGGTGATGGACATGAAGATCAGCACCATGAAGCCGCTGGCGCCACCCACGTTGCCCTTCCAGCCCAAGCTGATGAGACCAATGACGGCGTCGCGATCAACGAAGCCAAAGTAGTCTGCGTCGGTAACTTCGCCGCCGACCCCACGTGATGACAGGCCGTAGACGAAGGCGCCGATGAGGCCGAAGGCGGACAAGCCGCCGAAGAGTTTGAATCCTGGTGTGAACACAGCTGCCTACTTGGTGATGAAGATCAGGATCCAGATGACGAAATACAGCCCGACCATGGCGTACCAGAAGGTCGCAGCTGATGCGACAACGTCGACATGGTCTTTGGTGTCGCTACTGGCCAGCGCTCGGAAGGCGGCAAAGGCCAGCAGAACCATCGCCATGATGATCATGGCGACGTGTGATGCGGTGATGGTATAGATCAGAGTTGCGGCCGAGGAGCCGCTGGTGTCGTCGATGACCAAGCCGAGCTGGTTCCACTGGAAGACAACCTGGTTGATGACGGCGGCACCGAACATGGCCTGGGTGCCGAGAGCGAGTAGGCCATGGCGCCGATCGCTGCGCTTGAAGCTGTACACCGCCCATTGCATGGTCACGCACGACATGAGCAGCGTCCACGTCATGACCGTGGGGGCGGTCAGTTCGACCTGGGCCGAGTCGGGGATCCACGAGATTGCACTGCCACCCTCGGCAGCCAACCCGGCTTGTACGTCCTGCCATGCGTTTCGAGACGAGACGTAGGTGCCGAACAGGCCACCGAAGTACATGACCCACATGCCGGTCACCAGAGCGGTACCGATCTGCAAGGTGCGCTTGCGAGGGACAAATGGGGCGGGTGCCTCGCTGACCACGGCGTGAGCCAGGTCGGTGGACGAGAAAGTAGTGCCGCTCATGCTGATGCCCCTTCGGCGTAGGGATTCTGGAAATCGTCATCGAGCAGAGGTGCTTCGGACGTGACGACATACGGGCCGTCGAAATTGCCGACAGGCGGCGGTGACTCGGTGAGCCATTCGAGCGTGAATCCGCCAACCGGGTTGCGGTTGTCGATGTCTTCGTCGTCGTCATCGCTGCCGAGAAAGACCGCAGCCGGCACCGCAAGCAGAACCAGAGCGAATCCGGCAAACACCACGCCGGCGCCGATCAGGCTGATCACGTTGAGCGCTTGAACACCATCGCGAGCTGCAAACTCGCCGCCGAAATCGGGCTGGTCGAGGAAGCCGCTGATGGCATCGGGCAGCGCCGACAACATGGCGCCACCGAGCAACGTGAGACCGGCAAGCATGCCCAGGCCGGTCGGCAGGCGTCGCCCAAAAATCTTGGACGACCAGTAGAAGAATCCGGCCACGCCGGCGAGCAAGCCAGCGATCAGTGCCAGTTGCACCATGGCGCCGGCCACCGAGGTGGCAAAGATCTCGTCGAAGGTGTCGTCGACCCAGCCTTCGAATCTGGTGAGCCAGTCCCAGCCGTCGCCCGACCCCGAGCCGGAGCCTTGGAAGAAACCGACGACACCGTTGAGAAAGCCGAGCACAGGTGCCAGCAGGCTGTCGAGCACTCGCACCGTGGCCAGTGCGCCCGCGGTGAGCAGTGCCACCAACGCCATGAGCGAAAGGGCGAAATGGGCCGACATGGCGGGCGCCCGTCCGGCGGCCTTTGCGGTGAGAGCAATCGACCCGAGCATCACCAGGATCGGCACGATCAGCAGCAGCGAGCCGACCACATAGAGCCAGGTGGTGTTGGCGTTGGGGTTGAAATACGTCTGCGCATAGGCACCGAAGCTGTAGGCACCGAAGAGACCAATGGCGATCATGGCGCTGTCGTAGCCCTTGAGGCGGCGACGAAACGCCACCGGAACCGTCTCGCCCAGCAGGCCGAGTACGGGGATGGCGAAGGCGAAGACCTGCGGCTGATCGAAGACCCACTCGATCTGGTCGTACAGTCGGGCGTTACCGAAGTTCTGTGCCGCGTCACCCCGGGCATCGATCCACATGACCATCAGGTTCGAGAACAGCACCGGTAGCGACAGCAACCAGACGCCGGCAGCTACCAGCATCGACCAGGTGAACAGCGGCACGTTGTACAGCGACATGCCCTGGCTGCGCTCGGTGAAGATCGTGGTGATGAGCACCATGGATGCGACCAGGATCGACAGAACCACTGCAGCCAGCGACAGCATGGAGAGTTGCGTTGCCTGGCTCACGACGTCTTCGCCGGGGCGCACGACCAGGCCGCCGTCGATGGCCCAGGAGACCACCATGATCACACCAGCTACCGCCCATGACCACAGCGCAGCGGCCGCCGCACGCGGGAACGAAAGCGATGGAGCACCGATTTGTAGCGGCACCATGACCATGGCAATACCGATGAGCAGCGGCACCACGAACAGGAACACCAGGCTGACTCGGTGCAACGAGAACCACTGTTCATAGGTGGTGACGCTGGTAAATAGCGCGATCGAGTCGGTGTCGACTCGTTCGACCCGCACCAGGATGTCGGCAACCAAGGTAAACAAGCCAAACAGCAGGGATCCGAGAATCCAGAGCCGACCAATCACCTTGTGGTCACCGCTCGACGCAGCGTCAGCGAGGATGTGGTTGGGAAGCCGTGTATAGACCGCAGGGGCCATTGCTTCGTGCACCACTACGGATGTTGACGAGGCGTCGGGCTCGATTTCAGTAAGTGTCATGCGAAGTGCAGTTCGTAAGAGTTATCGAAGATTCTGTGGTGTCTGGCCAGCAGACGTGTCATGCGGCATGTCGCTTGGGCGTTGGCGGCACGAATGCCGTAGCCGGGATGGGCCCGACGGTACGCGCAAACGGTGACCGCTGCAGGAAGCACTGTAGCGACCAAAAGGGCGCTTGTTCAAAACCGCACAAGCGAGTTTTCGGGCAATTTTTCCCGCAGGAACGTGGCCATGACCCATCGCTATACCAGCTGGTCCACGGCCATCGCTCCAAAGAGCAGGACCACATAGGTGATCGACCAGCCGAACAGGGCCATTGCCGGGCCTGGTTGGGGGTCACGAGCCACGCGGATGGCGTAGCCCAAAAACACTGCGCCGAGCACGATCGCGGACGCAAAATAGATGATTCCCATGTCGGCTACGGGACCGAACACCAGCGTGAGAGCCCAGAGCAACACGGTGTAACCAACAATGCGGCGGGTGACGGTCGCCAGGTTGGCCACCACGGGCAACATCGGCACATCTGCGGCGGCATAGTCGTCTTTGTATTTGATGGCCAGTGCCCAGAAGTGAGGGGGCGTCCAGTAGAAGATGATGGCGAACAGCACGATCGGCGCCCAGTTGCGCCCAACGGTGAGGTCGAGCGAGTTCGTGACTGCCGTCCAGCCGACGAGCACGGGTACTGCGCCCGCGGCGCCACCGATCACGATATTGCTGGCCGATCGGCGCTTGAGCCAGAGCGTGTAGACGAAGACGTAGAACAGCATGGCCGAGACTGCCAGCACCGCGCTGAGCAAATTCACGAAATACCACAGGAATGCAAACGCGATGACCTCGAGAGCCAGCGCGAAGACCAGGGCTTCGGTTGGTTGCACCACACCGGTGACGAGCGGACGACCCTTGGTGCGATCCATGATGGCGTCGATGTCACGATCGACGTACATATTGATGGCGTTGGCGCCACCTGCGGCCAGTGTCCCGCCGACCACCGTGGCGACGATGAGCCACAGACCCGGCCAACCCTGTTTGGCCACGATCATGGCGGGCACAGTCTCGACGAGCAGCAGCTCGATGATGCGAGGCTTGGTGAGCGCAACGAAACCCATGATGCGCGTCTTGCGAGCCGAGAGCTCGCTTGGTTGTAGCACGGTCGCCATCGACAACGATGTTAACCGTGCCAATGGGTATCCAGGGCGCTGACTGCAGCCTTCTTTCGCGGTCTTTTGTCCGGTGCGACTCTGAGCCTCCCCCGCTCACCGCCTCTCAACTCATCTCGTGGCGCGTCGCCATGCCATACCCGGGTTACTCCCTGCGACTGCGCTACTCATGCGTGTGGACACGGGGGAATCCAAGTGAAGCTCCTTGCACACGCGCGGCAGGCCGGACCTGCAACCCGGTCCGCTGGCCGACAACCTGGATTGGGTGATCAACGAGTGGGCTCCGGACCAGACGACCGATATCGCCGAGGTGCAAGAGCGCTTCGCCCCTGTCTTTCTGGAGCAGTTCGGCGCCCAGGGCATCACGGACTTCATGAATCACGTCCGCACCACATGGGCTGGCGCCGAGTTCCCCCAGGACCGGGGCCGAGTTCTCTGCGCATGGCGGCGCTGCGTTTGACGCGGCGGTGTTCCTGCGGCCTCCGTGACGAAGCGGTTCGGCCACGAGAACTACCCGGCATACTTGCGGTGTGAATGCAGGGATGGCGCGAGCGCTTGTTGCGGGGAGCTCGGCCGCAGTGCTGGTCCTCGAAATTCTGGCCGGTCGATTGCTGGCGCCTTACGTGGGCGTATCGCTCGAGACGTTCACCGGCATCATCGGGGTCGTGCTTGCCGGAATAGCCGCCGGTGCGTGGGCCGGCGGCGAGCTCGCCGACCAGAAAACCGCCACTCCTTACATAGGCGCAGCACTGGCCGCCGGCGGCGGGTTGACATGGCTGGTGTTACCGATTCTGAGCGCCTTGGGCCCGCAGTTCGGCGAGGGCACTGCCGCCATCATCATCCTCAGCACTGCAGCTCTGTTCCTGCCCGCCGCCGTGCTGAGCGCTGTTTCGCCCATGGTGGCCAAGCTGCGTTTGGCGAGCCTGGATGACACGGGTGCGGTGGTTGGTGGCCTTTCGGCGGCAGGCACACTCGGAGCGCTGGCCGGCACCTTCATCACCGGCTTCGTTCTGGTCTCGGCATTTCCGACTCGGGCGACCGTCCTACTGCTGGGCGCAGTGCTCGTGCTGGCAGGCGCAGCGACGCATGGATACTTCACGAAAACCATGCCGATCGCGGCGTCAGTTGTATTGGTAGTGGTCGGCGGATTGATGGGCGCGACCGCCAACCGGCCGTGCGAATACGAAACCAGCTACTTCTGCGCCAACATCGTGGTCGACCAAGACAATCCGTCGGGGCGCAGCCTGTATCTCGACGACTTGCGTCACGCCTATGTCGATCTCGACGACCCCACGGTTCTCGACGTGCGCTACATCCGACTCTTCGCACAGATCGCAGACTCGATTCCCGATGGACCACTCAACGCGCTGCACATCGGAGGCGGCGGTTTCTCCTTCCCCCGCTTTCTCCAACACCAACGTCCGGGTAGTAGCGAACTCGTATTGGAGATTGACCAGGCGCTCGTCGAGCTGGTCGAAGACGAGCTCGGCTTGGTCACCAGCGAATCCTTCGAGGTTCAGGTCGGTGATGCTCGTCTCGCACTCGCTGACATGGACGATGACCAGTTCGACCTGGTGATCGGCGACGCCTTCTCCAGCCGCGCGGTGCCCTGGCATTTGACCACAGAAGAGTTCCTGAGCGAGGTCGACCGAGTGATGGCCGCCGACGGCATCTACGCCATGAACGTGATCGACGGCGGATCCTTCGACTTCGCCCGCGCCGAAGTCGCCACCCTGATGCAGGTGTTCTCAGACGTCCAGGTGATCATCCCGCCCGACGGTCTTCCGGCCGTGGGCGTCGCCAACATCGTGTTGATCGCCTCACAGACCAAGCTGCCCCCTTTCGCCATCGCCGCGACCGACGGCGTGGCACTCGGAGCGTCGGGACGAGTCGACGGTGACCGCCAGGCAGACGGCTCGGAGACGCAGCAGTTTCGAGACGGCGCAGAAGCGCTGCGAGACGACTTCGCTCCAGTCGATCAGCTGCAGGAGTAGCTGAAGTAGGCGTCTACATCAGCGGGGAAATCACGCCCGCTTCAGGCGGACCCCATCCGCCGCGGCTGTATTCCAGCACGGAGTCGTCGATGTCGAGCAGAGGGTCCACGATCCGCCACGACTCCTCGACGTCTTCTTGGTGAGCGAACAAACGCGCATCGCCCTCGAGCGCGTCGCCGATCAGACGTTCGTAGGGATCAGGACCCGAGCCTCCGAGCGCTTCGCCGTAGTCGACGAAGAGATCTACCGGTGCCGACACCATCTGTTCGCCTGGGGTCTTGGCCTGCATGGTTATGGTGATGGCGTTGTCGGGTTTCATGCGAAACCGCAGAATGCTCGACGCCGCCACGTTGTCGACTCCGCCAAACATCGGTGTCGGTGGCGGGCAGAACTCGACCACCGCTTCGGTGATCGTCTCGGCCATGGCCTTGCCAGTGCGGATCGCAAAGGGCACGCCGCTCCATCGCCAGGAGTCGATGAACAGCTCCATCGCCACGAAGGTCTCCGTCTTGGAGTGGGACTGCACACCGGGTTCGTCCTTGTAACCCACGTACTGGCCACGCACGGCGCGCTGGGGGTCAGCCGTTCGCATGGCGCGCAGCACCTTGGCCTTTTCTTCGCGCAGCGAGTCGGCACTCTCGTCGACAGGTGGCTCCATGGCCAGCAGGGTGATCATCTGCAACAGATGGTTCTGCACCACATCTCGGATCGCGCCGACTTCGTCGTAGAAACCGCCCCGACCGGCAATGTCAAAGGATTCGGCCATGGTGATCGTGACACGTTTGATGTAGTGACGATTCCAGACGCCCTCCAACATGGCGTTCGCAAAGCGGAAAACCAGCAGGTTCATCACCGCTTCTTTGCCCAGGAAATGATCGATGCGATAGATCGAGTCTTCGGGAAAATAGCTGTGCAGAATCTCGTTCAGTTTTTCGGCCGACGCCAGATCGCGACCAAAAGGCTTCTCCACCACGATGCGGCCCCGATCGAGCCCGGCGCTCGCCAATCCAGCGGCGACGTCGTCGAACAGCGCCGGCGGGATGGCGAGGAAGGACACGGGCATCGGCTCGTCATCGCCCACGGCTTTGGCCAGTCGCTCGTAAGTCTCGGTGCCGGTGTAGTCGCCTCGGCAATAGGTGATCCGACCAACCAGGTCGTCGACATGGGCCGAGTCGCGGTCGGCCAACGCCTCGCGAGCCCGAGCTCTGATCGTCTCGTCGTCACCCTCGCTGCGGGCAACGCCGATGACGCGAGGGCAGATGCCATCGACGGTCAATTCGTAGAGCGCCGGGAACAGCTTCTTGTAAGCCAGATCACCAGTGATGCCGAACAAGACGATCGTGTTCGACGTTTGCGCCGAAGCCTCGTCGATCATTCGCGCACCTTCTTTTCGTTGTGCCCGCCGAAGCCGGCGCGCATGGCCGAGAGCACCTTGCTCGAGAATTCGTCTTGATTGCGGCTGGCGAATCGAGACGTCAACGATGCGTTGATGACCGGTGCCGGCACGGCCAGGTCGATGGCCGCTTGGGCGGTCCATCGCCCTTCGCCTGAGTCGCTCACATGACCACTGAACCCTGCGAGATCGGGGCTGGTGGCCAGCGCCTCGGCTGTCAGGTCGACCAGCCACGACGAGATCACACTGCCTCGGCGCCAGACCTCGGCCACTGCGGCGACATCGATGTCGAACTCGTAGTACTTGCCGTCTCGCATGGGCGTGGTTTCGGCGTCCATGTCATGGGACAACGACCCGAGATCGGCTTGCTCGAGCACCCCGAGCCCTTCGGCCACCGCCGCCATCATGCCGTATTCGATGCCGTTGTGGACCATCTTCACGAAGTGCCCGGCGCCGCTTGGGCCACAGTGCAGCCAGCCGGGTTCCCCGGGGCGCAGCGGGCCATCGGTGGTGCGCTCCGCAGTATGGACACCAGGTGCCAGATCTTCGAAGACGGGCGTGAGATGCTCGATCGCAGCGTCGGGGCCACCGATCATGAGACTGAAGCCGCGCTCGAGGCCATGAACACCACCGCTGGTGCCGATGTCAACAAAGTGCACGCCGCCGGGCGCGAGTTCTTCGGCCAGGTCGACGCCGTCGCGCCAATTGCTGTTGCCGCCGTCGATCACCATGTCGCCTGGCTCGAGTAGCGCAGCAACCTCGCGGACGACCGAGCCCGCAATTGCGGCTGGCACCATGACCCAGACCGCGCGTGGCGTGGCCATCTGGCCAACGAGTTCTTCGATCGAGTCGGCGCCGGTGGCGCCTGCCTCGACGATGCTGGCGACTGCGTCGGCGTTGCGGTCGTAGCCGAAACACTCGTGATCTGCCAGTAGCAATCTGCGCACGAGGCCATTGCCCATACGTCCCAATCCGACCATTCCTAGTTGCATGGGGGCAACATAACCTCCAAACTTCCTCGTGGCTAGCGACCGACCGTTCGGAACACTCATTGGTTGCGACCGGTACCGTCGTCGACGTGTCATTTGGAGCGCCCGATCGGCGAGCCGTTGCATCGGTTGCGACGCAGTTTTTCGTGAATGGCGCGATCTTTGCCTCGTTCATCCCACGCTTGCCCGAGATCCGTGATCGAATCGGCGTGTCGACCGGTGGGCTCGGCGTAATGATGACCGTGGCGCTGCTGATCGGGTTGGGCGGAAGTATCTCCTCGGCGCGCCTGCTCGAGCGGTTCGGGACACGCATCACGCTCATCGGCGGCGCCGCGCTGCTCGTGCTGACGCTGCCGTTCATCGGTTTTGCCACCACGCCCGTTGTGTTCGTTCTCGCCCTCGGATTCATGGCCGCGCTCGACGTGCTCGTCGATGTGTCCATGAATCTGCAGGGCTCGTGGTTGAGTGCGCGCCGCCACGCTCCGATCATGAATCGGCTGCACGGCCTGTGGAGTCTCGGCACCGTGATCGGCGGCCTGGCAGCTGCCCGGCTTGCCGCCAGTGGCGTGTCGTTGCAAAACCATTTGCTCGGGGTCTCCGTGGTTCTCGCTGCGGCACTGGTTTTCGTCAGTCGAGGACTTCTGCGCCGCGACGAACATGTCGATAACAGCGAACACGCTGCTGAGGGGCAAGCTCCTCGCGGCAGATTGCCGTTGGTCACACTCGCCGTAGGCGGCGCCCTGGCCATCATCGTCGAACTGGTCTCGAACGACTGGGCTGCATTCCGACTCACCGATGATTTCGGCGCATCACCGGGCTTTGCGGGATTGGGATTCGTGGCATTCACGACCGGCATGACGATCGGCCGCTTCAGCGGCGACGCACTTCAGCTTCGCCTCGGCCAAGACCGTCTGGCCACCGGGTCGGTCGTCGTCGCAACAATTGGATTGACGGGCGCAGCATTGACCCCGAACGAATATACGGTCCTGGCAAGCTACGTGCTTGCAGGTCTGGGAGTCTCCACGTTCTTCCCCAAGTTGTACGACGACGCCGCGCAGCTACCGGGCAAGCGAGGCGCCGGCTTGGCGGCGCTGACCGCCGGCTCTCGTATCAGCGGATTGTTGATACCCGCAGTTGTCGGCGGCTTGGCCTCGACCTCACTGACCGTCGGCTCAGCCACCGGCATCATCGTGATCCCCAGCGTTCTCGCCTTCGCCGCACTCGCCTTTGTCTCCCCAGCCGCATGGACGCGCAACCGCTGAGGAAATTGAGCGACAAGCTTCACAACAGCCGTTGAGGTCCGACCATGAACGTGTAGGTGCCTGGTTGTTGTCAGGTGGTGGCCGCGACACGTTGAGGAAATTGAGCGACAAGGTTCACAGCAGCTGTTGGCGGTTGGACCGGGGGAACGGCCGGTGACAGCAGGCAGAATGGAAGCGTGACTCCTGCCCGCTATCGCCAAGTGACCGGCATGGCGCTGGTGGCGTTGTCGGTCATCGTCGTCACGGGCACGGCGGTGCGATTGACCGCCTCGGGCCTCGGCTGCAGCGACTGGCCGACCTGCGAAGAAGGCCAGCTCATCGCCGACTTCTCGCTGCACCCGATGATCGAATTCGTCAACCGGGTCTTCACCGGGTTCGTCGCCGTGGCGGTCATGGCGGCGGTGCTCGCATCGCTGTTCCGCATCCCCCGCCGTCGCGACCTGACCTTGTTGTCGTGGGGACTCGTTGCGGGCGTTCTCGGCCAAATCGCCCTGGGAGCCTTCACCGTGCTCACCCACCTGAATCCGTGGGTCGTAATGAGCCACTTCTTGTTGTCGATGGTGCTCGTCGCCAATGCCACCGTGCTTCACGCACGCGCCGGCTATGACCCCGTGCCACCAGCTCGGGTCGGCCGCCTGTACCGCTGGCCCATCACCGTGCTCACTGCGGCGGCCATCGTCGCTGGCACATTCGTCACCGGCGCAGGTCCTCATGCGGGTAGCGAAGACGGCGACCCCATCGAGCGGCTCCCCTTCGACGTGCCCGATGTTGCTCGCGTCCACGGTGGCATCGTCATCGCACTAGTGCTGTTCGTGATCGGAACCATGTGGCATCTCAATCGCCGCGGCGCGCCCGCAGCCGAACAGTGGCGAGCCCGCCTGGTTCTCGTGGCGCTGCTGCTGCAAGGTGCCATTGGCTACACCCAATATTTCACCGGGGTGCCGGTATTGCTGGTCGGCTTTCACATCCTCGGTGCCACGCTGACCTGGATCGCCGTCTTGTGGTTCCATCTCGACATGTCGCCCGAACCACCCGAACTTCACGAACTTGACGACAAACATGGCATCAAGGCCAGCGAACCTTCCATACTGGTGTCATGACAGCGCCGGTCACCACACCGACTGAAACGGTCGACGCAGATACATCCATTGATCCTGATCGACCGTGGATCGTGCTCGTCTGGAACGACCCGATCAACCTGATGAGCTATGTCACTCATGTATTGCAGAAGCTCTTCGGGTACGACCAAGAAAAGGCGACCAAGCTGATGCTCGACGTCCACGAAAAGGGACGAGCCGTTGTAGCAAATGGGCCGCGCGAGAAGTGTGAGCTCGACGTGTTCCGACTGCATGAACATGGTCTTTGGGCCACGCTCAGCCAAGACGACTAACACCCACCAGACTGCGACCCAACACCCGTGGCTCTTTCTTTTCGTCGCAACGGCGACGGTTCCTTCGGCATCACGTTACCGATGCACGACCGGTCGTTACTCGAAGCGCTGGTGCCACAGATGCGCGAGCTGATCGAGCACAACGATCCTGACACCTGGCGATTGTTCCCGAACCCGTATCCGAAACACGACCGTGCCGCAGACGAGTACGCCGAACTCATCGGTGATGATCTCAAAGACGGCCACATGGCGGCGCTCGACACCGTGATGGAAACGCTCGATGCCAAGCGCCTCGAAGAGGAACAGATGATGGCCTGGATGAGCGCCATCAATCATCTGCGACTATTCATGGGCACCCGACTCGGCGTGACCGAGGACAGCGACTTCGACGACTTCGACACCGACGAAGGGCTCGCCCTGTTCGAGATGTACTGCTACCTCGGGCATGTGCTTGAACTGATCGTGCGAGCCGTTTCCGGTAATGACTTCTGAACGCCGCCCGGTCGCAGAGCTGCTCCCCTTTGCACTCGAGGTCGTCGAAGCTGCGGGCAAACTGACCCAGAGCTACTTCCGTCGGGCGGACCTCGAGGTCGTCGCCAAAGACGACGGCTCACCGGTCACTGCGGCTGACCAGGGTGCCGAACAGCTCATCCGAGATGCCATCGCCGCCGAGTTCCCGAACGACGCCATCATGGGCGAAGAGTACGGTGCCACCGACGCCACCTCGGGTCGGCAGTGGGTCATCGATCCCATCGACGGCACCAAATCATTCACCGCAGGCGTGCCGTTGTACTCGAACTTGTTGGCCGTCATCGACGATGCCGTGCCGGTCCTGGGAGTGCTCAACCTTCCTGCCGTCGGCGAGATGCTCTCCGCGGTAGTCGGTCACGGTGCGACCTGCAACGGCGACTCGATTCGTGTCAGCGACAAGCAGACGTTGGCCGGGTCCTACGTCATGACCAGCAGCGTGCGCTATTGGCCCGAGACCTTTCTGCAGCGGGTTCTCGACCAGGGGATCATTCTGCGAACCTGGGGCGACGCCTACGGCTACGCCATGGTGGCCACCGGGCGGGCCGAAGCAATGATCGATCCTCGGGCCAACCTGTGGGACGTCGCACCGATCGGGGTGATCCTGAGCGAGGCAGGCGGCAGGTTCACGGACCTGCAAGGCAACGACCAGGTGACCGCCGGCAACGGCATCGGCACCAACGGCCTGCTGCACGATACGTTCCGCCAGACCTTCCCCGCCGCCGACTGGCGCTGAGGCAGTGTTCCAGCGCTCCGCTCGGGCCGGCGTTCGCCGGACATGGCATCTCGTCGCTTTCGTCGCCTCCTCGGTCGACTCCCTCCGCTCTTCCCTCGCCCTACCTGTGTCTCTTTGCGGGGTGAGGTGCGGCTGCCAATGCTTTGCGCGAGCATGGAGGAATGAACGATCCGAGTGATGCGTCGGAGTGGGCGCGTCTGCGTGACGAGCTGACCGAGCCTGCGCCCGGGCCCACGTTCATGACGAGCTGGGCAGAACTTGCGGCCGAACTCGACCTCGATCCCGAACCGGCGAACGACATCGGCTTCGACCTGGCGGCATGTCACACCGAGCCGCATCGGCACTATCACACGATGGAACACATCAACGCAGTGCTGCGCCACCTCGACGATCTGCATGCGGCGACCGCCACCGCCAAGCTGGCGGCGTTCTTCCACGACGCGATCTACGACCCGACCCGTTCCGACAACGAAGCCCAGAGCGCCGAGCTGGCTCGTGAAGTCCTGAACGCCGTCCATCGACCCGAGGCCGATGATGTCGCCGCCATCGTTTTGGCCACGGCCAAGCATGAGCTTCCGGAATCTGCGCCGCGAGAAACAGCTGCATTCTTGGACGCCGACCTGGCGATCCTGGCGGCGCGGCCGGCGGTCTATGACATCTACGCGGCCAATGTGCGTGCCGAGTACAGCCATGTCGGCGACGACGACTTCCGGTCGGGCCGCAAAGCCATTCTGGAAGCCTTCCTGCTGCGCGAGCGTCTGTACTTCACCTCGACCGGGCAAGTGCGGTTCGAAGCGGCCGCCCGAGCAAATCTTCGACGCGAGATCGAGTCACTCTCTGCCTGAGCGTTTCCGAGGTCTCGGCGGCGATGGCTACGCTTGCCAGCCCCAGCCCCATCAGGTCAGGCAGAACTTCATGAAGGTTGTCGAGCACGCTTCGGTCGACCACGCACTACCACCGGACGACGATCACCCGTATCGCACCGGTGCCTGGAAGCCGCAGGTACGTCAATACGACGCGTTCTACGGTCCCAACGACACCGATGTCATCGGCGAGATCCCCGCTGACCTGAATGGCGTCTACCTTCGCAACACCGAGACCGCGCTGTTCGAACCCATCAAGCGATACCACCCATTCGATGGCGATGCTCTGATGCATTCGATCTCGTTCGAGGACGGGCGCGCTCGTTACTCGAACCGGTTCATCGAGACCGAAGGCTTCCTGGCCGAACAACAGGCCAGACAGAGCCTGTGGGCGGGAATCACCGAACACCCGTCGAATGCAATCGCCGAGCACGGCTGGGGCGCTCGCACCATGATGAAGGACAACGCCAGCACCGACGTCGTCGTACACGGCGGCCAGGCATTCGCCAGCTTCTACCAATGCGGTGACCTGTACGCGTTCGACCCGCGCACGCTCAAACCCCAAGGCAAGGCAACCTGGGGCGGCGACTTCCCCAGCGAGGGTGTCTCGGCGCACTGCAAGGTTGACAAACACACCGGCGAGCTGATGTTCTTCAATTACCATCAGCACGCCCCGTTCATGCATTACGGCGTCGTGAACCGCAGCGGAACGGTTACCAACTATGTCGAGATACCGCTGCCGGGGCCGCGCTTGCCACACGACCTGGCCTTCACCGAGAACTACACGATCCTGAACGACCTGCCACTGGGCTGGGACGAGAAGGCGCTGGCCGACGGCTGGTTCTCGAACCGATTCTGGCGTGATCTGCCCAGCCGCTTTGCCATTATTCCTCGCCACGGCAGCACTGCGGACATTCGGTGGTTCGAGGCCGACCCGACCTTCGTGTTGCATTGGGCGAACGCCTACGAGGACGGCGACGAGATCGTGCTCGACGGCTACTTCCAGCACAACCCCACTGCTCGCGGAGTCGAGCGTTCGACCGGCGCGCACAAGGGGTTCGAGACCCTTGACATGAACGTGCTGCAAGCACGTGCTCATCGTTGGCGCTTCAATCTGGTGACCGGTGCAACCGTCGAAGAGTCGCTCAGCGATCGTTGCGCCGAGTTCCCCATGGTCAACGGGCGTCATGGCGGACGCCACCATCGATACATCTACGAAGCCCGCTGCACGCCGGGTCTGTTTGCCTTCGATGCACTCATCAAGCGCGACGTCGACGCCGGTACCGAAACGCTGATCGAGTTCGACCCAGGCGTGTTCGTCAGCGAGACCGTCGTGGCGCCTCGCACGAGTTCGATCGCCGAAGACGACGGCTACCTGGTTACGTTCACCAGCAACATGAACACCAATGAGTCGCATTGCGTAATTCTCGATGCCGCCGACCCCGGTTCTGCGCCTATCGCCGAGATCCGGCTACCCGAGCGGATCAGCATCGGCACCCACTCGACCTGGGCATCTCTCGCCGACCTGTAACGTCGGTAAACCCTGGACACTCAGACTTCGAGAGGTAGCGGACCGGGGTTGTTTCGGTGTCGCAACCAGCGCACGAGTTCGATCAGCGCGGTGATACCCAGCGCGGTGGCGAAGGCCAGCCAGAAAGCCGTGCTGTGGTCGTCTTCGAATTGAGCACCGAAGAAGTTACCGATGATTGCGGCATAGCTCGCCCAAAGCGTCGCTGCCAACAGGTCCCACGGCAGGAACCAGGTCTTGTAGGGGCGGTTGGTTGCCCCACACGACAGGGTCATCAGCGTGCGCCCACCCGGGATGAAGCGCGCCGTGATCAGCAGCAGGCCGCCACGTTTGTCGATCTGCGCTGCGGCCGCCGACAATTTCGCCTCACCATCGCCGTGCTTGCGCCCGAGAATTTGCACGACCCGTGGGCGAAACCTGGTGCCCAACGTGTACGCGATCGTGTCGCCGGCAAAGGCGCCGAGTGCGCCCATACATATGACCAGGGCCAATAGCTGATCGCCCTGGCCAGCAGCGATACCACCAATGATGACCGTCGTCTCGCTCGGCACGACCGGCACCACCGAGTCCAGAAGCGCAATGACGAAGATGACCAGAACGAACCACCAGCGCCCCGAGATCTCACCCAACCACTCGGTCAACTCGTTCAAGAACTCGAACACTGCCAAAGTGACCATGGCGGCTCAAGCTACTTCGAATCGGGCAGAAAATGGGCCTTATGGCCTGCTGGAAAGAGCTACCCAATAGTTCCTTCTTGCCTAATGCCAACAGCCCACTACTCTTGACGACATGTTGAAGACGTTCTTTGCATCGCCGTTGGTCGGCGGTATCAGCGCCGTCCTCGGGTGGCTCGGTGCATTGATGTTCGAGCGATCGATGTCCCCCGCCGAGTTCGCCAGTCTGCGCTTCGGTTGGCCGGGCGCAATCATCGCGGGCGTGGCCATCGCCAGCATCGTCTTGATCTTCTTCGCCGGTTCCATAGTCGAACCGTTGATGACCGTCGCATCCGCCGCAGTTGTTACGGCATTGCTCTGGAATCGTCGAGAGTTCCCGTTCGACACCAGCAACTTCGAGAGCGGTACCAGCACTGGCTACTGGTATGCAGTTACGGCGATGATTGCCGGTTTCATCCTGCTGCTGCTTGGGCTGCGGGCAGCACGAGAAAGCACCAACCGAGCTCGAAGCTAGCGGGGTGCTGGCCAGCGCGACTGGCGAGATGTGGTGGCGCAGCAACTACTCGTGCTGCGAAATGAAGATCCGCTTCGGTTTCTGGGACCGGCGCGATTTCACCTGGCGATGGCTCGCTGCATTGCCGGATGTTTCAAGCTGCGCCATGCAGAACAGACTGAAACGACCCGGCACCCACGCCGGGGTCATTTCGCGCCCGCCCACAGGCCCATCCCAGACCCACCCAACCCGAAAACGATCGAAGGCCCACCCGGAGGTGGACCTTCGACATGTTTGGTGGAAACTGTAAACAGTCTCCGTTAGTGTTAGTGGGGTCTATCGACGGTTCGACAGGCCAGCAACCGCAACGGTTGCGGACACATGCACTTTCGGTCTTCACCACTGGTAGGGCTTGGTCTTACCAAGCCCGCTAGGTCAGCATACCTAGCTCCACCTTGTTGCTGGATCCGAGATGACTTCGGTTCGGTCGCAGGCGTCATCGAGCACCGCTCCGGTTGGCGTCGCTCTGCTCCAGGTCGGCATCGCGACCGCTCACTGCCCTGAACAATGCCAAGATGTTCCGAGACGCTGACTACAATCTGGGTGACCTGCGAACTGGGGGAAGAGTGGAACTTGAGATAGCTGTAGCGGATGCTGAAACCGGTGAGGGAGGCCGCCCAATATCCAGAAAGCCCGGCACCGAAATTCTAGCCGAACGCGCTGATGAGATCAGAGGCGCTCTAGACGCACTCGTCGATCTGGGCTCGTCAATGGTCGAATCGGGAGGAATGGGTTCGGTCCGAGAGGTGACGCTCAAATTTGGGCTCGTGGTCAAGGCCGGGGCTGACCTTGATTTCGAGGATGGCGGCACCCGTACGTTCACGCTGACCGCCACCGACAATGGCGGGCGCACGGCAGTCGAAAACATCGTCATCACCCTGAACGACCTGAACGACGAAGACCCCACGCTGGCGGTCACGGCGCTATCGACGGTCAGCGAATCGCTGGCGGTTGGCGGCGTGGTCGCGACCTATACGGTGGCCGACCCCGATGCGGGCGATACCCTGACGGTGACGCTTGATGGTCCCGATGCCGGGTTGTTCCAGGTCTCGAACGGTGAGATCAAGCTCGCGCCCGGTCAATCGCTGGATTACGAGAGCGGCACGACGGTCAACTTCACGGTCACCGTCACCGATGGTGCATCGCATGTCGACTCGGAATCCGTGACCATCACCGTCACCAACGTCGATGAATTCGCGCCGGAACTGGCCATCGTCAACAACTCGCCGATTGCCGAGAATATCGCGGCGGGCACGGCGGTCCGGTTCGAGCCGGGGCAGGAGCGGGAGGTGACGCTGGTGGCCTATCGCGGGGCGCG
>ENA-ORXT01000541-ORXT01000541.1-marine-metagenome-genome-assembly--contig:-NODE-541-length-59083-cov-6.411263_pt1 | contig 59083 bp, 40 predicted proteins | sample MGYA00237868_ERZ511482 | MGnify/ENA metagenome assembly ERZ511482 | reverse complement strand
ATGAAGTTCATCACCGAAGCCGAACACGTGCACTCTTCTTCTGAGAAATTCGCGCTTCGATTCGAAGAACTGAGAACTGACTTGGGCCTAGACGGTAATCAGCGCCCTGAATCTTTCAAAGAAGATCAGTATGAGGGCGAATCATACGGCGGCGATTTCTACAACGAAGACAACTTCGGTGGCGAATGGAACGGCGAAAATGATAGCGAAGGCGGCTTGTTGTAAACGGAGTGAATTCCAATTTCCAATTTCAAATTTCCAATTTCAAATTTCTGACTTCCGATTTCCGATTTCAAATTTCAAATTTCTAATTTAAAAATCTGAAATTCAAAATTCAAAATTCAAAATCTGAAATCTAAAATCCGCTGTCAACAGCTGATTTCAAAACCTACTTCCTAACCGTCGACATCCCTCCATCAACCCCCATCACCTGACCAGTGATCCAACTGCTTTGCTCAGACAGCAAAAAGCACGCGGCCGAGGAAAGATCATCGACCGTCCCCGTCCGCCCCAGCGGATACTTAGCACCCATCGCCTCCACTTTCGCAGGGTCGGTGAACAGCTTCTCCATCAATGAGGTTTCCGTCAGCGCTGGAGCAATGCAATTGACCCGCACCTTGGGCGATAATTCTGCAGCCAACGTCTTGGTCAGCCCTTCGATCGCCCCTTTACTGGCCGCGATCGACGCGTGAGCGTTCATGCCTTGTGCAACCGCAACAGTACTGAACATTATTATCGACGCAGAATCTGATTCTGATTTCTTCAGCGCAGACAAAGTTGCTTGAATCGTTTTCACGGCACCGACAACATTGATCTCAAAATCCTCCCGCAGCGTTTCAACCTTCAACCCGCGAATTGACTTCGCATTGAAACTGCCTGGGCAATATGCCAACCCGTCGATCGACGGTGGAAACATCTCAGCTGTCAACTCGTCGGCGACCGCATCACAGACGGTGTGCTGAACATTCTCGATCGACGCCAGAACACCGGCGGTACGACTGTAAACGTGGACTTGATTTCCCTCAGCCGCCAGCCGTTTCACAATTCCCAACCCGATGCCCCGACTCCCCCCCACGACTACATAAACCTTGCTCATCAAAACCTCAAAATCCAATGGATGTGTAACAGCTGCTTTACTGGTCAAAACAGTAGTCTGAAAAAACGATTATCAACTCAAATAACATAACCGATCAACCGACCCCGACCGACATTTTTAACCAGCAATCTCGACACCGCTGGTCTGAAAAGGCTTCCCCCTGCCCTTTTTGACGGTGTTGCCTCCAAAGGCGAATTGTTATCATATAAGAATGAGCAACGCCGAAGATAAAGCTGAACAAAGATCGACCATTCCCGTCAAAGTCCTTCTCGTCGACAACGATAAAGATCTTGCTCGCGCGATGACTGAGAGCCTTGAACGGATTGGGCTTGATTGCGCCTGCGCAACGTCCGGCCCCGAAGGGGCCCGCATGCTCAACCAAAACATCTATGACATCGTCGTCACCGACCTGATGATGAACGACGTCGACGGGATGGGTATTTTGAAATTGGCCAAGGACACGCAAGCCGACTGTGAAGTGATTTTGGTCACCGGCCATGCCACCGTCCCCCGCGCGGTGCAAGCGATGCGCGAACGCGCGTTCAATTTCCTGGAAAAACCAATCACCCCAAAGCGTCTCCAAGCGGTCGTATCCAAAGCCGTTGAATCGGTGCGACTGAAGAAACAAAACGAGCAACTGCACAGCCGATTGGACGAGCGGTTCGGCTTCAATAATTTAATCTACGCCAGCGCCAGTATGAAGAACGTCGTCGAACGTCTCAAGCGCATTGCCCCCACCGACGCTGGCGTGTTGATCACCGGGGAAACCGGCAGCGGCAAGGACGTCGTCGCGCAGGCCATTCATCAGAACAGCCCCCGAAAGAAGAAATCCTTCGTCGCGATCAATACCGGTGCGGTCGCCGAACACTTGGTTGAAAGCGAACTTTTTGGACACGTCAAAGGCGCCTTCACCGACGCGATCAGCGACCGGCAAGGCAAATTTGAGTACGCCGACGGGGGCACACTGTTTCTGGACGAGCTCGGTGACATGCCGATGGCAACGCAGATCAAACTGCTGCGCGTGCTCGAAGAGCGTGAGATCACGCGTGTCGGCGACAATAAACCGATCCCCGTCAACGTGCGTGTCCTGGCCGCAACGAATAAGGACCTTGAAAAAGAAATCGACGAAGGACGTTTCCGCAGCGACCTTTACTTCCGCCTCAAGATCGTCACCGTGCACATGGACCCGCTGCGGCAACGGCGAGAAGACATTTTGCCATTGGCCGATTTCTTTCGCAAACAGGCCAACAAAAAGAACGGACGGTCGGTCAAAACCTTCACCCAAGAACTCCGCCGCTGGTTGCTTGATTACCAATGGAAGGGCAACGTTCGCCAACTCAAGAACGTCGTCGAAAGCCTCGTCGTGATGGACATCGACAACGAATTGGGGATGGACGACCTTTCACCCGATTTGCATGACGGTCAGATCGTCGTCGCGAAGACCGCCATAGACTCCAGCAGCGGCGATGACGTTGACATCGATGTTCTGCAACCGGGCTCGGCCGATGCATCGTCGACCTTAGTGGGTAAATCACTGAAGGAAATTGAACGTTGGGCGATCGAACACACGTTGACACTCGCCAACCACAACCGCGAAGAGACCGCCCGCATTTTGGGAATCAGCGAACGAAATTTGTACAGAAAATTACGCGAATACGAATTGAAGTAATCGCATCACGAAATCACGTCCGCTACGTATTTGGCACCCATTTGCTAAGCGGACGGATTGACAAACAGAGCTATTGCGCAACCGCTTGAACACATTTTTACGCACGGATGACAATCATGAGCACCTCAACAACCCAGCGGCGGCCGATCCAACAGCTCTCCGCCAGCGTGATCAACAAAATCGCCGCCGGTGAAGTCATCGAACGGCCCGCCAGCGTCGTTAAGGAATTACTTGAAAACAGCGTCGATGCGGGCGCGACGCAGGTTGAAGTTTCGCTCGAGAACGGCGGATTGGAACTTATCCGTATCACCGACAACGGCAGCGGCATCCCAGAAGATCAATTGATGCTGGCCGTCACCAGTCACGCGACCAGCAAAATCGAAGACGCTAACGACCTTTTCAGTGTCGGCACCTTTGGGTTTCGCGGAGAAGCACTCGCGTCAATCACAGAGGTTTCACAATCTACCATTCGATCGCGTACGCCGGATGCCGATTGCGGATTCGAACTGGTCGTTAATGGCGGCAATCACGAACCCATCGAACCTAGCGGCTGCCCTGTTGGCACGACGATCGAAGTCCGTCAACTGTTTTACAACACTCCTGTTCGGCAGAAGTTTTTAAAAACGGCTCAAACAGAACGAGGACATATCGCCGAAGCATTCACACGTGTGGCGCTGGCCAATCCACAGGTACAGATGACGCTGCTCAATAACGGGAAAGTCCTGCATCAACTAGCGTCCACCGAATCATGGAGCGAAAGGATCAAGGCATTTTTTGGTCCCGAGATTGGCGACAACTTGATTCCAATCACCAACCAAGACGACTCCGTTTCGGTTTCCGGTTTTGTTGTCGATCCTGCCGTCAGTCGCTCCAACAACCGGATGCAGTATCTGTTCCTCAACGAACGTTACATTCGCGACCGGTCGCTGCAACACGCGCTCAGTGAAGCCTATCGTGGATTGCTAATGGTGGGACGATACCCGATTTGTTTTTTAAGGATGCAGATGCCCTTTGAGATGGTGGATGTGAATGTGCATCCCGCGAAATTAGAAGTTCGATTCCAAAATGGCGGCACCGTCTATCGCCAACTACTGGGTACACTTCGAAACAAATTCCTCACCACCGACCTGACCGCCAAGGGACAACTCGCCCGTCGTACTCCGGCTCCAGAGGATCCGGCTTTGGAGCTCAAGCCATCGGTTACCGAACAACAAGATCGCATCGAATTCAGAACCGATACTCCGCAACGCGACTGGACCGCCGCATCGCGTCAGCCGCTGGGGTTGAACGTCACTGGCGAACGTGACTTCCAGCCGTTCCCGTCATTATCGCCGGTGGCAAGTTCTCACAGTGTGACTTCCCCCCCTTCCTCGAGCGTCACCTCAGCAGCCATGCCTTCGGCGAATTCACCAGAGCCAATTACCTTTCCACCGGACTACGACCCGTTCTCTCAACCGATGCCGCAGTCGAGTGTAGGACCGGAGGACGCGTCGACTTCCGCCTCGACCAATACAACCGGACCGTCTTCATCCTTGCCTGTACCGGTTTCGGAGCAAAGACAACGGCCGTTTGCGATTCAAGTTCACAACACTTACCTGGTTCAGGAAACAGAAGAGGGCATGATCATCATTGATCAGCACGCGCTGCACGAGCGGATCATTTATGAGCAGATCCGCGAGAAAATTTTGGCGGGCAAGTTAGAATCACAAAAGATGCTGGTCCCTGAACCGGTCACACTCCCACCGGCCGAAGCGGCCGCTGTTCTGGAACAAACCGAACTGCTCAAGAGCATCGGTATCGTTGTCGAACCTTTTGGCGGGGACACCGTCTTGGTATCGTCCTACCCGACAATGCTGGCCCGTCAGAATCCGGCCGAAGTACTCAAAGGCGTTGTTGACAAACTGATGGGCGAAGCAAAAAATCTTGACCAACGTGATCTGGTGGATGAACTTCTTCACATGATTTCCTGCAAAGCGGCGATCAAGGCTGGCGATCCGCTCACGCCTGAAGAGATCACATCCCTGCTGGAACAACGCGAACTTTGCCAAGATGGCCATCATTGCCCGCACGGTCGGCCGACGTCGCTAACTTTTTCGCGCGAGCAGCTCGATAAAAAGTTCAAACGCATTTAGAATAAAGAAATATTACTCAAACTCCTCAGCCGCAGGGCACTGGCCTAATGGCACATACTTTGAAGAATATGAGCCGCTAACGGAAAGGCGTCCGGCCCACCAATGGTAGCCATGGACCGGGGGCTATCGCCCAGCGGCTGATAAGTAGATCCATTGGATCAAGTAAAATAAGCACCGTTAGCCTAACGCTCTGCCGCCAATATCCAACCAACCAACACCGAAAGCTTTTCCGCTCATGATTTGCGTTAGCATTGGTCGAGGCCGCCATCGAATGATGATGGCCGAACACAAACATATCGTCGAACAAGGCGCTCAAATGGTTGAGCTACGTTTAGACTTCATCCGCCGCCCGGTCGATCTTAAAAGATTGCTGGCAGAAAAAGGGTCGCCAGTTGTCGCCACCTGCCGACGTCGAGAAGACCAAGGTTTGTGGCAACACAGCGAAGCCGACCGCGTGATGCTGTTGAGATCCGCGATCGCCAATGGCGTGGATTACGTCGATTTGGAAATGGACGTCGCCAACCAAATCCCGCGTTATGGCAACACTCAGCGGATCGTCAGTTATCACAACTTCGAAGAGACGCCCGATAACCTCGAAGAGATCCATCATCAGATGACGAAGCTTGATCCTGACGTGATTAAGGTCGTCACGATGGCCAACAATCCTGTAGACAACATCGCAGCGCTACGTCTATGTCGTGATTCAGAGATTCCCACCGTCGCATTTTGCATGGGTGAAATGGGGATGATATCACGTCTTCTCTGTGGCAAGTTTGGAGCCCCGTTTACTTATGCGACCTTCAGCGCCGAACGCCCGATGGCACCTGGGCAGATGTCGTTCGAAAAAATGGAGAAACTTTACCGCTACGACGAAATCGACGAAAAAACTGACATCCTGGGCGTGATCGCTGACCCTGTCGCGCACAGTCTATCGCCGCAGATTCATAATGCAGCGATACGTAAAAACAAACTGAATATGCTATACCTACCCTTTCGCGTACCTACCGAATACTTGGGCACGTTCCTTAGCATCTGCCCGGAACTGGGTGTGCGTGGCTTGAGCGTGACGATTCCACACAAGCAACGCGTCCTCAAAAGCATCGATGCTTCCAGTGACGAAGTTGCCGGCATCGGCGCGGCCAACACGTTAGTCTTCACCAAAAAGGGCATCGCCGGATACAACACCGATTGCTCTGCAGCCATCGAGAGCCTGAAAAAAGGGCTCGATGAAAAACATCCGGGTGAAGAAAACGTATTTAAAGATCGCAAGGTGATGCTGTTGGGTGCCGGCGGCGTGGCGCGTGCGATCGCATATGGACTGATCAAGGAAGGCGCAAGTGTTGTGATTGCAGCGCGGGACTATAAAAAGTCCGAAGCCCTCGCGACGGCGCTTGATTGTGAATCAATCGACTGGGCCGAACGAATTAACTTCGAGTGTCATGCTATGGTCAACTGCACGCCGGTGGGTATGCATCCCAACATGAATGAGTCGCCGTTTGATCCCGAACGGTTTGATAAAAGAACGGTTGTGTTCGATACTGTCTATAATCCGGAACAAACGTTGTTCATTAAACAAGCGCGTGAAGCCGAATGCCCAACGGTAACCGGCATCGACATGTTCGTGTCACAGGCTGCGAAACAGTTCAAGCTGTTTACCGGAACCAATCCGGACATGGAAGTCATCCGCGCCGAGATCAAACGCGCGATCAGCGCGGCGAAATACTAATGAAATCTCAAAAGCTAATCGTGCTCATCGGATATCGTGGCAGTGGTAAATCTTCGGTCGGGAAAATCCTGGCTCAGCAGTTAGAGTGGAATTGGTGTGATAGCGATGATGAGATCGAAGCGGACATACAGGTTTCGATCACTCAACTGTTTAAGCAGAAAGGGAAACGCCACTTCCGCGATCTGGAAACCCAAGCGATCAAGCGTCTGGTGGACCAAGCGGATACTAAAGGCCAAGTGATCTCATTAGGCGGTGGTGCTCCGATACAGGCACGTAACCGTAATCTTTGGAAGGATTCAGCGACGTGCGTTTACCTGAAAGGATCTGCAAAAACTCTGTATCAGCGGATCTCGTCCGACAAGTCCTCGGATGATCGGCGTCCGGATCTAACGGACGAAGGCGGATTGGCCGAAGTTCAAAAGATGTTGGACCTGCGATCGCCGACGTACGCGTCGTGTGCTGATCTTATCGTTGATGTGGACGACCGAACGCCCGACGAAATTGTGGATCAGATACTGAAATACCTTTCCGCCCTCGACCGTTCACTCTCGAAATAAATCTCAATTATCGTTTGAACCGTTATGCTCGCTTCACTTCCAGAACCTGTCATCGTCGTCATCTTGGCGATCTTGGGAGCCCTTATTGGTCTATTTGTTAATTGGGCGATCTACAGCTGGGCCATGTTTGGTCGGCGGCCGGTCAGTCCGTGGATGAAGCTGGACGAAACTGAGATTGGATTGTTTGGAGCGGCAGAAAACTTCCGCCGAATTCCGGTCCTTGGTTGGTGGGCCGCGCGGAAGATTGAATTCGGCGAAGAAGTACAGGGAAAATTCTGGGTTCGGCCGATGTTAATCGAACTGGCGTGGATCGTTGGATTACCGTTGGTTTACTTTTGGTTTTCCGGAGGCGGTCTCTTGGATGCCAAACCGGGTGTGGTCGCTAAAATTCCTAGTTGGGACGTTTTTGCGGAGACTTGGTTTTGGTCCTACATAATTCTTTTAGCGCTGCTGTTTATCGCGACCTTCATTGACTTCGACGAAAAAATGATCCCCGACCAGATCACAGTGCCCGGAGTTCTGATTGGTTTGACGATCGCCGCCACGTTTCCTTGGTCTCGATTGCCGGAACTGGGTGCAACTGCAGCAGGCCCAATCGTTTCACCGATCACGTTTGCGTCGCCACATGAAGTACCTCCAGTCCACTGGTGTTTTGGCGGTTGGGGGCTGTTCACCGTCATCGCGATCTTCGCCGTCTGGGTGCTGGCCTTGTTGCCGCGCATCAGCCCCTTTCATTTGGGTTTGGGAGCCGGAATTAAGTACACAATCGGCTCGATCGTGAGGCCTCGTCGCAAAAACAATTGTGAGATCCGTATTGAGCCGCGTGGCCCGTTTGGAATCACGAAAGTCTTAGCCGCCATACTGCTGATCGGTGTGCCGTTGCTTACTGCCGGCTGGAGTTTCTTACCGCAGGAAAACTGGACCAGCCTGTTTGGGGCGATGGTGGGTCTGGCTGTTTCAGGTGGTTTGATTTGGGCGATTCGAATTGTGGGCGGTCTAATGATGGGCCAGCAAGCAATGGGTTTTGGCGACGTGACTCTCATGGCGATGGTCGGCACCTTCATCGGCTGGCAAGCGTCACTGGCAGCGTTCGTTTACGGAATCATGATCGCCATGTTGGCGGTCATTGTGATGGTGATTTTCATTCGCAACAGCCACATCGCGTTCGGGCCTTATCTGAGTATGGGAACGGTCGCAGCGGTCTATAACTGGCCCATTGTTTGGGAGAGCGCAAGACTGCAAGTGTTCTTTTTCGGAGCCAATCTATTGTTCGTATTAGTCGCCAGTTTGATCGGCATGGTCATTTTGCTGCCGATCGTAAGGTGGCTGAAGGGGCTGATGCTGGGGGAGGAATCAGGGGACGCATATGGCTAAGAGACCTGATACCCTTGTATCCGATAATCTTGTTGATTAGTGACGAGGGCTGATTCAGGAAACCCGATCAGGCGTTGCTCGTGCAGTCAACTCAGCAATGTTTCAGCTTTATTGGCAAATTGGAACAAGGATTCGCACAGAAGTTCTTAAGAATGAGCGAGCAGACTATGGGAAACAGATTTGTTGACACTGTCGAACGAATTGACAGTCGAATTTGGCAGCGGATTTTCGCGACCAAATTTGACTATAATGATGCAATTTCCAGAGCTTTTTCCTGATTCAGAAATTGTCGTGACGATGTCACGACAATTATGCTGGAGCCATTTTGCAGAACTGATTCGTCAGAAAGAAACGCTCAAACGCGACTTCTCGAAAGCGGGACACTTTTTCTCGTAAGGGTTATTTGACGCCTGAATGTTTAAAACACCAGCGAACAGCGTCAAGTCACCAATTCTGTCGACATATTTCGAGTGCCAATCAGCTGCATTATTCTCAAGGTATTTAATCCAGTCCCCGTTCTGTTCAATTGCCTTCTTGGATTTGATTTTTCGAGGGACGATGTGCTCGACGTGAACAAGGTCGGTTCCCCCAATAAGCAATTCGTGGTGCGTCCCATGCAACACCATTTCGAACTGTTCAAGGCAGCACCTTGCTCGATCAACTTGTCCCGCTTTAAACCGAAAATTTTCGAATGCATTCTTGAACTACATGTCCGATGGTGCATGTTCGCGGTATACCGCTTTAACACTTGAAATTGCATCATTGCACTCAACGGAGCAAAGCTTTGCAAAGGCCGTTTTATTCATATTTGAACGTCCTTTGCATAGGTGACGACGAAGCATGAATGCTTCGGTGAGTTTCAGAATTTTCAACAACTCATTTCGATCGCATCCGCCAACCATAAGGTGCATCAAAAACCCGTAAGTCTGCATCGAATTAATCATTCTCAAATTACGCAGATGTCGACCAACGGCTTCGTCACCAGTTTCACACTAGATCAATTCACCAAACGTCTTCGAATGATCTACTAGATCATTCATGAATGACTCGAAGCTGACACAATCATCTTTAACCTCATCTTCAGCTTCGACCTCATCTTCATCTTCATCTTCATCTTCATCTTCATCAGCCTCAGCCTCAGCCTCAGCCTCAAATCCTCCATCGGCATCTTAATCCACTTCTTCTTCCCATTCATCCTCCTCAACATACCACTCATGATCCGGTAGTTCTGCAGCTTCCTTCAGCCGAACCATAAAAAGTTCCTTGAAGGTTTCCACCACGTACGAGATCGTGATCCGGCGACAAGTTCAAGTTCATTGATTCCAGCTTTATGATTTCCGCAAAGACAAACAATGCTGCCGAGTAAGTGAGTGTCTGAATCTCCAATTTGATAGATGTCATGCCGCAATCTGCTTTTTCTTCCAGGAGTAGCGACGCTGGCGGGCTGGGATGACATACTGTTCGTTGGTCGCTCCAAGAAGCTGGGCAACTGTCAGGGAGTTTGGGGTGATCTTCATACTGCGATTAACTTTCACTAGGGTGCAGCAATTGCAATTGGCCTAAACAGGGAAAAGATGTCGGCTCAAATTTTATATACAGATAGTTTGAGTCTACACGGTGCCAATCATGTATGGCAGCTAACGCACCTTCTAAGGACCTATCCTATGATTCCAACCGCTTCGTGCGCCCTTTCGCATCAATGTGATCGCCCTCGGGGTTTAGCGGATCCAATTCAATCTACTCAACTAAATCAGAGTCCCTCAATTCTCCTATTGACGTGCCAGCAGAATTTTCAAGCCACCCCACAAGTTGATATACCCTTGGTTTTCTTGCGAAAAATATCTATTTACGCTCAAGCCCCACGTTGCTAAAGTCCGAGCCAATTGCAATTTTGCCGGCGAATACCCGGTTTTCCTCACAGTTTTTGACACCCCCCGGTCATGTATCACTGTCATCAAATGTTTAAGTGCACGACTTTGGCACTACTGATTGCGACTGTCGGATTGACTGGCTGTCAGCAAACGGCGCCGTCGGCCCGCAATCACAATTCTCTGTTCGACTTCAGCCAGCGACCACGATTCTTCGGCGCTAGCGCTGTCCAGAATCCATTGCCTCAGCTGAATCAACCCGGCGGCCAACTGGGCCAACTTCCTCAGGTTGCAGCAAACGGTATCGGTGGGATAAACAATCCACTTGCTGGAAGTGGCACGCGTGATCTTTCTGGTCGTACACCCGTCAATCGCCCCTTCGGCTATATTTTTGGCAGTAAACAGGCAGCGGCACGAACTCCAACACCAGCAAACAAAATCCCGACAAGCTCGCCTCAACAATACCAGCAATTTTCACAGATGGCGAATCAAGTCAACGCGCTCAACCAACGGGCCAGTGCGTTCGATTCAGATAATCAACTACTAAACACCGAAGTCGCCGGCTTAAAGCAAAAGCTAGAACTCGCAAACCAGTACAACCAGACGCTCAAGGAGCAGCTGGCCGATACTTCTGGTCGAATTCAGCAAAGTGAGATCGAACGTAACAAAGCGCTTGCTCAAGCCGAACAATTCAAGCTACGAGCTGACCAATATCAACGACAGCAACAACCAAATATCAACCAAGGCCAGTTTGCTCAGGTCTCCTCGCAACCCTGGCAGCGCCAAGGCGACGCACATCGGAACAACTCCCAACAAAATGATCGTTTCGCCAGCAGCGACAGTTTCAACGGTCAAGGCAAAGCTCAATTTGCCTCCGCCACCATCCGCGCCAACAACAGCTTGATGCGTCGACTGAACGATATCAATATCCCTGGCGGTGAAGCTCGGATGGACGGCGATGTCATCCGTATTGAATTCCCATCGGATCGCATGTTCGTTTCAGGTAGTTATCAAATCGCTCCATCGCAACGTCCGGTACTCAGTGACATCGTCTCCACCGTCCGACGGTCTTTCCCTCGTCAAATCATTGGTGTCGAAGCACACTGGGACAACACGCCGCTCAACCCGCCGGGAACAACCGACCATCAACTAACGGCCACGCAATCTTTGGCAGTTTTTGAAGAACTGATTCGACTGGGATTGCCTGAGCGACAATTGTTCACGATGGCGATGGCCAGCAATCGCCCACGTCACGCTGCCGGAACTTTTGGCGGCGTCAGTCCCAATCGCCGAATCGAGTTGGTGATCTATCCAGAATCATACGACGGTTCGTAGGCAATCAGAGTCGTATTTCACTCCGTGAAATTACGCCCGCCATGCAAACGTTATTTCACGGATAGTCTGTGAATTTTTATCAGCCGCAACGCGATAGCGTCCGGTTTCACGCGCGTAAGACCGGACGCTATCGCGTGGCGGCTGATTGGTTCTGCGAACCTTCGCCATAGAATCAGGGCCTCGGAATGAAATACGACTTTGTTGAGTTTCAGGTTAAAGCTCAAGTCGACGAACGGATACTAACGCAACTCTGTTTGCCCAACACGATGTGGTCCAGCACATCGATACCGACAATTTTCCCGGCTTCGGTTAATCGATCGGTGACGGCAATATCTTCACGGCTTGGCGTTGGGTCTCCCGAGGGATGGTTGTGAGCCAGAATGATTGATGACGCGGTATCTTTGATCGCAGCACGAAAAACTTTACGCGGATGGACGAGACTTGCATCGAGTGTGCCAACAGTAATCTGGTGTGACTGGATGACTTGATTTTTTGTATCCAGCGTGACGATGTGGAATTCTTCGTGCTGTGCGTCGGTTATCAAGCGACGAAAATGTCTTTGGCAAAATGCAATAGCGTCGTCACTGCTGGTGATTTTAGTTGGCGATTGCGAATCTTGGCTGGCCGTAACCCGGCGACCTAATTCGATCCCCGCCATGATCTGACAATAAGCCGTTTTTTCGACGGCGGCGCTGATTAATTTGAGTTCGCCTCGACCGGCAGACGGTAAGCGATCCAATTTATCGTCAAAAGCTTTGGCAATTTTTTGCCCCGCCATCACCGCCGATTCTCCCGGACGACCACTGCGGACGAGGATCGCAATCAATTCGCTGGTGCTGAGATCAGCCGCTGTGACGGCAAGCAAACGTTCGCGCGGTCTTTCATTCTGGGGCCCCGCTTTGATTTGCGTGCCAAACAATTTTTCATCCAGCCACACGTTCGATTGGAAATCGCCTTTGTCACGATTCCAGCGAAACATCGACGCCGGACTTTCGCGAATCAACCAACCTTGCTTTGCCAATTCGTTCACGACACGAGTCACAAATGCGGGGCTTTCGGGACGACAGGCGGCTTGAGCCGTTTCAAGGTCGACTTCGGTTTCTCCGGTCACGTATTCGATGACCGGACGATAGCGCTGGTAACGTTTGGAAAAGGCATCGGTCGGCTTGGTGGATTTATTCATACGTCTGATTCTGCCAAATTTTCTTCTCGAAGCAAGCAGCACATTGCGACTGCGAACACGTTGTCCACACCAACGCTCTCTGGAAAACCTTGATTTACCGGCATAAACGCTCGTTTTGATCGTGATAGCATTTTTTTGCTTGCAAATAGCCTAGTTTATGAAAGCATGTATTTATGTACACCCGTGAAAACAAATCCACTAACGGAGCCATTTTGACCGAAGGTGTCAACAGGCTGATTTAAGTTGGATTCCTTATGAGCGGCGAGGCGTTAGCTGCCGGTTCGTTGCCAACTAATACCAGCGGTTAATGCCTTGCAACCCAACCGGCGGCTAGCGCGGATATTGCATCAGCCGCATGGCGATAGCCACCGGTTGCTACGAATATCCGGCAAAACCGGACGCTATTGCGTGGCGGCTGATAGAGAACGTAATGATCGACTTTCGAATGAAAACGTTGATGGTCAACGATAGACTAAAAAACAAAAGACCGCGTGCAATATCCGGGCTAGCGTCCTACTGCTCAGTTTTTTCAAATGAAAACAAACATGAATAACGTGCTGGCCCAATTGAAATCGCAGATCCGCGCCGTGGAAACGGAGCGCAACACGCATGGCGAGGATCGTGTCAACAGTCAATGCATGGCCGTCGATCGGATGCTGCCTGATGCCGGTTACGCGCGCGGTACTTTAGTAGACTGGATCGCACCGTCAGGCTGTGCGGCGGATTTTTTGTCTCTTTCGGTGGCCAGTGCGGCCTGTCAAAACGGAGGCGCGCTAGTTGTGATCGACCCCGATCGGCAATTCTTTCCCAGCGCTGCAGCCGCGATGGGAATCAACATGGACAACTTAATTGTACTGCGTTCGGCAGAGAAACTCAGCGGTCACATTCGCGCGATTGGGAACGATTTACTTTGGGCGGTTGACCAATCGCTGCGTTGTCCTGCGGTCGCGGCAGTTTGGGGGCCACTGCCCAAAATCGACGATCGGTGGCAACGCCGTTTTCAATTGTCGGCCGAAGCCAGTGGTTCGATGGGTTTGTTTGTACGACCGCTGTCACTAGCGCGGCAGCCCAGTTGGTCCGAAGTTCAATGGCTGGTTTCACCTGGCACCATCAACAATATTAAGAGCGCCTCCAGCAATGACTTTGGTGTGCGTTTAAACCTTGTGCGGTGTCGAGGCACCCATGGCGGTAAATCTATTTCTATTTCCATCAACACCGTCACAGGGAGCGTGCGAAAAGCACGAGGTGATCGTGAACAAATTGAGCCAATCGGCAAATCATCAGGTAGGGCGCCGGGAGAATCAACAGCCGACTCAACCCCGGCGATCCCCACCCCGCGACCCCAGCCACCACACCGCCAAACATATTCTGTGCCTGTGGTTGCCAGAGTGGCCCATTCAGCGCATGGTCGCAGCGGAACCTGAGTACCGCCATCGCCATCTGGTGCTATTTCGCATTGATTCACGAAAAGGCAAACGAGTCACCGCCGCCAGTCCGCTGGCCCGGCGAGCAGGCGTGCGTACGGAGATGCCCCTTAATGAAGCCAGTTCACTTCTCCGCCGCGCGGCTGAGCAACCGACGCCACAACAACCGCGCGGCCAACAACACCGCGTCCCAATCGAGCTGCATAAACGGGAAGCTCGCAACCAAAGTGATCCTGTATTTCATACGTTTGAACACGATCCGGCGGCGGACCTAACGGCGTTGGAACAACTGGCACAAACGTTAGAGAAATTCAGTCCTGTCATCGGCATCGAACAAGACCTTCGCCAGATTGAGGGACGAAAGAAGACGGGGACCAAAGCCAGCTCACGTTTTCAACCCAGCAGTATTTTGCTGGACGTGACGGGATTGAGCCATCTCTTTGATGGTTACGATGTACTGGCATCAAACGTTTCGCAGCACTGCCGGCGGCAAGACTACTTCACACGCATCGCAGTCGCTAACACGTTGGGGTTGGCGTGGGGAGCCTCACACTTCAGCCCGGCATGTCAGTTCGACGATCCTCTGATTTTGAATTCTGAAGATACGCAAATTATCAGTGACTTACCTGTGGCGGCGCTCAGAATCGACGGTGCCGCCAGCAATACGCTAAAGCGCCTAGGTATCAAAGCCGTTGGGCAACTGTTAGCGATTGATCGCGGCGACCTGCGCTGCCGTCTGGGCGCAGATTTAATCCGCCGGATGGACCAATTAAACGGCGCGATTGAAGAACCCGTCATTGTCAGTCGCAAGCTGCCTGAATTTTCCGCAAACCAAATGCTTGATTTCGTCACCAGCGACCGCGACACGATCGAAGTCATCGTCAATCAACTGCTGGTCGGACTGTGTGCAGAATTAAAATCGCGTCAACTCGGTTCGCTGATATGGAAAGTTCGATTACTCTCAAGCCAAAAAGTAGCCGGCATTGATTTCCGCGTCTGCCTATTCCAGGCCACTGCGACTGCAGATCACGTGATGCCGCTGATGTCGATGCAATTGGAACAATCATTGATGGTTCGAGGCAAACACGAACTGAGCGTCAATGAGATCGTCGTCGAGGTTTCTTCGTGTGTATTGTTGGTGCAGCAACAGCGCGAACTGTTCGACGAAAATCCTCGCCTGGACCGGCAAGCGTTAGCTCATTTGATCAACCGGCTTAGCAGTCGCTTAGGCGCTGACAACGTGGTCTACCCCACGTTTCGGTCGGGAGCTCAGCCTGAGCTGTCCTTTGCGTTTCGTCCGTTGGTCGATCCTAATCGCAAGCGCAGACGCGCAAAACCGATTCAGACGTCTCATGTGCTGGGGCGTCCCCTGCGGCTGTTGACGCCACCGGTTATGGTGTCCGTTGAGCGCGAAAACACGTCACAAGATGAGGACCGCGAACGCGCATTTTGCAGGCCCATACGAATCGCGTTTGCCAATGGCGTCAATCACAGCGACCAACACATCGTGCGGTCATGGGGGCCCGAACGTATCGAAACCGGATGGTGGCGTGGAGCCACGGTACAGCGGGATTACTGGTGCATCGTCACCGAGGCAGGCACTCAGTTCTGGGTGTTCTGTGATCTGAAGAAGGGGCAATGGTTCGTGCATGGTGAATTTTGAAGTGGGATAGGCTTGCAGCCTGTACTTGGGCTGATGAACTGAGCGGCAAGGCGCTAGCCGCCGGTTCGATGCCAACCAATACCAGCGGTTAGTGCCCTGCCACCAAACCCGCGGCTAACGCCCTGCGGCTCACAACATTCCTTAATTCATCACCTCCACCTACACCTACCTACCTGCGAGACACAGAAACACAACATGAGCTACGCAGAACTACATTGCAAAACAAACTTCTCATTTCTCACTGGTGCATCTCACGCGGACGAATTGGTGGATCGCGCGGTGGAAATGGACTACACCGCGCTGGCGATCACCGATGAAAATTCTCTGGCCGGTGTCGTACGTGCCTTCGGGGCAGCGCGGCATACGAAACTGAAACTAATCATCGGCGCCGAAATCATCCTCAACGACGCGCCGCCAATGCTGTTATGGGCTACCAATAGAGAATCTTACGGGAAGCTGTCTCAGTTGATCACCGTTGGACGGCGTCGTGCCCCAAAAGGGCAATGCTGGTTGTCGCTGGACGATGTACTTACGTCCGCGAAAGGTTTATTGGCCGGCGTGTTACCTTCATTTGCCGGCGACCGAAACCGCGCCGAATTTATCCTTGGCGACCCTACTCACACTAGCCACTCATGGTTCGCCCAAGCCTCTGCCCACGATCACGCGGTGGAAAAGATGAACCATGTCCGTGAAGCCTTTGGGGACCGGGCCTATCTCATGGCGGCCTTATACAAAGGCATCGACGACGCTTGGCGATTGCAACAGATAAAGTCGTTGGAAAAAAAAACAGGTCTGCCGCCAGTAGCCAGTGGCGATGTTTTGTACCATGTGCCGTCGCGCATGTTATTGCACGACGGGCTAACGGCAGTGAAGCACAAAACTACCGTCGCCGACGCTGCGGATCGTTTGCTACCTAACGCTCAGCGTCATCTGCATACCGTTTCCCACCGCAAACAAAGCTTCCAACGGCTAGCTGGAGCGTTTGAGCGCACGATGGAGATTGCCGACCGCTGCCAATTTTGCCTGAGCGAATTGCGCTACGAATATCCTGAGGGTCTGTCCCCAGAGGGAGAAACCGAAACCGATTACCTGCGCCGATTGACTGAATCCGGAATCAAAACACACTACCCCAATGGAACACCCGATAAGGTCAGACGCCAAGTCGAACATGAACTAGAACTGATCCAAGAACTGAACTACGAAGCCTATTTCCTAACCGTCTGGGATCTCGTACGGTTTGCTCGACAGCGCGACATTCTCTGCCAAGGCCGAGGTTCAGCGGCAAATTCAGCCGTTTGTTATTGCTTGGGGATCACAGCGGTCGATCCGATGTCCACGGATTTGCTGTTCGAGCGTTTCATCAGTCGCGAACGCAACGAAGTCCCCGACATCGACGTTGATTTTGAACACGAGCGGCGAGAAGAAGTCCTGCAGTATCTGTACCAGAAGTACGGACGTGACCGCGCAGGAATCGCCGCGACGGTGGTTACGTACCGCTCACGCAGCGCGATTCGTGACATGGGCAAAGCGCTGGGGCTATCGCTTGATCGTGTCAGCGCGTTAACAAAACAGATCGAACATTTTAGCCAAGACCATCAACTGGAAATGAGGCTTCCCGAAGCGGGAATGGATCCTCAATCGGAAACGGGCAAGCGGTTGATTTTCTTGGTCAATGAACTGCTGGGGTTTCCCCGTCACCTATCGCAGCATGTTGGTGGAATGGTAATGACGCGTGGCAGGTTGGACGAACTGGTTCCGATCGAGAACGCGTCGATGGCCGACCGGACGGTGATCCAATGGGACAAAAATGACCTGGAGGAACTTGGGCTGTTGAAGGTTGACTGTTTGTGCCTGGGGATGCTGACCGCGATCCAAAAATGTTTTGATCTGGTGCACCTACATTGGGATCGCGATTTGACGTTGGCAAATTTGCCACAAGATGATCCGCTGGTGTACGACATGATCTGCGAAGCGGACACCGTCGGTGTGTTTCAAATCGAAAGCCGCGCTCAGATGACCATGCTGCCACGGTTACGGCCGCGCTGCTGGTACGATCTGGTGATTGAAGTTTCCTTAGTGCGTCCCGGTCCCATTCAAGGCGACATGGTCCACCCGTACTTACGCAGGCGTGGTGGCCTCGAGCCCGTCGAGTATCCCAATGAGGCGATTAAAAAAGTACTCCAGCGAACTTTAGGTGTGCCAATTTTTCAGGAACAGGCAATGAAGTTAGCCGTGGTGGCCGCTGGTTTCACGCCCGGCGAGGCAGATCAGCTACGCCGGGCAATGGGAGCTTGGCGGAAGACAGGTACGATCGAACACTTTCAAAAAAAACTCTTTGCGGGTATGAAACAGCGCGGTTTATCCGAAAAATTTGCCGACCAAGTATTCCGCCAGATTGCCGGTTTTGGTGCGTACGGTTTCCCCGAATCACATGCGGCCAGTTTCGCGTTGCTGGTTTACGTTTCGTGTTACTTGAAGTTTTATTATCCCGAAGCGTTTTGTGCAGCACTGATCAACAGCCAACCGATGGGATTCTATCAGCCGGCTCAATTGGTCGCCGATGCGCAGCGCCATGATGTTCAGGTGCTGGGCGTGGACGTGAACTTTAGTCAGTGGGACTGCACGTTGGAAGCGGAGCAATCCATTGAGCGGCAAGGTGATCGCCACGGGTGTCCGGGGGGCAACGAACCGACGGCTAGCGCCCTGTCGCTCACAAATCAGCCGCCATCAAAACGCATTCCACTGCGACTTGGGATGCGAATGGTGCGCGGCTTGCGTGAACCGGAAGCTCAGCGCGTCATCGCGGCAAGACGCAAAGGACCGTTTGAAAGTGTGGCTGATTTTGCGCGGCGGACGCGATTGTCTCAATTCGTAATGGAGCAACTGAGTGATGCCGATGCATTTGAATCGGTGAAACAGGATCGCCGAGAAGCATTATGGCAATCACTTGGCCAAGAAAAAACGCCGCTGGACCAGCCTCTGTTTGCCGATTTGGGCGTGGACGACGATGACACGTTAGCATTGCCCAAGCTAACGCCACAGGAACAAGTCGTCGAAGATTACTCGTCGGTCGGGCTGTCCTTACGGGCTCATCCGGTCTCCTTTCATCGCGCCCAACTGGACGCCAGAGGTGTTACGCGCTGTGGTGATTTAGCCAACCATCCCAATGATCGCTACGTGCACGTGGCGGGATTGGTGATCATGAAACAGCGGCCTGGCACTGCCAAAGGTATCACGTTTGTGACGCTGGAGGACGAAACGGGCGTTGCCAATCTCGTCATCAAGCCTCCGATCTGGGAGAAGCACTACCGCATCGCGCGGCAGTCATCGGCTTGGTTAGTACACGGAAAACTTGAGATCCGTCAGCGCGTGGTGCACGTGCTGGTCAATCGAATCGAAGGCCTGTCGGAGAAAGTCGCAGAAGTAAAATTTCGGCGGCGCGAATTTCACTAAGTTGCAATTTCATTAACTTAAGTCTACTTTTCGATATCAATCCAGACTAATCGGTGATCCGTCGCTTTGACCAGATCTGCACCTTCTTCATCGGGTGCCGGCCAGTAGACGCCGCTGCCGGAAATCGCGAGCGTCTTGGACGGCAGGCAATAATCAATCCTCAGATTACCGACGTTGTGGTCTCCAAAATCAGCCGTGTCTTGGGATGGGTTACCCGTCTGCGAATCGTTCAACCCGCCCTGAACCTTCGAAAATTGTGCCCCGCCGGTGCTCTGCGGCGTGAACGAACTATTTACCAGCGGATGATTAAGCATTAGTTTTGCGGCGCCACCATGGCTGTCTCCATCGTTGGGATCGGCGTTCTGATCACCAACGATGACAAAGTGACTTCCTTCGGCCAGCCCGCCCTTTTTGCCATTATCATCGTAAAGATAATCGCATTGATTGCTAATGTAGTCAGTGAACAAACGGATTTCATCGTGGTTGCGTTTGCCGTTACGGTCTTCATCACCATCAAAGGCAGGCGGCGTTGGATGTGAGGCTAACAAGTGAATCGTCTTACCATCGACGTCGATAGGAACATCCCAGTGGCTTTTCGATGACAGCCTAAAAACCTTCACCGCTTCGTCGGAATAAAAGGGCTTACTGGTTTCAGGCACGATCGGCCAAGTCGCATCTGGCATGTCTTTCCAGAGGAATTTTTGGAACGTGCGGGCCTGGTCAGATTTAATGGGATACTTCGAAAGTACGGCCATCGCGTATTGTCCAGGAAAGGCGCCGTAACCAAAAGCGTCATTAGGAGTTCCCGTTTCCCCATCGCCATTGAGATCCACACCAGAATCAACGCCCGTATTGGATGGCGCGAGATATCGGTACTCAAACTTAATGGGGGATTGCCCATTTTGTCCAACAGCCAAAAATTTGGCTTCAAAATCAGCAACCCCCTGCCCTGCTTCATCGTAGTCGAATTCGTTCAATAAAATGACATCAGGATTGACGCGCTGAATGATTTCGGCGATCCGCGAAAAGTTCAATCCCTTTCCCGTCGCCAACTTCTTCTTTAAAAAGCCTTCGCTCCTGCGATGAAACGAGATATTAAACGTGGCGAACCGTACCGTCGTTTTCTCGGCGTCTGCACTTTGGTTTTGGCCTAAGACGTTTTCGTTAAACAAAGAGGAAAACAACAGGAACAACAAAACAAGAGAAGTTCGCATAGGGAGACTCGATTCAAATATATTTATTGATGATCCGCCAACAATCGTCTAAGTAACTACGACCGAAGTGATTCAAATGATTTAGATAGTGATAGAGAGAATAGATCTCGATTCGTTTACTTGATCCGTCCTGGGGCGGTCGGATTTCATCGTATGCTTTGAAACAATCGAGATCAAATCCGCCAAACATTCTCATGATACTGAATTCCGCCTCGCTATGCGAATAAGAAACGGCCGGATCGATTAGAACGGGCTGTTGATTTTCGTCACACAAGAAATTTCCATTCCACAGATCGCCATGGATCAGCGAGGGACCCGCGGCGGTATGCTCGAGCATCTCAGATATACGGGCAAGAAAGTCCTCAAACCGGATTGCATCCTTCTCTGAGAAATAACCTTCACCTCGAGCAAGACCGAACTGGTAACGCAACCGACGGTCGCAAAAAAACGACGACCATGAATGAGACCAATGATTAATTTGGGGCCTTGCTCCAATGATATTGTCGGTCGCGAAACCAAACTCTTGATTGAGAGTTGGAGCGTTGTGTAAGGCCGCTAACTGTTTTCCCAAACGGGGCCAAAACACCGCTCGCATGGGTGCGGTCTCAATCCAGTCCAAAATCAAATAGTGCTGAGGCGACTCGCCCACGATGATAACTTGGGGAGTGGCAACCGTTTTGGTTTCTGCGATTGCCGCGAGCCCCTGGGCCTCTTCGTGGAAACCAACATCGGACTCCCCCGAAAGTTTCACCAATACAGATTTTCCACTGTGTAGTTTCGATTTCATTACACGGTTGATACAACCACCAGAGACCGGCTGCGAAGAAACGATGGTACTATTGGATCCCAAAGTCTGCCGCAAAATATCGTTAAGAAAGTCCAATCGTCACCCCAAGATTAATCGGCAGCTCGGGCCCCACGCCTCGACCACCTCCCCAGCTTAATTCGCTTCGGTCAAATGTTCGTAGATCTTGGGCACGGCTGCGGCGATCATGTCGACCACATACTCAAAGCCTTCGTCCCCACCATAATAGGGATCGGGAACATCCGTCGGCCATTGATCGTCCAGAAAATGGCTCAACAGTTTGATGGATGCGGTTGGATCAGGATGCACTTGCTGAATATCTTGAAGATTTTCGCGATCCATCGCAATCACCAAGTCGAACGACTCTAAATCAGCTTGCGTAATCTTCCGGCTGCGGCTTTGAAGATCGTAGCCACGCCGTGCAGCCGTTTGCCTCATCCGCGCGTCGGCCGGATTGCCTTGGTGATAGCCAATCGTGCCGGCGGAATCGACCGTGATCTCTTGATCGTTCCCATGTTGCCCGATGTACGAGCGAAAAATGCCTTCCCCCGTAGGTGAACGGCAAATGTTCCCAAGGCAAACAAACAGAACAGATTTGGGTTTGTTTTTCACAGCGCTCAAAACTGAAAATAAGGACAGTGATCTCAACAGAGATCGAGTCCATAATTTTATATTAATTCGCCAGCGCAGAAAAATGCCTGCCCGGACCATACCGGGAAGGTTCCAAGCTAACCCCAAAAAGGATTAATTACTATTATTAGCGTTGATTTGTTGAATCTCGTTTCCACTGGTTTGAAACAGCGCGTCCGTTTCCTTGCCAACGAGAGTGACACTGGCGATACAAACAATGATAATTAAAGCGAGCATAACGGCATACTCGACTGCCGTCGGACCGGATTCATCTTTGATGAAACGTTGTAACTTTTGCATGATGAAGTTGTTCATGATGGACGTTAATTGGGGTTGGCGATGAGATAGTTGCATGAGGAATAAAACTGGGTCGCTTTACAGCGGCTTTCCTTTACAAACCTAAGACATATAACGATCATGTGCGGGCAAAATCTGCAAAAGTATTGGAACTAAGTAAGAACAGAGCCTCTTTTGCAGCATCACCTTGCTTGAGTATCAATTTCCGAACCAAGACTTAGACTCAGAATGCCGGTTTAACTTGAGTTTTTCTCGGATCTCGTCTTTCAAATGGTCAAGAACGGACTCGCGATTCGTGCTATTTAGAATATCTGTTACAATCGTTTTAGCCGACCCAGCCCCCCAAGCTCCGCCCTGTTCGAAGTACCGTTTCGCTGACTGGCCGATGATATAGGACGTAAAACCTGCTGCTGCTCCTTGCGGTATTACCGTGAAGGGTACGCCAAAACCCAACGTCACGGCTTTGAACAAACTAGCGCCGTAGTTCGTCATTTCACCCAACGCATAGATACCACCAGCGGCCCCAATCGTGCGCGCCAGCCCTCGCGCCTGCGTCATTGAGAAGTTCAAACCGTATACCTTGGACAGGGTCACGATCATCAGTGCGTCAATCGCCAGCCCGCCTAAAACGTCCAGAACCGGTACCGCGTTAAGGGCCACAACCATAGCTTTGGTTGCCGCCATCGTCCAAATGATTTGGTCCGCCTGTCTATTACGCATTTCAACACGCATTTTTGAGACGATGTCGCTTTTATCCGCCGCATACAGCGCTGCGTTGAGCGCGATCAATCCCAACCCTTCCCGCTCAAGGGTTTCCAAGATCCGGGTTTTCAGATCCGCGACGTTGGGTTCGGGTTTACGCCATTCAACTTTTTCACTGCCATCGGCTTGTTCGATGACGTACTCCATTTCGCGCGGATCAGCACTTGTCAGTACAAAATGGTCGGGCGGAATGATGCCATCGAGTCGCCCTTTGAGAAGCGTTACCAATTTGTCCTTTTGTTCATCGGTATACAAATCGATCTTATTGAAAACGACAATGATCGGTTTTTGAATCGCCGCCAGTTCTACCAACGCTGCGAATTCCGTTTCATTGAGATCAGAGTCGGTAACAAACAGGATCAAATCCGATCTCCGCGCTGTTGTTTCGGCCAGTTCGGCGCGATCAGCTCCATCGACTTCGTTGATTCCCGGAGTGTCAATGATGACGACCTCCGATTTTTCCAATCCGGGTAGCACGTGCCCTGTGCCTTCCCAATTCGTGCCCCAGATTTGTTTTGTCCAGCCACCCTGCACATCAACTTCAGCCACTGCTCGGCCAATCAAAGCGTTAATCATCGCCGATTTGCCCGTACTGATCTCACCAAAAATGACGATCTCAACACGGCCGCTGGTAACTTTGTCGTACATCTCTGTCAGCTGAGCGATATCCGTTTGCAGTTTTTCGCGCTCGGCATCAGGACAGCCACGCAGCTGCCTCAGTGTGTCTTCGACGACGGCGACGGCTTCGCGATAGTTCGGATCTTGAGCGGATGTTTCAGGTGCGTCGGTCACGGTGAACTCGAAGGATACGAAGGTGAACAGATTGTAAAATGAGCTTTTGTACGGAGGTTCGGCGAGGCCTGCTTCTATCAGCCATCAGTTCCAAGTTTATCACGAGCAGTTTGGACCAATTTTCGCAGCTCGTCCACCGCCGTGACTTTTTCCCATTGTCGTCGAGCCAACCCGGACAATCCGCCTTCGGGTTGTTGCATTTCGTTGCGGAAATATTCAATGAACACGGCGCCAATCCATTTCGTAATCAACGCTTGGACAACGCCTTGAAGGGCTCCACCGGCAATAGTCCCCGCGAATGGGATCGTCTTTAGAAGCGATGCCCCAACGGCTGTCGCGGCCAAAGTAACGCCTTGAGCACCTAGCATGCCGACTAAGTTTTTCCCCATCTCACTCAACCATTTTGAGGCCGTCTGCAGATCGACCTGCTGTTGATAGACGTCAGCCAAATCGAGAATCATCTTGGTTGATATCGCAGACCCCGCCAACAAATCCACAACAGGAAATGGGCTGACAGCTGCGACGCCTCCCGCCCCCCACATATACTTATCAACGATCGACCAAGCCTTTTTGTCTAGCGACTCTTGAGCCTTTTGACGCGCTTTTTCGACCAAGCCGCGCGACTGCAGCAGCACGTTGGCCATCAGCAGATCCTTACCATCCTGCTTCACGATCGAGATCATCCGCTCGGCCAAGGGTGCGATATTCGCTTCGGTGGTCACCGTTTCATCTTCGGTCGATCCATCGGCCATAATTTTTCGACGCGTGCGGTGGCCAGGTTGAGCCTGAATTGCAACGATGTCTTCGGTCTTTACGAATCCTTTGGTTTGGCGAGAAATTTGCCCGATCAGTTTGTCTCGGTCTGATTGACTGTACCAATCGGATTTGTTCAAGCAAATGATGGCGCGTTTTTCCATCTGGCCTAATTTTTCAAGTAACTCATGTTCGCTTTCACGTAGCGGCCCATCGACCACGACCACAACCAGATCCGCGTCCTTGGCTGCCTCGCCGGCGATGGCAACATGATCGGCACCGTCGACTTCACCAATTCCCGGAGTGTCAACCAACGTGACCTTATCGTTGTTAGGCCAAGGAATTTCATTGCGTGTGATGGTTGTTCCACCGCGTACGTCAGTCGAAAACGTGTCACGGCCAGAAAGTAAATTCAGCACGGACGATTTGCCCGAAGAGATGGTTCCAAAGGCAACGATCTCTAGCGTCTGTTGATCTCGTTTATATTCGATTTCTTGTAACAGCGGGTCCAGTTGTTGCTGAATTTCGACGTCGTCACCGGCACCCAGCCGTAACTTTTCGACCTGTTCAAGATTCTCTTCGATCTCTTTCGATTTTTGGTTGGCAGATAGCTGGCTGGGGTTCAGGTCACGCCGCTGCCGGCGAAGTTTCTTCGCTACCGAAGAGCCCCACAGTTTCCATATCGTCCACACAGCGCTACCCATCAGCAAGACGATCCCCAGCCCAACAACCAGCAGGTAAATAAATCCCCAAACAGAACCCAAGGCATTTACAGCGCGGTAGTTGGAAATAATCAGATTGGGAAGATAGATCAACGCGAGACCGATAACCGCAGCAAAGACGACCAACAGCAAACCCGAAAATGTTTGACCAATTTTCATAAAGACCGATGACAACGATAAGAAAGACAGAGCGAAATTTAGTAGGTGCGACTAGAGTTATATTAGCCATCTCAGCGATAAAACAAACACCACCTTCTTTATCGGACCGTTATCAAAACGATCAGTGTTCGCCTATTGAAAGTTGTTTTATGCGGGTTCAACGAATCCGACAACGCCGAATTTTTCGAATATTCAAGCCGATTATCCAACGCTGGACAGCTGAATCGGCGGATGTGTCGTGCTCGTACCGGACAAAAATAGCCCGACAACCAAGTTGATTGCCGAGCTACCGGAAGTGGCGAAGAATAATAATTCTTGACAGAGTTGATCTAAATTCAGGTCGAGCTTATTTCTTCGATGGTTTACCAGAGTTGAGCTGCTTAATTGTTCGATCGACTGACCGCAAATTCTTTTTCACAAATGCATCTCGATCAGTCTTGATCGTTTCTAACAAACGATTCGTCCTCTCCAAACGCTGTGCAATTTGCCGTTTCTCAAGCTCCAGCATTTGTCTTCGATTATCGACAAACGCCTCGACCAATGCATCCAACTGAGACCGTAGTTCAGGGTCATCTTGATTCGCAAGTCTGGCCGTTACCATTTCAATCTCAGACTTCACCTTCCACAGCTTAACCGAAGCCGCGTAACGTTCAGGATGCTTGTCCTTGATAGAGTTCATTTTCGATAACGTTCTCCCAATGCGTTTGATCGCTGACCAGAACTTGCCCGGTTTGTTTTCTTCTAACGCCAACAACAGTTCTTCCATCTTGGGATGGTTCTCATGAACGAATTCCATGACATCAGTACGACGTCGCTCAAACAGTTCTTGCTTTATCGAATCCGTCTGGGCAATTGCGTGGGACGACACACATACTTGGCATCCAACCAGCATCAACAGCGCCAAGCAAAATTGAAATAGAGTTGATTTGAAATTCGACATTACAATCCCCCCTTGGAAAGGTCCAACGATGAAATCGCTGAGGCGAATATTGAAGTAAGGTCACTGTCCACAAGCAACGCGTCGGCGATTTCTTCCGAGTCCCCATCGGAATTCACATCGCCCGAGTCGTAGTCTCCATCGAGCGAATCACTAACGCTGCTATTGGAATAGATCTCTGATTCATCGTCATGAACGTTCCCCAAACTATAAATTTCAACCGTTCGGTCCCACAGTTCAAGCTCGTTCAATCCGATCGCTGAATTTGTCAACTGCCGATCTAAGGCAGTCGACTTTACCGCCAAGCCGCGATTATCTGGCATATTGCGTAACAGCTGCCACGACGACACGAGAACTAAGAGCCCCGCCGCAATAGCCACCCAAAGCCACAAAGAGGAACGATTGGCCGCACAATGGTGACTGCGATCAACTAACACTTTACGATTCTGCGAAGTCTCGATCGAAGCATGGGTTGATGAGGATAGTAAAACCGCATCGGCGACCGCTACTTGTGCCTCAAAGTCCTCGGCGAGCCGCTGTTCAAATAGAGTGGTTTGCTCGGCCGTCATTTCGCCGGCCACGTAACAGAATGCCAGCCAATGAAGCTCGCTTGCGAACGGGGGCACGTCGTGATCGTTTTGTGTCTTTTTCATCAGTGTCTTAATTATCGTTTAAAAATTTTCGCCTTAGTCAGCCTTAGTCAGCCTTAGTCAGCCTTAGTCAGCCTTAGTCATCTTCTCGAAAGTGCTCTAAAATTGGCTTCAACTTTTTCAGGCTACTGTGCATGCGAGCCAACACGGTTCCTAGCGGCACGTCCAATTCTTCCGCAATCTCTCTAAACTTAAGTCCTTGATAAATTCGTTTTTCAACAACCTCCAGCTGCGCTGGCGAAAGATTCTGCAACGCGTTGGCGACTTGCGACTGCAGTTCCTTCTCCAATATCTGTGCATCGGGGTCGTTCTTTTCGCGCCCCGACCAATCAACTTGCCAAGCGAATTTTTCCAGATGTTTGGTTGCGGTCGCTTGGTTCCGGCGGACCTGCATGGCTTCGTTGTAGCCGACGCGAAACAGCCAGCTTTTCATCGCGGAAAGATTCTCTACCGTGTCACCCTTTTCCAAAAGTTTGATATAAGTCGATTGCAACGCATCTTGGACCAAAGCCCCATCTTTCAACACGCCCAATAGAAAATGACGCAACGACGGTTGATGACGGGCGAAGAGAGCTTCGAAGTCATCTTGATCATTGGCATCGGGCACAGGGGCGTCCAAATCGAGTTGGCTGGGTCGTTTAGACAAGTTGATCGTTGGGGGCATAAATTGAATTGCGAATCAGCCCTTATCATTAACGATGTCCGGCAGCTACCTTTTATTGACTTACTGTCTCTGAGATTGCAGAAATTTTCTGATTTGGGCCGCCTGATTCATAGGCAAATCTTCCTCTTCGGCATAACTTCGGCACAATAAGCCAGTTTTAAGCCCATATTGTCTCCAATGGCCGATTATTGCCGGGACGATTGAGGTAGTCGGAGTAGAACGCTTACGATCATTTCAAGTTTGGGGGGCTATTGATTGGCGCCTTGCGAGCCCCCCCAAATCAGGTCATCATTGAGGATTACAGTCATCGCCTTTTGGCCTTTGGGAGTCGTCTCGCTTGTTCATTGGACCCGTTTTCACGCGCGAAGCAATCGTCGCGCCCCGCCGCGTACGTCATTTCCTGACCCGCGGCGTCTACGCGACGGCTTTGCTGCTGCTGATCTTTACCGCTTGGCTGGTCCTTACCGGCACCCAGCGTATCGTGAATGTCGGCGATATGGCCCGTTTCGGCGCGGTGCTGTTCCAGGTTCTCGCTCCCCTGCAACTTGCTTTGATGCTGTTCTTGGCCGCGATTCAATCCGCCAGTAACGTCTCGGTGGAAAAAGACCGCGAGACGCTGATCCTGCTGTTAATGAGCCGTCTGAACAACAGTGAATTGGTCCTCGGAAAGCTATTTGCAAGTCTTCTAAGCCTTGGTGTGATGCTGTTGACCAGTTTGCCGATTTTCATGTTGATCGTCTTGTTTGGTGGCACGTCTTTTGCCCAAGTCGCATGGACGTTCTCGGTGACCGCCGCCGCAGTACTGGCCGCTGGTAGTCTCGGCTGCACGATTGCGTTCTGGCGAGAAAAAACATTTCAAGCACTTGCCCTGGTTGCGCTCTTGCTGGTGTTTTGGATTGGACTGTTTGAAGGCATCGCGATCGTTCCGACCAAAATTGCTGGTTACACAGGAGAGCAACTGGCCGCCACGGCCAGTCCCTTTCGCGCGATCCTCGCCGCCAGTCACCCTACAGTGACCCAAACGTGGCACCTTGAGGTGCTCCCTTTCCTAATCGTTGCTGTCACGGTGTCTGTCATACTTTGCGGCATCGCGATTTTGAAAGTACGTCGGTGGAATCCAAACCGCGACGTGCGCCAGAGCCAATCTTCCGGCGAAGAAACCGACGGCATCGACGTCTTCACTGGTTCTGTTATCGGCGTGCTAGACGAAGCAAAAGCGGCTCAAAGCGCGTCACAAGTTGATGTATCGACGACGGTCTCGTCGTCGACTTCTGGAGAAACCACAGCCACACTTGGCCAACGCGCCGTCGCAGAAGGCGAACGTTTTCGTTCGGGGCACGTGGATGATCGAACACGCAGCGCCGACACAAAAAGTCGCCGTGTTTGGGACAATCCAATTCTTTGGCGAGAAGTCTGCACGTGGGCCTACGGCAGAAAGATCCTCTTCATCCGCGGCGCTTATTGGTTGCTGGCGGCAATCGTGTTCATGGCGGTCTACACCTTGATCGCCAATGGCGTTTCCACTCGCGCCGGCGCCGGCAGTAGCATTCTCATCCCTGCATATGCAAAACCACTTGCTCCGTTTTTACTGGTCAGTATTGTAATGGTCAACGCATTGGCCGTAACGGCGATCACCACCGAACGCGACGGACGCGCGTTAGATCTACTAATGGTGACAGATCTTTCGCCCAAAGAGTTTCTCTTTGGTAAGTTATTTGGCGTGATGATTATCGCCGCTGATATGATTTTGCTGCCGCTGGTAATCGTTGGCTACCTTTGGTTTTCCAATCTGATCAGTTTAGAAAACCTATTCTACCTCTCGGTCGGTTTCCTTACCGTCAATGTGTTTGGAATTGCCTTGGGAATTCACTGTGGCATGTCTTACAATTTCTCGCGGCAAGCCATCAGCGTCAGCCTCGGCACGGTGTTTTTCTTATTCTTGGGCGTTGTCACCAGCATGGTGATGATGGTCTCGTTCACAGGCAGCGTTGAAGCTCAATTTGGCCCCTTCCTCGCGTGTTTGGTTGGTGGCGCTATTGGCCTCTACGTCGCGCTGGGTTGGAATAGCCCTTCTTCGGCGCTGGCGTTGGCTTCGGCGGCGCTTCCTTTGGCGATGTTTTATTCGATTACCAGTTTACTGATGGGAAACTATCTATCCGCGTTCATTGTCATGACGGGCGTTTACAGTTACTCAACGATCGCGATCATGCTGCCAAGACTAACTGAGTTCCTCGTTTCTACGCGTCGTTTGAAATCGGCTGAAGATGGTTGAGCTGATCCCGCTTACGCCGTGGCTGATTGCGATGGTTGTCCTGATGGCCTGTTCAGGTTTCTTCTCAGCCAGCGAGGCAGCATTGTTTTATCTTAGACCGCGCGACCTAAACGCGATGGAGTCGGGCTCGGCCGCTCAAAAAGCGGCCGCCAAACTATTGGAAACCCCCGACCGATTGTTATCCGCGATTCTATTTTGGAATCTTGTGATTAACATTGTCTATTTTACAATCAGTTCGATCTGCTCTCTGCGCATCGAACAAATAGAGTCGTGGGGGCAATCTGGAGCGGTTCTATTTGTCATAGCTTCGTTGCTGGCAATTATCTTCTTCAGCGAAATGATGCCCAAAAGTGTCGCGGTGCTCAAACCTAAAGCACTCGCCACGTCACTCAGCCTACCTCTGGCCATAGCGGTTCGCGCTGTCGACCCAGTGATGCCGCTGCTTCAGTGGATCTGCTTGGTGTCACGACGTTTGATCTGGCCCGGATTTAAACCGGAACCCTATTTGGAAATCCAAGACGTCCAACAAGCCATCGAACACTCCGGCGCCGATCCCGAATTGATTGAACAAGAGCAAGCCGTTCTCCAAAACATCGTCGACCTCGGAAACATTCGCATCGACGAATGGATGCGGCCGCGCACCCAGTTTGTGACGTATCGTCCGCCGGTCAGCTTAGCCGACATGAAGAAACTTCCGCCCAGTGGTTACTTGTTAATCTCAGAACTGGACAGCGCGGAGATCGAACGCGCAATCCGTTTGGACAATCAGTTTGAATTGCCGGATAAAAACATTGAACGCCTTGGCGAACCCGTTTTGTATCAGCCCTGGTGCTCCTCAGTCGCAGACGCCTTTGAGAAAATGTCCTATCGCAGCAAGGAAGTCACCGTTGTCGTCAATGAATTTGGCGACACGATTGGGATACTGACGATCGAGGACATTCTAGAAGCGGTGTTCAGTTATTCGCCAAGTCGCAGCCTCCGGTTGTTAGACAAAAACCCTATCACGGCGGTCAAAGAAAACACGTGGGAAATCTCAGGCATGATGAGCGTTCGCCAGCTGGCCAAACATCTGAAGATTGATCTTCCGGCCACTGACTGTGTCACCATCGGCGGCGTCGTCCAAGACGAAATGCAGCGATTAGTCGAAGAAGGCGACTACGTTCATTGGGGACCGTTGCGAATGCTGGTAACCGAAGCTCCACAGCGATCAAATATGCTGCTGCGAGTCACATTGGATCTGACCGAAGGGGATTCCGCATGATCTTCTTTGCTTTCTTTCTGTTGACCTTGGGTATTTTCTTAAGCGCACTTTTCAGCGGTTCAGAGACGGGTTTCTACCGCGCCAGTCGTGTGCGATTGGTGATTCGAAACTTAGAAGGCGACTCCATCTCGCGCTATTTGCTAATACTGGTGAACAACCCAGGATTGTTCGTGGCTACGACGCTGATTGGAAACAATGTTGCCAACTACATAACGTCGCTGTCGATCGTTTTGATCACAACGCTGATCTGGCATTCTGCGTGGGCTGAAATGTTGGCACCTATCGTGGTGGCTCCGCTGCTATTTGTATATTGCGAACTGATGCCCAAGAGTCTGTTTTTTCAAGCGCCCAATTCGCTGATTCGATTAACGGCGCCTCTGTTTCTTGTATTTACAATCCTCTTCATGCCCGCGTCAGCTATTTTGTGGGCGATGAGCAAACTGTTGGAGAAAATACTGGGGCAAGCCCCAGAACGTGTTCGGCTGACGCTGGCTCGCCGCGAACTGATTGAGGTAATCGATGAAGGTATCGAAGCAGGGATCATCTCGAAGACACAACGAGCACTGAGTCAAAATTTCTCGATGGTGGCGTCGAAGCCGGTCGGTGAATTCTGTACTCCCATCTCAAAAGCCTACACGCTGCCAGCGAACACAAATGCAAAAGCCTTAAGAAGATTGGCATCTAGGCGAGCATTACCAGACGTTGCAATTTACCGTGGCACAAAGCCGCACGTCATCGGATACGTACGTGTGGTGGAGATACTGCTGCGGGAAAATGGCGAACTGAAGGTTCTCCCACTTCCTGAGATTTCTGAAAAAGAAGTTTTTGGCGAAGCACTCTTGCAGATGCAAACCCAGCACCACACAATCGTGCGCGTCGTCGGCGACAACAACAAAACGGTCGGGCTGCTATCGATTGATCAGCTGACCGATCCGTTGTTAAAGGGAACGTTGACTTCACTTCGCCGGTAGCTTTGAGGATGAGCCGGTTGGACGCTTTCCCCAATAGCACTTTCTTTAGATTGATGCAACGCATCGACCCACCAGCCGCCACGCGATAGCGTCCGGTCCTAAGCGCGTAGGACCGGACGCTATCGCGAGGCGGCTGATAAGATTATCCCACGTTTCGTCTAAAGTAAGTGCCGTTGGGCGCTAGCCCCTTTTCTTTCGCACAACGCAACCGTGGCTACCGCCAAATGGCTAATTTAGTCGACAAACCGTTGACCAGTTCCGTGTCCGAAAATTTCATCCCGCAATGGGAGATCGGATCCTACTTCGAGTACCCCAGCGACTGCACAATGGCCAATAGCTCTTCATAGGATACGTATCGGCGGCGGTTTTCGAGTTTGTACTGATCTACTGCACGGCCAAGTTCAGCCGCATCGCCGGACAGACTATCATGATTGTCGGAAAACTGACGACGTTCGAGCCCGGGAGAATCGCGACGAACAAGGGCGTTACGGCGATCCTCAAATTCTCTGGCCCGAGAAGAATCGATTTTTGGTGCGTCGTTGGAGGGGAATTTCATGATCATACCATCAATCAGGTTTAGAGAGTCCTACGTAAATCAATGCGGACCTTCCGCACCGATTGGCTTCTTAAAATTGGGCGAAAATTCATTTTCACCGTGTGAAGTGTACGTCTTCTATTAAAAAAGGTTGAAAACACCGAGAGGAATACGACGATTCGGCGTCTGTGATTGAAGCAAACTTCAGTTTTGAGAGATTGTAAGGATTGTAGTGGTCGGCAATCTTTAAGTGTCTGTGGGGCTCTCTTGCCTGAAAAAGATCACAGGGGTATTCGGGCAAAAGTGACCAACCTACTTCCCAGTGTTACCTTGAACGTTCACCCCCTTTCACCGAAGCCACCCGATGGGGCGCCGCGAACTGGGAGTCCGGATGCTCTGTGAGCGAGCCAGCCAATTGTGTGAAAAGCGACTCCTGAGGATATAGCTCCTTACCTTTTGCCAACGTTAACTGCGCTTGTGATCGCTGGCCCGCGTGCAGTTGAGCTTTTCCTAATTGGAAAAACACTTCCTTCGAGCAATCAGGGCGGTTACTGGCGATTTCCAAGATGTCGATCGCTGAAGAATGTTGATGCATCGCCAGCAGCGCTTCACTTTTTGCCACAATCGCCGTTTCGGGCTGAAGGTTGGGCGGATGGCGATTAAGCAATGTCTCGGTTGCCGAGAGCGCCCGCATCGGTTGGTCTAGTTTCATGTAAGTCTTAGCAATCAATAGTTGTATATCATCTGATTCAGTTTGGTACGCTAAAGATCGCTGGAAAAGTTGAAGCGCGCGTTGATGTTCGCCTTTGGCCGCCGCCAGCTTACCTTTGAGATTCCAAGCGGCAGAAAGTTGGCGGTCTTTTTCGAGCGCTCTATCGGCGTGCTGATTGGAAGCAATCCAGCGACCTGACCTGAGATAAATTTCTCCCAATTCACACCGCATTGACGGATCATCGGACTGCTCAACAGCCTGTTCCATAACTGCAATCGAACGTTCCACGTTGCCCTGCTTAAGCTCAGAGCGAGCCACGTTCGCCAAGATCCACGGATCTCCAGGCATGTTGTCGGCGGCTTTGGAGAAAAAATTCTTCGCCTGTATGAAACGACCTTCGTGCATTGCTTCAAAACCTGATCGCGCCCAATTACGGGCTGAAACGACTTTGGTTGTCGAAGCATCCTTAAACGTCTGCATCGTTTGGCAACCGCAACAAATCAAACAGACCGTCGCCAGCGCAATGGTTCCCAGCGAAATGGTCGCCCTTGGCGTCGTCACCCTTCGAAAATGAATTTGAGAGAATCGTTGAATCAACCGGGTAAACTTCCTTGCAGGGTTCGATGTCAATCCTTGACATAGTTTTGAGCAGATTGAATAATTTTCGCGGCGCAACTAAAGTGTGGCCTCCCCAAGTTTGCGATTATTATCGGTAGAAAGTAGCAAATTGCTAATTTTGCCTCTATATCGTTCGACGAAGATTTCCGCTGTTGGTCCCGACCGCACTTGCGTTTTTACAATCAACGCTAGCAGGACTTCATCGTTTGCTCTCCCCACTTTAAGACTCGACGTTATGCCAGCTCAATACGACCGCAACGGTTTGAAATTCATGTACCCTGAAAACTGGGTTTTATCGGACAAAGGCGATGTGGACCTTCCAAGAGTCGTTTCGTTGGAAACGCCAGATGGCTCGATTTGGTCAGTTCATTTGTTCACCCCCGATACGGATCCTGATTTTGTGATTAAGGACACCGTTGCGGCCCTCGAGGAAACCTATCCTGATTTAGAAGTTTCGACCTCCGAGCATAAGTTTCCCCAGCATCCGGGCACCGCCGTCGATACGATCTTCTTTTGTTTGGATTTTCTAGTACGGATCAAGCTGATGACGTTGCAGACCCGTCAGTACCAAATATTGGCTTGGTACCAGGCCGAGGACAGAGATTTTGACAAACAGGAAATGATCTTTCACGCCGTTACCACAAGTATGATGCAGTCATTTGCAGAATGACTCTCTCCACGTCCAACCAGCCCCCAAAACAGTAGTTAACCTTCCGCTTGGGTTTTAAATTTGCAGACATTGTTTGTTCGGCGAACTGTTCGCCAATTTAAAACAAAAAAAGAGGCGTAGCACCCGAAAGTGCTACGCCCAAGTCGTTTGCTCAATCAGCGCGGCGAGGCTTGGTATCCATATGACAACGCTCAGCCATCGTGGCGTCATTGCGTCCCGCTACCAATTTCAGAGCAAACGATTCAAAAGTTGTCCATTAAGTGCAATTTCATTCGTTATTTTAAATAGCAACTCATTCACAACTTTACTGCCCTTCGGTGAGGCTAATAAAACTTTCTGAAATTGTGGCAACGAGTTCTTCGGGTTGAATTGGCTTGACCAGGTGGAGATCAAAACCGGCTTCGATTGCCCTGTGACGATCTTCAATCTGTCCGTATCCGGTCAAGGCAATCAACAATTCCGGTTGATGTATGGATGACTTAATCTTTTGCGCTACTTCGAAGCCATTTAAGTCGGGAAGACCAATATCGACGATGCATAGTTCCGGTTGGAATTCTTGAAAAATTTCGATTCCTTCTGCTCCGTTTCTTGCAGTCCGTACGACAAATTCTTCCAACTCCAAATATCCTGCCAGCATCTCTCTAGCGCCCTCGTTGTCTTCGATCAAAAGTACTTTCTGTCCAAAAATGTGATTACTATTGATCGTATCATTGCCGGGATTCTCTTCAACAGCCTTTGGTTCAACACTTACAAGTGGTAGTCGCATTGTGAATGTGCTTCCGCGACCGACACCATTACTATGAGCGGTGACGTTGCCACCATGCGCTTTGGCGATCATACGAACAATTGGAAGCCCCAACCCCATGCCGCCTGCTGCGCGATCAAGTTGCTGATCGGCTTGAATGAAGACATCAAAAATTTTGGGCAGCAATTCTTTAGACATCCCCTCACCGTCATCGCTCACCTCGAAAACAACCTCATCGTTCTCTTCCCATAAGGCAAATCGGATGTGTCCATTCTCTGGAGTATATTTTGATGCATTGACCAGCAAATTTGTTTGTGCTTGAATGATCCGCGTTTTGTCAACAAGTCGAGACACTGGGCCTTGAGGAAGCTCTAAAGTCAAGATCTGCTTTTTCTGATTGATTTGATGTTCGATACATTCCACGACTTGATTAGCGGCCGCAATCAAGTCGGTTGGTTTCATGTCGAGTCGGACTTTGTCGTGGGTTACCCTGGCGACATGCAGCAAGTCATCCATCATCTTTGCCAACTGCTGAGCATGGCGGGAAATGATTCCGTTAGCTTGCTGGTGGATTTCTGGTGTGGCGTCTTTCTCACCGAGAATCGCCGATGCGTTCATGATCGCTGCGGTCGGATTCCGGAGTTCATGCGAAAGGACAGCCAGGAAATGATCGCGGCGTCTGACCTCCTCCCGAATTTGCAGCTCGGCTTTTTTCTGCGCTGTCACGTCACGCAAAATGATTGACGCGCCATCAAGAACTCCCGAAGGAGAGTAAATCGGCGAGATCGTTGATTGGACGTCAAACTCTTCACCGTTGCGACGAGAAGCCTTCAAGTCAACATGATCAAACGTCCCTCCATTGGTGATCTGGTGTAAGGCGTGCGAGATGGCGTCTTCGCTAGGTTTGTCAAGATTGAGCACTTCGACGCTTTTACCAATCGCGTTCTCCGGTTGATGCATGAACAATTCGACCGCGCCACGGTTCCAAGTACGAATCGCTCCATCCATTGAAATTCGAAAAATTGCGTCGTTGGAAGCTTGGACGATCTCAGAAAGTTCTTCGAGTTGCTGTTCGGTTTGCTTAATTCGTGAAATATCAATCAGTGTTAGCAGGACACCATCGATGTTGCCAAGCGAATTGTATGGCAGAAGTCGCATCAAATACCAATTGCCACTGTTATCCTGCACCTCTTCATCCGTTGATCTTTCTGTCTTCAGCACAGATTCAATTTTGTCAATCAAATTGTCGTATTTCAGCTCGTGGTTGAATGAACTGAATTCGCGTCCAATGTCCTGTGGAAGCAGCTTGAAGGTTTTGGCAATTCCCAACGTAAACTTTCGCACCCGCAATTCTCGATCGAGATAGATCGTGTCGACTTGAATACTGTCCAGCAGGTTGTCCATATCATCGGTCATCTGCGTCAACTCGGTAATCTTGCGCTGATGCTCGGAGTTGACGGTATAAAGTTCTTCGTTGACACTGTGAAGTTCTTCGTTGGTTGACTGAAGTTCTTCGTTAGAGGCAATCAATTCTTCGTTGGTCGATTGCATCTCTTCATTGGTTGACTTTAAATTCAAAATTGAATCGTGCAAGCTCTCACGCGTCTCTCGAAGCTCCTCTTCCACCGACTGCAGCATTTCTTTGGCAGCAACATCGGCCTTGCCATCAAGTTGTGTTGGAATTACAAGTTCGTTTTCGGCTTCAAAGATCTCGAAAGTCACCAAATACTTCGGGGTGTAAGCCGTACGCAACGGCTTGATGACGATTCGGTAACTCTTGGTGGCACCATCTAATTCGTACTCTATTCCAGAATAGACGACTGGTTTCGATTCCACCTTGAGTCGTTTTAAGCCATTGGTTACTGCAACCTTAAAGGATACAGGAAGTAACTCCATCAAATCCGTGGTTGGCCGGCCTCGGCGATACTGCAGCAGTTCTGCCGCATCTCCAAAGATGTGTAAAACTTGATGGGCTTGATCGATCAATAATCCCGCAGGCATGTAGTCATCGAGCAAGCAATCGTAAACCGCAGTAAGCTCCTTTTCCTTAATGTTCTCCGTCGGCGGTGGATCAGTCAGTCGCTTGAGCATTTTGGAGGAAGTGTTGATGGACATCTCGACTTGCGAGAATCGAACCGGCGCAATCTTTTGATAAATACGCCATTCTTCATTGACGGCCTCAAAGGCCGACTCAAGTTCAGAAGTCGATTCGCTGGGGCCGAGAAACAAAGTGCCCGAATCATGAAGACTGAAGTTGAAAAGCGATAACGCCTTTTTCTTGGCGCCCGGCTTCCAATAGATCAACAGGTTTCGGCAGGAAACTAGGCTAAGTTTTGTAAAGGGTGCATCCTGAAGAATATCATGTGTCGCAAAAACTACCTGCTGTCGCAACGCCGGTGATATCTGATAGCCGTCCTCGTTTTGAGTAAAGTATTTTTTCAACCGAGCGTGACTAACGTTGGCCAAACGATCTTTCTGATAAACACCACGACTGGCGGTTTCAATGCATGATTCGTTAACATCGGTTGCAAAAATTTTCACGGGCAACGAAATCTGTCGTTGCTGAATCATTTCGTCAATCAGGATCGCCAGTGAATAAGCCTCTTCACCAGTCGCGCAGGGCGTTACCCAAACTCGCAGCTCACCATGCTCCATCGCTGATTCAACAATGCCGGGAAGAACACGATGTTGAAGTTCATCGAACGCTTCTGGGTCCCGAAAGAACTCGGTAACACCAATCAGCAAGTCTTCATAGAGATTCTTAAGTTCACCAGAATCCCGTTCAAGCAGCTCAACGTAAGCATCAACTTCTGGTTCTTTGAGCAAAGACATTCGCCGAGCGAGCCTGCGTCCAAACATTCCCGGTTTGTACTGATCAAAATCAATACCGAACTTCCGGTGAAGCAACTGATGGATTCTCCCTTCTGCATTGAGCGATTCGGAAAAAAGCACTTGGCGAGTCTTTCCGTCAGGCTTGCGAGTGAATTCCCCAAAGCGGGCCAATGCATCGGGAATTTCTTCAACGGCGACAATTGCATCTGCAATGCCAGTGGCAATCGCGGCGCGTGGCATGCCGTTGAACTTCGAAGAAATTTCACTTTGAACAACAACCAGCCCGCCTGTTTTATGGATTTGCTGCGCGCCCTTGGAACCGTCCGAGCCCGTACCTGAGAGGACGATACCCACGGCGTTTTCTCGACATTCCACGGCAAGTGAAGCAAAGAAAGAATCAATCGGATGCTGCTGTCTCTGAACCGCGTGATCGGTCGTTACCAGTATTCCATTCTCGATTATGACGTCTTTGCCGCTTGGCAAGACATAGGCGTGATTCGGCTTGAGAGACATCCCGTCGGTAATCGCGGAAACGTGCATCTCCGTCTTTCGGGACAGGATTTGCGGCATCAGACTTTCGAAATCGGGCGACAGGTGTTGGATAACCACAAACGCCATGTTCAGTGTCGTTGGCATCTCAGCAAAGAGTTTTTCGAGTGCCTCCACACCGCCTGCCGATGCACCAATTCCGACAACAATAAGGTCTGATTCTTGCGATGAATCACAACTGGCTGTGGCTGGTGCGGGCGATGCTCCGCCTTCAGTCAAAATTCCATCCGTGCTCATAACAATCCATTAAAGAGGTAGGTGAGTATCGAGACTTGGACCAAACCTTTAGAAAGTTTGGTGGATATCGCAAGTCAAAACATCAATTTGAGGTGATTCTATTTTGCAAACTTGGAAATAAAAAGGCAAGCCTCGACTTCGAAATTTCAGCAATAGATTTTCATAAATTTTTCGCTAGTAAATTTTTTTCGCTAGTAAAACAAGTGCCATTCCGATAGCACAATGAAATCACTGTTATCGCCATTGAGATTTCGTTAGAAAAGTGACCGAGCAACTTTCTGATCGTGGTTCTACTTGACAGGCACTAAGTTTCTGTTTTACCCGAAAGTGTCAAAATCAAGCCCGCGACAACTCCGTCTAGCATGTGCGGAATGATTTTAATTTTTGTGATTTTTCCATTCTTTGCTTTGCAATCTCCAACAAACTCTTCACCAGACGCAAGTACCCCTTTAAGACGCTGGTCAAGATCTTCGATATGCGATTTGTTGGTGAAGTCATCAATTGGGCGTCCAACATCATGTGCAAGGAGATTGAAGTAGCTTGTAATTGAACGTGTGAATTTCCGGATACACAAATTGGCATCTAGAAACAGAGTGCCGACTTCCGTGGTGCTTAACAACACTTCAAGATCGTCAGTCACTTCTTTCAGCTCATCAATGCGACGGTTGTTCTCAAGGTTTACCGTGAACAGCTCTTCATTAACGCTTTCCAATTCTTCATTGGTGCTTTGAAGCTCTTCGTTGGCAGCCACCAATTCTTCGTTGGCCGCCGAGAGCTCCTGGTTGCTGGTTTCCAGTTCCCCAATCGTAATGTTCAAACTGTCTTTCGTGTAAACCAGCTCAGATTCAAGTTCTGCATAGTTTCCTGTTGTCGTTTCAACCCGTAACGCTGGAGCCCCTTCCTTATCCGCCCGATCAAGTTCGGGTTCGACAAATTCAACCAGCCAGGTAATTTTGTTGACCGAACTGGTTCCTTCGAAGGCCCGAATCGAAACATCAATTGTCTCGTTGGCATTGCCAGCAACGAGCTCGAGACCTTCGAGAATCATCCTTCGCCCCAGCTCCTGTTGAGCGCGAATCAGCGTGGCGGTAATTGCGACTTTGGAATTGCCGTCGAGAAAACTGGCAAGGTTACCTGAGAACCGACCCGACTTGCTACTCAAGTACTTATTCGCATCACCAAAGACGTGCAAAATGTTTCGGTTTTCGTCGAGCAACAAACCAGAAGGCACGAACTCACGCAGAATCAAGTCGTAGCACTCAATCAAACGCGTGAAGCTCATCGACTCAGGGCGATCGCGATTGAGAATGTTGACCAACTGCCTTGGCCCAGTTTTGGGGAGGCGGTTCTCATTGCCTAAGTAATGCGAAAGCAGGTTAGGCTTGTTCTTGATCTTCTGAAAGATTCGCCATGACTTGTCGATGTGCCGGAATTCATCGGCGAGTGGACCAACGGTTTCACTGGAACCCAACATCATCAAACCATCCACCTGCAGCGCAAAATGAAAGGAACTGATCGCTTTTAACTGGGCGTCGGTTTTGAGATAAATCAGCAGGTTCCGGCAGGTTACCAGATGCATATTGGTGAAAGGCGGATCATTGAAGACGTTATGCTGAGCAAAAACCATGTTCTTCCGCAACGCGTTGGATACCTTGTAATGCGATAAGGACTCTTGCGTAAAAAACTTTGATTGTCTTTCGTTGCTGACATATTCCATGGTGTCGTTGGCATAGATTCCATGCGAGGCGAAATCGAGACAACGTTGGTGAATGTCGGTTGCAAAGATCTTGTAATTTGGAGCCCGGCCCAGACGTTCAAACGTGTCGTGCGTCAGCATCGCCAACGAATAAGCCTCTTCGCCCGAAGCGCACCCTGCCGACCAAATCCGCAAAGTCTCCCCGTTGGGAATCTCTTTCACCATATCGGTCAAGCATCGCTCAAGTAACAAAAACGCATCGGTATCGCGAAAAAACTTAGTGACGCCAATGAGCAAGTCGTGGTACAGCAGATCCAGCTCTTCTTCATTTTCGCTGGCAAACGAAGCATAATCATGAATCGACTTCTGTTTGCAAATCTGCTGGCGGCGCTCTATACGCCTCACCACAGTCGACGGCTTGTACGCCGAAAAATCAAGTTCATGCCGTTGGGTCAGCAAGGAGAAGATAAGTTCGATTCCACTAAGTGTTTCAGGAGCAATTGCGTTTTCAACATCAGGCCGGTTGCTCGGATCGCGAAATTGTCGGTTGAGCCAAACCGAAAGGTCTTGGGGAGAAAGAATGAAGTCAACACACTCCGTTTGGGCGGCACTCTTTGGCATGCCGTCAAACTGCGCCGTTTCAAATGACTCCACCAGCGTCGTGCCGCCCGCTTCACGAATCGCCTTGATTCCCTTGCTGCCATCGGAACCTGTGCCCGAAAGAATGATTCCGATCGAAGAAGGGCCACGTGACTTTGCCAAAGACTTAAAAAGAATGTCGATCACTCGGGTGACTTGTTTGCGATCAGCATTTCTGGACTCAAAATCGTTTCCATTGAGCCGGATCTCTTGGCCAGGTGGAATGAGGAAAATGGTATCTGGCTCAAGCCGCATCCCATGGGTCACCATCTTGATCTGCAAATCGGTTGAGCGTCCCAAAATCTCAGCCATCGAACTGACAACGTCTGGCGAAAAGTGCTGCACGATGATCAAGGCCGATCCTGTCCCGAGCTCAATCTTACGCAAGAGCTTTTCCAGCGATTGAAGTCCGCCCGCTGATGCGCCCACCCCGACAACAAACGCAACTTCAGACAAATCGCCAGACTCATCGGCCAGCCGATCACTCGTTTCATGTAAAAGCGTTTCATCCATAGGCATCATTGCCTTCTTCAACCCATTCGAGGGTCGCGTCTTCATATCTGCGGATTTTGGTTCGGTGGACATCTGTGTCCTCCAGTAGTTAATTCGACTGCAGTAATTTCCTCAAATTGATCAATCCGTTTCGTAAAATCTATTGCGATCTAAAGTTGCTTTCTCTGCACTTTCAACCAGCAAAACAAGGTTGTTAAACTCTCAATTACGTCAAGCCTCCTGCTTTGATTCTTTGTTTTTCACTTCGCTTTTCACTAACGATAATTTTGGACGCTCTAGTTGAGATGAGATCGGCGTTTGGTCAGGCAACCGCAAACTCATTCCAACAGTTACACCATCTTTCACATGCTTCAGCCAAATTCGACCGTGATGACGCAGCGCGATTCGCCGACAAATCGCCAGCCCCACACCTGCGCCCGGCACGTCTTCCTTGACACCCAGCCGCTTAAAAATCGTAAACACATCGTCGAGATTCCTTTCTTGAACCCCAATGCCATTGTCCGACACATAGACTTCGGTCATGCCATCAACGAGTTTGGCAGAAATGTGAATATGAGGATCTAGTTTTCCTCGGAACTTGATTGAATTTTCAATCAAGTGATAAAACAAAAGTCTCAACTGCTTGGAATCACCTACAACGGTTGGCAGATCGGGATCCACTTCTATGATGGCTTTATTAACTTCCAAAGAAGTCCCCAATTCCAGAATCGCGGCATTAATGGGAACGTTCAAATTCAGAGGCGAGAGTTTTTTACCAAGCGTGTTGATTCGTGAGTACGCCAGCAAACCGTCGATCATCTCTCGGAGTTTGCGCGAACTGTTTTTCAATACGTGAGCCGCTTTTTCTATTTGCGGACGATCGTCTTTGGCGAGCGCCGTCTCAATAATTTCTGTGTATTGACTGATATGGCGCAGCGGCGCCTGCAAGTCATGCGAGACCGCGTAGGCGAAGTCCGGCAACTCCTGGGAAATTTCCGATAGCGTTTGCATCGTCAATCGTGCGTTTTCGGCTTCCCGCAGCGCTGTAATGTCAGTCAGCGTCAGGACGACTCCTTCGATGCGATCTTCGACGCGATAGGGCTGAATCCGTTGTAAGTAAATCCGTTGATCACGCCCGTTGACTTCGACTTCCTTGGAAACACCCGAGTTCAAAACATCGGATGCATCGGTCAGCAAACGGGGACTGTCAAGTTTGTACGAGATGTGATTGATGGGCCGGCCAATATCCTGCTCCATAACATTGAAGCCGGAGGTAATTGACGGCGTGAACATGCGAATGTTAAAGTTCTTGTCCAGAAAGATCGTTCCCGTGTCGGTGCTCTTGAACAGGTTGTCCATGTCACTGGTCAACTCAGTCAATTCTTCGATCTTTTCCTTATGCTCTGTGTTGACCGTGTAGAGTTCCTCGTTGACGCTGTGAAGTTCCTCGTTGGTTGACTGAAGTTCTTCGTTGGACGCAATCAATTCCTCATTGGTAGCCTGTAATTCTTCATTGCTGGATTCCAGTTCTTCAACGGTCGCCTGAAGCGTCTCTCGGGTGTAATTCAGCTCTCGTTCGAGCTGGTCCACCCGCTCACCGGAATGGTCCAAAGACTGGAAATTTTCGACGATGACAGAGTCGTCGGCGACTTTTTCTGTCTCTTCAAGTGAGATCAAATAGAGCGATTGATCCTTCTTGTCGTAGGGTTCGACGGTAACCTGAAATAGGCGATGGGTATTATCCCGCTTGACCCGCACTCCGTTGAAGATGACAGGAACCGATTCGGATTTTGCCCGATGAAGGGCCGCATTGACTGAAACGCTCAAGTCATTTTCTAACATCTTTAAAACATTGTTGGTCGACTTACCCTCAGGAGGCGTCAGAAGTTTTCGCGCGTCACCAAAGCAATGCATCAATTCATTGAAGTCATTGACCAGCAAACTCGGAGGGACATGCCGTGCGAGCAGATCTTCGTAAGCGGTCGTCAGCCATGGCTCAGCCTTGACCGGTCTTCGAGCATCCACGAACGAAGCCGACGGTCGCTCACGAATAACGGTATCCAACATTGGCGTCAGTGGCAATCGCGCTGAATCAGGCAAGCGCACATCGCGTTTCTTGCTATAGACTCGCCAGTGCCGATCAATCTCTGAAAACTCGTGACCAAGATCCCCCACGGTTTCGCTTGGCCCGAGGAACAGTACACCTTTGGTCTTCAATCCAAAATGAAACATCGACAGGATGCGCTTTTGAATCTTTGGCTCCAGATAGATCAAAACATTTCGACAACAAATCAAATCCATTCGCGTAAACGGTGGATCGCGCGTTATGTCATTGGAAGCAAAAATGACTTTCTGCCGAAGTTCACGTTTGACGTTGCAAATCCCATTGTTGTTGACGAAGTACCTATTGCGAAACTCCTCTGGCACCGTCTCCAGAGCTGCCGATGGATAAAATCCGCTGCTGGCAACTTCCAACGATTTTTGATGCACGTCGGTTGCAAACACTTTGAAAGCTTGCCCCTTTCGACTTGAGTTCTCAATACAATCCTGCAACACCATGGCGATCGAGTAGGCCTCTTCCCCCGTTGCGCAACCGCAAACCCAAGCACGGATTTCAGTTCCGGGTTCGGATCGTTGAATCAATTCAGGAATGATGGTTTTCCGAAGCCGCTGAAATGCTTCCTCGTCCCGAAAAAAATGGGTCACTTCGACCAGCAGATCGCGGAACAGCAGATCCGCTTCCGCTTCATCATTTTCGACTTGCCTCACGTACTTATCAAGCGAAGCGACCGCACTCATTCGCATGCGACGTTCAATGCGTCGGGAAATCGTTCCCGGTTTGTAAAGCGAAAAATCAAGGTTTTCCCGTTTCCGATAGAAGCGATAAAGCTGAAGCAGTTCGCTTTCCCCTCCAAAATCATCTTGGTAAGGATCCGGTTGCTGCAGCGCAGCGCGATCTTGGTGCCCGACGTAGCCAATGATTTGTTTCGGCATTTCGCCTGGCGTGCAAATTAAGTCAACGATGCCGGTGTTGATCGCGGCGCGTGGCATGCCATCAAAAGGCGCAGATTCGGCCGACTGAACCAAAACCAAACCACCCGCCTCCCGGACATCTTTAATCCCACGGGAGCCGTCGCTTCCGGTTCCTGACAAAACGATCGCAATCGCATTGTCTCCCGCTTCGGTAGCTAACGAACTAAAAAAGATGTCGATCGGAAGGCTCAGGCCGCGCTCTTCCGATTTGTCAGTGAGCAGTAGACGCCCATCGGACATCGCCATGTTTTTTTCTGGCGGAATGAGATAGATCGAATTGGGTTCGATCTCGACGCCATCACTGACTTTGTGAATCGCCATCTTGGTATGTCTGGCCAACAATTCGTCCATCAGGCTTTTAAAGTCCGGCGACAAGTGCTGGACAATGACAAACGCCATACCGCTATCAATCGGCATGTGATCAAATAACTCTTCGATCGGCTTTAGCCCTCCGGCCGATGCACCGATACCGACAACAAACATTTTTGCGCTATCTTCAGTCAAGGTCTCAATCTCCGTCCAGCCCTAGATGGAATTAGAAAAGTCTCTTTGGAACACAGCGAGTTCCGGTGGGACTGCCGGTCAAGTCACCAGCTGACAATGCTTCAATCGAGTTTCGGGGGAAGTGCGACCACTTTCACCCAGAAATTACTTATCTGTTTAACGATGTCGAAGAAGCTGTTGAGGTCAACTGGTTTTACGATGTAGCTGTTGGCAGCCAAGCCGTAAGATTCAAGAATGTCTTTGTCATGGCTGGATGTGGTCAGCACGACGACTGGGATTACCTTCAGTGATTCATCGTCGCCGATCTGCCGCAAGACTTCTCGACCGTCGACGCGTGGCATGTTGAGGTCGAGCAAAATCAAATCTGGCCGGAGCACGTCTTCGAATTCTCCTTCGCGTCGCAAATATCGCAGCGCCTCCTCACCATCTTTAACATGATTAACGGTGTTTTGAAGCTTACCCTTTTTGAGGGCTAACAAAGTGAGTTCAGCGTCCGATTCGCTGTCCTCCACCAGAAGGATGTCAATTGTCTTTTCTGGCTGGCTCATTGGCGAACTTATAGAGAAAGAGAAATCGGTTCGCTGGAAAAGGAGGAAAGCGAATTTTCAAAAAAGAGCTTATCAAATTTTGGCGGAAATGTAAATTACCTGCCTTCTAATTCACTCCCAACTTGTTCAATCGTCCGTTACTTCCAAGGAATTGCTGCTATTAGCCGAAGTTTGAGCGAAGCGACACCTCCGACGAATAGCTAAAAGCTTCTTCGGGTAAAAGCTACGGTGATGAATTGTCATTACAATCCCGACTCATTGATTGGTAGCCGAATCATCAAACAGGTACCTGGTCGACCGTTTGGCTCTACTTCAATCGAACCGCCATGTCTTAAGACAACGCGCTTACAGATGGCCAAACCTATTCCCGTCCCGGAATGCTCCTCTCGACGGTGAAGCCGTTTAAATAGTTCGAAGACCTGATGACGATACTTGTCTTCAATGCCGATCCCGTTGTCTTGGAATCGAATCGTGCAAATTTTGTCGTCAACGCTGGAAGAAATTTCAATTCGCGGACTCCCTTCACTACGATACTTGATCGAGTTGCCAATCAAGTTTCGAAAAAGTTGAATCAGTAACGGACGAGCCCCAAAGATCGTTGGGAGAGGGGCGGCGTCGATCCGCGCCTGCGACGTTTCGAAAATCTGCTCATGATCCCGACGCGCCTCGACAACTACTTCATTCAGGTCGACCTCCACGAAACCTTCGGGGCTTCTGCTAACATGGGAGAACAACAGCAAGTCGTTGATCAGTTGACTCATGCGTGACGCACCAGCGACCGATTTCTGGATGTACCCACGTGCTTGTTCATCCAATTGATCGGCATATTTTGTTTCGAGCAATTGCAGGAAGCCACCGACAGCCCTTAGCGGCTCCTGAAGATCGTGCGAGGCAGCATAAGCAAATTGATCCAAGTCCGCATTGCTCTCCTTCAGCAGATGACGTTCAAGTTCCAGCTTCGCTTCAATTTGCTTTTGTTCGTCGATGTCGCGGTAAAAGATCAGCCAGTGCGTAAAAACATTTTCGCCATTGGCGATCGGAGTCATTCTGACGTTAGCCCAAAATGAGCTCCCATTTTTTTTGTAGACCAGTATGTCTTTCCGTACGACTTGCCAATGTCGAATCTGAGCATTAGTCAGCTCAATGGAAGTTCCATCGGTTTCTTGTCCGTTGAGAAACGTCTTGAAATCAGCCTGACCAAGTTCTTCAATCTGATAGCCCGTCATTTGAGAAAAGGCATCATTGACGAAGACGATTTTCGGCAATGCTACATTCCCTTCGACGCTCGCAATCAAGAAGGCATCTTTCGAATTTTTGATCGCAGCACTCAACAGCCTGTTTTCTCGCTCACTTTCTTCCGCCATCTGTCTGGAAAAGACAACTGCCTTCTCGGCTTCTTGCCGTTCGGTCACATCAATGTGAACGCCAAGCATCCTCAGTGGCTTTCCCGTGGAATCAAACTCTGCCTTGCCGCGCGAAAAGATCCAACGATAGAATCCATCATTGTGTCGCAAACGATAAGTCATCTCGAACTGGTCGCAATCGCCGCTCAGATAAGCGTCCCTACGCGCCAAGACCTCGTCTTTGTCCTTGGGATTAAGTCGCCGCAACCAGTCATTTGGGTCACTCGCGTCCGCCTCAATTGGAATTCCCAGTTGCTTTTTATAAGTCGGCGAAGTGTAAACCTTGCTAGCAGTTGTATCCCAATCCCATAGTCCAACATTGCCGGTCTCCAAAGCCAGATTGAGCCGCGCCCGCTGATCGGCATTCTCCTCTTGAGTTTTCTGGTGTTCAGAAATGCAATGGTGGAGCTCAAGCAAACTTTCGGCCTGTTTGGCGACCGCAGTAAGCAATCCGATGGTTTTCTCATCCAGTTCCCGAATCTGCGGATCAATCACACTAAGCGTACCCAGTGGCATCGCATCAACGGGCGATTTGATCGGAAATCCAGCATAGAAACGAATAAACGGCTCGCCAACAACCAGCGGATTATTCGCAAACCGGGGATCGGTCCTCGCATCGCAAACAATTAACGGTTGTTCAGCGTTCTCAATTGCATGGGAACAAAACGACTGGTTTCTAGGAGTCTCGCTAACGCCCAACCCTAGGCAAGCCTTAAACCATTGCCGGTCTTCCGCGACAAAGCTCACCAGCGAGATCCGAACCCCCGCAATCTGCGCCGCCAGTTCGACGAGATTTTCGAACGCTTTATCGGGCGCGGTATCAAGAATCTCTAACGCTTTGAGCGAACTCAATCGCTTCTTTTCGAATTGAGATTTCGATTCGGTGGACATCGCTTGGATTCCCTAGGGCTGTGATTTGGTTGGGAGTGGAGCGAGTAGGTGGTTAGATTTGGGCGGGGGTATGAGATTTCGCCTGATTGTATGGTATTTTACTCGGGCAACCAGAGCGTCTGTTGGCAAACAAGTAGCAAAGCAAACAACCTCTCCGGATTATAAATCGAGTTAGGGACTACCCACGGCACCTTAAAACGAATCGTCTCTCGTCGAGCAACCCAACGCTTGGCAGACGCGCTAAATTCCCGATCGTCGTGACCAGATCATCGTGACCAGATCATCTTGTTTTTTGTGTTTCTTTGTGTTTTAGCAGTGTTTAAAGCAAAGTGACTCGGTGCAATTCGATGGTCGCGGTGAACCGCCATCGGTAGCCGAATCACAAAGCACGTGCCGGGTTGTTCATTGGGCTCGACAACAATCGAACCGCCATGTCTTTCGACAACCCGTTTACAGATTGCCAATCCTATTCCCGTTCCGAAATGATCCGCTCGATGATGAAGTCGTTTGAATAGTTCGAAAACCTGGAGATGATACTCTTCTGAAATCCCGATTCCATTGTCTTGAAATCGAATCCTGCATTGCTAATCGTTTACACAGCAAAAAATCTCAATTCGCGGACTCTCGGCGCCGCATCCGAAACTCAGCAACGAAAGCAGTCCAATTTTCCATTGCTGCGGCGATAATCTTTCAATTTCCAGCGAGGTCTTCCGGATGGACTCGTGATTCCAAGCTTCAAGCGTATTAGGAAATCCTTTTAGGTTATCACGCTCGTGAGACAAAGCTCGTTCAATCAAGGCAAGCCCAAAACCGCGACGCTCGGGTATCAATTCGCAGCATGTCACGAAGATTCATGTCTGATGAAAAGTTGAAAAGAATACTAACATGGAAAGACACGCTCCCATAGATACCGCAAAGATCTAAAACAGCTTAAGAAAACTGCCTTTTCCATTGCTTTGGACTTAATGGAATTGCGATGCCCCTGACCAGTCCACAACCTTTGCGAGCAACTGATCTCCCATCGCGCTCCATAACGGTGTATCGGTCGGCCACGGCTGCTGCAAAAAAGAAATTCTCAGTCCGCGAAAGTAAATTCAGGATCCGATGGACTGGGGCTCACGCTTTTAGATGCGCGTCCAGTGAGACTGTCGCCTTTTTGCTGGGATAAGCCAGGCTTGTGTGTAGCAAAAAACAAGACGCAGCTCCTAAATGAATAGATGTTGCGTCCAAACGTTGTTGCTTCGTGCGAAAGATATCTGTGGTCAGTTAGTTAAGTGTTGGTTCTAACTTGCAAAATTCCTGGTTGATTTCTGACACCAGGTCAGCAGGTTGCAGTGGTTTCTGGAACCACTTTTCGATGCGATTTTCTTGCAGGTTCAATTCGGCCTGCTGCGGTGACTCACCAGTGATGGCAAACAATTTCACAAGGTCGAAGATTGGGTTCTGACGAATTTGTTTGATCAACTCGGTACCATTCATTTTCGGCATTCGAATGTCCATCATGATAAAATCAGGCTGCGGATTAGACTCGAGATACTCCATCGCGGCTAATCCGTCGCCAACGGTATCCACGACATATCCATGAAGGCGGAGAAATCCGGCAAGCATCTCACGCTCATTCTCCATGTCCTCAACCAACAATGCTCGGCAGCGTTTGTCGGCTTCTTTTGCTTCCGCATTAGGCCCCTGCAGCTTTTCAATCGTCTCGTTTAGCTTTTCCGCAGCTAGATTGACTTCGCCCCGCTCGAGCAATTTTTTCGAATATGCAAGGGCGACCGAGAGAGAATTGAGCTTGTTGCGAACTTCATGCTCATTCTCACCTGTTAACGAGAAGGTTGAAACAACTTTTTGCTCCGATTCCTTCGAGGTTGCAAGCTCTCCTCGTAAAACTCTAATTTCGACAGGAGCGTCGACTCCAACTCGAACATTTTTACCTTTTACTTGAAGGATCTCAATCGAAACATTGAGCTCCGGCAAAACGATGGTGTCGTTGGTACGACGTGACAAAACAAGCATAACAGTCTCCATACTGATTTGCGGGAAATTCGTCGTTCTTTCAAAGGAGATGAAAGACACGAACTTCCCGGGGAAGCATCCATGCAAAGAAAGGAACTTGATCCATCAAGCTAATAATAATCATGGATAAAAGAAAAAAGCTGTCAATAGCAGTCTGGTCAGTATTCAAATGTGCAAAATATTAAGCGTATTTTCGCCTTGCTTGCACTTTTTGAACGGCCTGCAGACCTCATCAAACAGCAAATGTTGTAGAAAACGAAGAAAGGCTCGTCCGAAGAATCGAACGAGCCCCATTTTCAGTCCCTTAGGTTCCCTGTGAAAAACTGGCTTGTGCTGAGTATTCAATCAGCTTGGTCCACGTTTTGGTGAAACGCCTTAGATTCACAGCTTGTCATTATTGTCCAAACTTCAATCAATTAGCTTACTTTGACAGATCAGTTCCATCTGAATCAAAGTTCCATCTGAATCAAAGCCAGTGCATAGGCCGTGCCAAACTGATAAATATTTTACGATTGGCGCATTTCATCGCAAAAACGGTGAAGGTTTCCAAAGCGAAAGCGGGCTAGCAGCAGCGATGGCGATTGTACCGTGTAACTTTTACCTGCTCGATTTTGCAAACACGCAAAAGCTTCGATTCCGCGAGCCCCTTTAGCCAGACATCAAGTAGTCGTGGCTACCAGCACTGAATCATGAATTCCTTTGAGAACCTCCATATCAGTGACGATGACAAATGGAGTCCCAGTCTCGAAATCAGTGTATTTTTTTGTCCAGTCGTCCACGTAAGTCCGTATTGGAATATCCGTGATAGGAACAGCGCTAAGCGTTGGAATAATTCCCCAAAACAAGCACATCTGACGATAGCTTTGTGGATCATCAGTTATGCAAAGTACGGGGATGAAGTCGCGTTGCTTTGACTTCATCAGCGCGGCGGTCGTCGATGTGTTGACGATAACGACCATTTCAGCGTTGACGCGTCTTGCAATCTGCGCCGATCCAAAAACAACCGCATCAAACACATCCCAACCTTGATTGCCAGCATGTGCGGTGACTTGAGATGAGTTACCTTGAAATGAGGCCTCAGTTTCGAGCGCGATGTTGTTCATCATCTTCACCGCAGCGACTGGATACTGCCCAATCGCCGTTTCTCCCGACAACATACATGCATCAGCACCATCTAGAATCGCGTTTGCTACATCCGTCACTTCGGCGCGCGTGGGTGTTTTGGATGTGTGCATACTCTCGAGCATCTGCGTCGCAACGATCACAGGCGTCCGATGCTGCAAGCAGCACTTAATGATGCGCTTTTGAGCACCCGGAGTTTTCTCAATCGCGATCTCCACGCCCAAATCACCTCGTGCGACCATAATTCCATTGGAGGCTTTTACAATCGCGTCGAGATTCTCCAACGCCTCTGCCTTCTCAATTTTTGCGATCGCCAATGCGTGGCTCTTATTACTGGCCAGCAAACTTTTAAGCTGGTTGATATCGTCAGCATTAGAAACGAAGCTCAGGCTGACAAAGTCGACGTTTTGTCCCGCTGCCCAGATGGCTTTTTTGATATCGACTTCGCCAAGGGCCGGAACACTTAACGTCGTCGCGGGCAAATTAACTCCCTGACGCGAACGAACGGTTCCTCCGTCGACAACAACGCATGTGAGCTCGTCCGCCGATTTCTTGGTTACGGTCAATCGAGCAATTCCGTCGGCCAATACAATTGCGTCGCCAACTTTCACTTCGTCGATCATCGGCTGGTAAAGACACGTCAGTTCATCAGGAGCTTTTGACTCTGTGCCTCGAACGAACCGAACAACTTCATCGTTGATCAAATTGATCGGTTCGTTAAGCAATTTTCCCAGCCGAATTTTAGGCCCTGCAAGATCGACTAGGATTCCCACCGGTACCTGCATCTCATCCGCTACCTTGCGGATATTGGCGATTGCCAGCTCATGGTCTTCTTTGGTTCCATGGGCCATGTTGAGACGGAAGACATCAACGCCGGCTACAATTAGTTCTGATAATACTTCCGGAGTGCGCGAGGCGGGACCTACCGTGGCAACGATCTTCGTCCGCGCAAAATTACTGACGGTTTTGAAATTTGTCAAATTGCTATCCATGGAATGTGACTTAGAAATCTGACGATTATTGTACCTTTGTTCGTCAGAGTTCGAATAGCAACTCAAAGCTACCAACCGCCGGTATTTGTCACGGAACTTGCCAAGGCTTCAGGAGCGTCCCCTTATCGACGACCGGGGGGTAGATTTTCGCGTTACCGACGCAAGCAATTTTTTGGCATGCCCATTTCAAAGGCAAATGCTTAATTTTTTCTGCGATTTCTGGCACGTTTGAAGGCGCGATAACCGGGTGCGATCTCTTGAGGCGGCCGATTAACCGCACTATCGGTGTTGAACCCTTCCTGTTTGTCGCTGACACCACGCACCTTTTTCTGGCGAGCATCCGAAGAAAGCCCCAAACTTTTCAGCGCTTTTTCGTAGCGTTGTTTGGCGATCGGATCGCCTGTTCCCGCCGCCTCTTTCATCTCCTGCCAACGGTCAAGAAATTGATTCAGGTCTTCCTTGTTCCAGTTGAGTTCCTTCAGCAACTGAGGATCTGGTTCAAAACGCTCTTCCTCCAAACGCTTCAACACCATGTCAGTCGCTTTTTTGGAGTGTTCTATATTTTCCTTTTCACCGATCGTTTCACCGCCGGGACCACCACCGGCGCTGCCGCCAGACTTTCCAGGAAAACCGGATGACGATTGCGATTGAGTTGGTTGTTGACTTCCGCCGGATCCCCCTCCTCCCGTAGCACCTTCGCCAATGGATTCCCCTTGTCCGCTGCTACTGCCTTGCCCACCAGATTCTCCTTCTCCGCCTGACTCTCCTTCAGACGAGGGTTGACCTTCGCTTCCAGATTCACCGGCTTGGTCACCACCCGATTTTTGCTGGCCACTACCTTCACCTGCTTCATCGGATGCCTTTGCGCCTTTCTCCGAAGACTGTCCCGCCTCTCCACTTTCACCCTCGGAAGAATTAGCTTGATTTCCTTCGGAAGCTTCCGAAGACGCATTGCCGGGATCGTTTCCGCCTGTCTCATTGCTTTGCCCCGTATTTGAATCTTCGGAACTGGCACCTTCTTGTGACTGGTCCCCTGTTTGATCGCCCGAAGACCCTTTAGCGTTGCCGTTCTTTTCGCCTTGCGAACCGCTGCTTTTGCCTTCGCCACGCTGAGCATTGTTGTCGCCACCTTGGGCGTCTTCAGGAGGTTGGTTATCGTCTTGCTGCATGGATCCAGAACCCTCGGATTGACGAGGATTTTCTTGGTCCGGATCCGATCCACTTCCCGTATTTTGCTCGGCGGGCTTCTGGTTTTCTTCATGGGATTGCTGGCCGGCGGAATCACCTTCCTTTGCTTTCTCTTCTTTGATGATGTCTTCCATCCGAGACATCACATCGCCATCTGCGGCATCATCACCTAATGGCTTCCGCGCTTCCTCAGTTTGGCCATCGTCCTTACTTCCGCCAGTGTTATCCTGAGAAGCGAAATCAGAACCTGCGTTTTGGTCATCGGCCCCATTCGCCTCTCCGGCCTCTCCATTTTGTGATTGGCTGCCTTGCGAATTGTTTCCCTGCGATGAATTCTCTTGCGCCCCATCACCAGATGCCTCGTTCTCATTGGCTCCGTCGCCTGAGGGCTCCGATTGCCCACCCGATTCACCGCCACCTTCAGATCTTTCGCCCCGTGCTCCGTCGCCTTCTGCCCCCTCTTCCCTAGCGCCTTGGCTGTCTCCAGATTCCTGAGCACCGTTGTTCGAATCAGACTCCATCCCATCGCCGCCATCTGAATCGCCGGAGTTGCCCTGCTGGTCACCGGCTTCAGTTTGATCACCACCTTGTTGCCCTTCAGTCGCCGAATCACCCGATTCCGAATCACTGGGCTCTTCTCCTTGGTCACCCGATTCACCGGCAGTTCTTGATTCACCCTCATCGCCTGATTCACCCTCATCGCCGGATTCACCTTGGTCGCCGGATTCGCCTTCGCCCACTAAAGTATCAGATTCTCCGGAGTCTCCATTCTCCGATTCACCCTCATCACCTTGCTCGGATGAATCTTTCTGCTCCGTATCCTCTTCACCATTGTTGGAATCAGATTCAGCAGAACGCTTAGGATTTTCGACGGCGTCAAGAATTTCGATCTGGTACTGCCGAGTCACCGTCTGATTGGGATCCAATGAACCACTTAGATAGCTTGTTCGATTGTCACTGGCTGTCGCTGTAAACAAAACAGTTTCACCGGCGCGCAAATAATACTTCTCGGGCGTGAATTGAAATTGCGCGCGCACGCGTTTCTTACCATCCTCAGATTGCAACGGCAGCCTCTGTTTTCGAAATAAATTCGTGCCATTGTTTTGCATCTCAAGTTCAATCGAACTGATACCGTAGTCGATGTCGATCGCCCTGACGTCAATCAACAACGTTTCGTTGAGCGGCATACGAACCGAATTCTGGATCGGATTGAGTACCTCGATCTGCGGTGCGAGATCGGCGATGACGCGTATCGAATGGATATTGGCATTCTGATTTGCGTCATCCTTGGTGCTCAGAAACTTCAAACGGAAATGTGTCGCGCGTTGTTTCTGCGCTTGATAGTTGAAAATGGCATGAAACTCACCATGAGCTTCCATTTCGTTGGCCACCATCGAAACGGACTCAACTAAAACAAATTTAGCGTTGTCATTGGTGTCCTTCACCAACAATTCAATGTAAGCCAACTTGATCGGCAAATTCGCGGCCGCATTCACCTTGATCAGGCTACCTTCCACCGCTTCGATCGTCCCTTGCCCCGAAAGGGTCTCCTGCGGCAGAAGCGTATAATCCGGTGGCGTAATTTCAACCGTCTTCAAAGTGATCGACGGATTAGGACGTACAACAATTTCGTAGTCCGGCGAAGCGCCATCGCGCGCGATCACTTTGTATACCAACCCTTGTTGCACCCCACCCTGCCCTGTCGTCAGCGTCGCTTCGTAACGATTGCTGGAGGTTGTCTGTGGTTGCATCGGCACAACCTGGTCAATGACCTGGCCGTCAACGGTCGAGTAAACCAGTTGAACGTCTTCGGGAGAGAACTGGCCTTTAATGGTCGCCGACACGACGACAGGATCTCCGAAGAAAACTTCTTGGTCACCAGGACTCACATCAGCCACTTGAACGATCGAGGGAGCCGATTTCTTGGCAGACGGCAAGAGAATTCTCGAAAACGATTGCAGTGGATCTTTCGGCGAAAGCATCCAATAAAAAGCTACAAACGCAATCAAGCCCAAAAGATAAAAACCAATCCGAATAATCGATGACCGGTCAACCGTGGCATCCTCGGGAACCGTTTGCAAATCAATCGCAGCCTGTTTGGTGACCGCGTCCATGACTGCCGCGTGCGTAGCCTTGGGCTGCTTACGTAACGAAACATAATTCAGCAGACTGTTCTTGAAGGTCGGCTGAATTTCTTCGATCATCTTGGCCGCATAGTCCGGATGAATCTTCCGCAGCAGCAACGGGCCAACCGTAAGACATAAGTATCCAACCGCCGCCACGACCAAGACGATGAAACTCAACCACCGTGCGACCGAATTAAATGACCAAACCCAAGCATCAAATAACGCCATTAATTGCAGAAACCCAACGACGAAAATTGTGACGATCAACAGATGGGTGATCAGCTCCGTCGATTTGACTTGCCGGCGAGTCTTATCCAGCTGGCGATTGACGTACCCTTGCACTTTCGCAGACTGCGAACGATGAGCATTGTTAGATGCGCGAGTAGACATCTTGAGTCCTAGGTTGTTTGCTTTGGGTCGCAACGCTTCAGCCGAATGAAACGTTTCTTAAATCAGCCCTACTTTGCGTATGACCGTACTTCATACCTTGTGGAAGAGAGACATTCGTTGGACAGCGCCACATTTAAACACCAAAACACTGGTTTGTTTTTAACGCGGTAACGAAACTGTGAGCGGCAAGGCGCTAGCCGCCGGTAAATGGCGGGCAGAACCGGCGGCTAGCGCTTTGCAGCTCACAAGTGGCGGTGTCCCATAATTTAAGTATCGGCAACGTCACCAATCTATCTTAATCTAGCATAGTCGCCGTCAATTTCGGGCCGATTTCAGTGCGTTTTTGCACTGGCACGGCATCTGGCCAATACAAAACACGGCTGTTCATGGTGAATGGGAGCACCGGCCCGCCCCTTTTCGACGCCTTACTTAAGATGTTTTAGACGCTTCTTACGATACAGTTCTTTCAGCTCCACTTTCCAATCACTGGGCGACAAACTATCAAGTCGGTCTCTCTGAGTCTTGGCAAGCCCTTCATAAAACTCCCGCAACCGCGCTGGGTCGATATTGAACTTCGCCTGATTGGCAGCGTCGATCCAACTGACGACCAGTGATTTTTGCATCTCCTGCGATTCATAACTGTCTAAGATTTCGTTCGCATCTAACGAAAGTTGCTTACGCAAACGAAGTACCTGATTTTCGCCGATCAAACTTTCCATTTCATCTGAATCCCACTGAAAGATGAACCCAATTTTTTGACTCAGTGAGGACCTTTCGAACTGCCGAAAACGATTCGCTGGCGGGTCTTTGCCACCAGACTGCTTGCGATACACATCGAAATACAGGGTGTTTGCGGCGTTTTGAATCTTAGTGTTATTTTGTTTCCTAAATTCCTCGTACCATCTAAAAAACGGCACCGCATCGTACGCAGGCAACATCGTCGCCCCCGCCTTGCCGAACTTTTTGAGGTTCTGCTGTTCAATTATTTCCGCGATCATTTTGATGCGAGAGGTGACATCAACTTCGTCCAGCACCTCAGTCCGTTGAGTCGGCCCAAGAGATTTAAGCCAATCGTAGTAGGCGACCATCGTCCGTGCCAACTGGTTCTTCGCCTCCTGATTGAGAAGCTGTTGATGAAAATCTGCGGTCGCCTGCTTTCGATCCTCAGGCAACTGATCAAATTTTTCTTGCTTACGTTTGAGTGCTTCGATCTGTTTCGGCTGCATGTCGCCGAGCCTTAGCCCGCGGTCTTTGATCGTTTCAAGCGACAAGCTATCTTCACGTTTTTCATCCAAATCCGGCATCATCTCCGAAGAGTCCACCGGAAATGAGAGCACGACTTCGCGTGTGAACAACGACGCCTCGTTTAATTGCTTCAGGAAGTCGATCTCAAAATTCAGTTTTGAGTAGCGGTCGTAGTTTTCAATCAGCGGCAATTCGCGTATCAACTGGCGATATGGGGCGGTGATCTGCTGATTCGTCACCGCGTACCCCGACGCGAACACGGCACCTGGCAACAGGAGAAACGCCGCTAACTTCGTCAACAACCCTTTGCCCATCCACGACTTCTTTTTCAAGTCGCGATCATAATCTTGAACCACCAACTCCATCGTTGTCTTCACAAACGCGTCGTATCCCTGAGTCGGCGGCAACACTTCTAGCAGATCCCAACTCTGTTGCAGCTTCTGCATTTGAGAAAGATAGCTCGGGTCATCCTGTAAACGTTGCTCAACCTCAGCCAACTCTTCCCCCGAAAGTTCTCCGTCGAGGAACGCCGTCAGCTCTTCGTTGATCAGGTTTTGTGTTTCTTCTTCAGACATCAAACAGAGTGCTCTTCTTCGTGATCAGTAGGGTTCTTAAAAAATTGGGGCTTCGGAAATTTCATTCGTTTAACGACAAGCCGGAAGGCGTCGGCGTTTCGCACTACCAAACACGGTCGCCTTCCGGCTTGTCGTTAAACTACCTTCGAAATCTGCCATTAAATTTTCCGAAATACCTAAAAACTATCGTGCTCTTTTGGTAGCGAAGGCCCAAAGCCCCGCTACGAATTCTCATCATCTTCGGCTGAGGCAATCACTCCGGGAATTATCCCATTTTCAACATAGGGTTCCAAAATTGTCTTCAGCCGCAATCGGGCCCGCGACAGCAGCGATTTCACCGCCTGCGTACTCAGCTCCATCGTGTCTGCAATCTCCTGGTAGCTCATTCCTTCAAACTTCGACAGCAACATTGCCATTCGCTGACGGTCGCCCAACTGGTCGATCGCGCTACGCATCATCTCCACCATCTCATCACGAGCAACTTGTCGAGCCGGCATCAACGCGCTCTTCTCTTTCGCCATCGTATCCAAAGGCCGAGTTGGCATTGTCCCCGACGGCGAATTGGTCAAATTGACTTCTTTTCGACGCGAACGTTTGGACAGCGCCGTACTGGCCACATTATGAGTAATCGTGAACAGCCACGTTGAAAATTTCGCCATCGGCACGTAGCGTTTTCTGGCTCGATATACCCTGAGGAACACTTCCTGAGCTAAATCTTCGGCCTGGTCTCTATCTGAAACCAGATGTCGCAAGATTCCGACCAAGCGACTTTGGTATTTTTGGACAAGTTCCTCAAACGCCGCAGCATTGTCATCCCGCACCCTGAGCATTAAGCGAACGTCGGGGTCGAGCAGTTCGTACTTTTTGGCCAGTCTTTCCTTTTTTTCTTCATCGGTCGGCATCGGTATAGCTTAAGCCGATGCCTGCCTAATGCCAACGCGCCTGTTTGAGACATT
>ENA-ORXT01000539-ORXT01000539.1-marine-metagenome-genome-assembly--contig:-NODE-539-length-59310-cov-6.110108_pt1 | contig 59310 bp, 52 predicted proteins | sample MGYA00237868_ERZ511482 | MGnify/ENA metagenome assembly ERZ511482 | reverse complement strand
CGCTCCTCCCCGGACGAGGAGGGACCCTCGTCCCTACCTCAAGGCAAGCCGTTTTGCGATCGCTTCAAGCGGGAAGGCAGGATCGATCCGGTTCAATCCTAGAGGAAGAAATCCCGCCCATAATCCTCGATACCCCCCACTAACCAAGCGCCATTCGGCCTAACTTACTCGCCACCGAAGAATCAAGCGCCCCTACATGGCTTGGATCTCTTTTGCCCTGATTCCTGGGGCGTTGCTCCAGGCTATCTCGGGACGCCCCTTTGGGGGTCCGATGGCAGATGACCGAAGGTGGGTTCAAGTCCTTGACCAAGTGCCATCGAGTCTAGGCGATTCTACCATCCCGCCAAACAGGCTCCTCCACCTCAACGATGGCTCGCCCGCTGCTGGTGCCACTGCTGGAGGGCGGCTAGAAGACGGTTCTGGGGGCCGAGATCCTTTGAACACCGCACCGGTCTTGCGAGATTCCAGCGGAGGCCAAAGATTTCGAGTACGTCTTCCGCAAAGACCTCCGACTGAAGAAAAAGATTGGCCTCGCCCGCGCGCCGAAGACTGAAGACCGAGGCGTTGGCTGAGCCGAGGGTGACCTTCCGCCGGTCCACGACCATGAGCTTGGTGTGGATCATCTTGGGCGAGAGCGCGACCTGGATCTGCGGCGCGCGGTCGAGGAGCACACCTAGGACGTGCTTGTTGAGCTGATCGCCGATGTTGGCGTTCTCCGAGCTCAGGATCCGGACGCGGACTCCACGCCTTGCCGCCTCCACCAAGGCCTCGGTGATGGCCGGGTCGCCGAGGTAGGCCATCTCGAGATGAATTTCCGAGACCGCCTCCGCGATCCACTCGAGCATCCTGTCGACGATCGGGAAGTTGTTCTCCATCGGGAGATTGAAAAGGAAGGCTCCCTTACCCTCCCCGCCGCGCGCGTCGAGAAAGTCGGCAATTAGATTGGCGTCGCGGATCTCCACGAGGGCATCGTGATAGCCAAGATGGCGGTCTTCGAGATTGAGGCTGCCGATGAAGAGCACCTTCCCGTCGATGAGGTAATACTTGACGTGGGTCGGGGCCACCCATTGCACTGAAATGCCCGGATGAGCCAGCACCGCTTCGCCGAGAGCAGGATCGAAGACCAACGGGACCGCGCTGTTGGGAAGAGTGCATCCGATCAGACGATAGAGCAGCCGTTTCCCGAATGGCAGGTCGAGCGGGAGGAAAGGCTGACCATTGTCCTCCTGAGTCTCGAAGAGGATCGCGCCCCGGTCCTTCCGAATCACGATCTCGACTCCACGGTCCGCCGCCTCGAGAAGGGCTTTTCCGAAAGCGTTGCCAATCCGGTCGCAGCGCCAGACGTAGAGGTGAATCTCGATCCTTCGTTCGCCCCCGGCGATCGCACGGAGGATGCTTGCGAAGGCAGGGGAAGCGCCGTCCCAAGCCTGGTCCTCGGGCCGAGCGAGGAGACGCACCGCGGCCGAAGGCTTTGTCGGCTGGGGAAGAGAAGCGTGTGGTAATGCGATCATGGGAAGCTCCTACCGCGCACCTTTGGATTGACCATATCGATTTATATATCAAATCATCGACCCAATCGAAAACTCGCCATCCATCCGCCGAATGAATATAATGGAGAGGTCGGCTACTCTCTTCCTGCTCATGCAACTTCTGCTTTTTCTCATCGCCACGGCCGTCCTCATTTCCACGGCGGCAGTCCATGCCCGCGAGAGCCGGCCCAACGTCATCCTCGTGATGACGGACGACCAAGGCTACGGCGACCTCGGCTGTCTCGGCAACCCGATCCTCAAGACGCCGAACCTCGACCAGCTTCACGGCGAGTCAGTCCGCTTCACCGACTTTCACGTCAGCTCCTTCTGCACTCCGACGCGAGCCGCTCTGATGACCGGGCGTCATCCCGGGCGAACGGGCGCCTATCGGACCAGCAGCGGGCGGACGATGATGCACCCCGACGAGAGAACGATCGCCGACGTCTTCGCGGACGGCGGCTACGCGACCGGCATGGTCGGCAAGTGGCACCTCGGCGACAACGCTCCGCATCGCCCGATGGACCGCGGCTTTCAGGATGTCGTCTGGCATCGCTGTGGCGGGGTCGGCCAGGCCTCGGACTACTGGGGCAACGACTACTTCGACGACGTCTACGATCGCAACGGCACCTACGAGAAATTTAACGGCTACTGCACCGACGTCTGGTTTTCGGAGGCAGAGAGGTTCGTCGAGAAGAACAAGGACAAGCCGTTCTTCCTCTACCTCGCCCTCAACGCCCCGCACGGCCCCTACATCGTCGATCCGAATTGGAGCGCGCCCTACCAGAAGACCGCCCCCTGGAGAAATGGAGCCAAGTTCTACGGCATGATCGCCAACATCGATCACAATGTCGGCCTGCTCCGCGAACGTCTTCGGATTCTTGAGCTCGGAGAGGACACGATCTTCATCTTCATGACCGACAACGGCACCAGCGCTGGCGCTTCCTTCGATGGGCCCGCTCTCACCAGCTGGGCCAAGCAGGGTTACAACGCAGGGATGCGCGGCAGGAAGTCGTCGGTCTATGAAGGCGGACATCGGGTGCCCTTTTTCATCTACTGGCCCGCCGGAGGGATCGGTGGAAAAGGCGAAGCTCGCGACGTCGATCACCTCGCCGCCCATCTCGACGTCCTGCCCACCCTCGCCGAACTCTGTGGAGTTTCATTGACCGAGGCACATCATCCAGACGGCGTCTCCTTCGCGGCCTCCTGCCGGCACGCGGCCGCGCCTCCGCACCGCGAGAACCTGGTCATCCAGTTTCAAGGCGGAGCCCACTTCCGCGATAGCCCGAAGCCATGGAACGATTCGGCGGTCCTCAAGGACGACTGGCGCCTGATCAACGGAACGGAGCTTTACGAACTGAAGAGCGACCCCGGCCAGCGGACTGACGTCGCCGCCGAGCATCCCGAGGTCGTAGCCGAGCTGCGCGCCCTGTACGAACCCTTCTGGGAAGAGGTTTCACCGCGCATGACGCCGGTCGCCATCGACCTCGGTAATCTTGCGGAGAACCCCACGGTGCTCTGCAGCCAGGACTGGTACCTGCCGAAAGGCAATCCGCCCTGGAACTTTTCATCCATCAAGAGACTGCCCCGCGTCACCGGCCCGTGGCACGTCGAAGTCAGGCAGGCCGGGCGCTACCGGATTACGCTGCGCCAGTTTCCCGCCGCGGCTGACAAACCCGTCGTGGCGGTCCGAGCCAAGTTGCTGATCGCCGGTCGGGAGGCCGAGTCAGAGGTCGATGCGGGTACCAAAGGCGTCCCCTTCGAGATGGAGCTTCCCGCCGGGAAGACCACGCTCGAGACTTGGCTCTATGACAAGGCCGGCAAGGCGGGCGGGGCGTACTTCACCGAGGTTGAGCTGCTTCAATAAGGGCTAAGACAGAAGATCGGCCGTTCGCCGCACACAGGATCCGTTCAGATCGTCAGGAGTAGTCGAGCGGGTTGTTCCTGACGAGATTGGGGAAACGATCGAAATCCAGGTCGTTGGAATAGACCACCCCACCCTGCTCAAGAGCATGGGCGGCGATCAGGGCATCGGTGGTAAGATTCCCCCCTCTCCCCGTGACTTCGAGAAGGTCGAAGAACAGGCGTAAAGTAGTAGGGCGAGCATCAAGGAGCCGCATGTGGGGTACCCCCAGCCAGAGCTCGACCGCCGCACGGGCCTCCGCCGTAGTCAGCGGGTCGTTGCAGACGCTCGGGTGCGTCATGAGACGGGTGAAGGCAAGAACCACCACCCACGGAATTCCCACAGGTGCGGATCCAGACAAGGTTTCCTCCCACCATGCCCTTGCGACCTTGTGATTCGGTGAACTGCTGTCGTGCGCGTAGATCAGGAGGTTGGCATCCGGCACGATCATTGGCCTTCAGCAACCCGCGCAACCGGCGCTTGATCCTCCGCTTCCAACTGGTCGTAGAGCTGGTTCATGCTCTGACCGCGCAGGCCCGGCTTCACGTTCACGGCCTTTGGACTAATTTTCACCCGCTTTGATCCTGAGCTCACCTTCGCATCCACAGCAAGGCCGAGCTTCAGGATACGATTCAATATCTCCCGAAAGGGTCTCCCTTCGCGCGCACTCTGTTCACGAAGCTCCGCGAGAATTGCATCATTGATGTCAATCGTTGTTCTCACATTGGCATCATGATGCTAAACTAAGAATCGGTCAAGCTGTAAGGGATGCACGCCATCACCTTAGCGGGCGATCGTGATCCCCCAATGAACGAGTCTACGGGAACGCAGTCAGGTGAAGGAGGCCTTCAATCAGTTCTTCTTTGATCTACCGTTCAAGGCTGTCCCAATCGATGTTCGATCCTCCTTCCAAGATGAACGATTCCACTCCTTCCTCCACGTGTTCGAACCCACTGAATCCGTCTCGATGGCGGAAAAACCGAAACGAAGCGATTGCCGCGTGTCCTCCCGGCCTGCGGTCCACCTTCAGGCGCAGCAGAGGCGAGGGCTGATGCTTGGCAGTGGCCTCCCCGTATTCTTCAAGGAGCTTGAGAGCCTTCGACGTTGCTCGATCGCGAGACGAACCCAGCCGCCAATCGCCGACCACCACCCCGTCGGCCTCGATCACGAGGGCGTGGACACCCTCGGGCTTGCTGCAGGAGACCACCAAGCCGAGAGCAAGAGCGAAGATGATGAGGATCGTTTTCATTGCTGGCGGAATCTACTCCCCGGCTCCCACCGTGGCATCGTCAAGGGCATGAGCCTTCCCGTGCAGGTGAATCTCGAGGAAGCGGCGGACGTAGGATTTCACCACGGGTCCGCCGAAGCCTGCGCCGTGTCCGCCGCCATCGACGGTGAGAAAAACCGCCTTCACACCCGCCCTTTCAAGCTTCTTCTCGAAGGCGACGGACTGCGCATACGGCACAAGAAGATCCTGGGTGCCATGTACGATCAGGAAGGCTTCGTCGTCGGCACTGACATGAAACAGCGGCGATGCGTTTCGGGCCTTGCCTGGGACGTGCTGAAGGGCTCCTCCGAGCATCCGGCTTTCCGGTGAATTGGGGGCGTCGTGATCAAACTTGGCCTCGGGAGGCGCCTGGCGGTTCATGCTCAGAAGGTCGGCAGGACCGTAGTAATTGATGATGCAGCGCAGTTCCGAACTGTGGTCGAGATGCGGGCCGATCTTGCCTTCGAGTCCGGCGTTGCCGTGCGTGGTACCGAGCATGGCAACGAGATGTCCGCCGGCCGAGCTGCCCCAGGCGGCGATGCGGTCGGGGTCGAGTCCGTGCTCGTCGGCATGGGCACGGACCCAGCGGATGGCGGCCTTGCAGTCGTGGATCTGCGCGGGCCACTGCGCCTCGCTGCTGAGACGGTAGCCGATGGAGACACCCGCGTATTCGCCGGAGGCGACGAGGGCATGGATACGATTGGCGTTGGCGCGGTCACCCTGCTGCCATCCGCCGCCGTGGATCCAGCAGACCACGGGGAGCGGACCGTCGCCTTTTCTCTGCTCCGGCAGGTAGAGGTCGAGTTGCTGGCGAGGGTTGCCCGTCCCGGCATAGTCGAGATTCCGCTGCACGGTCACGCCTTCGGGAATCCGAGGCTGCGGACGGCGGGCTTGCTGGGCTTCGCTAAACGGACCGCCGAGGAAGAGAAGAAGGAGCGCGAACTTCTTCAAGGTTGAGCCGGGGATGAGGGGGCAGGTTCGGTAGCCTTCTTCTCGGCAGCAGAGGCGCGGCGCAGGCGGTCGACCTTGTCCTTGATAAAGGCCTGGTCGGCTTCGGAGAGCTGATCGACGGGGAAGACGTGAATCGCTCCGGCGCGGTGAAGGCGCACTTTTCCCTCCTGAACCACGATGATGGCCGAGGCAGAAGCGGGCGCCTTCGCGCCGGGCTCGGGATCGTGGAAGGAGATCAGCCGCGCGGTCATGGCACGGCCGTCGCGGTGCTTCCACTCACGCTCCGGAGAGAGGGCGGTGACGGTGGTCTGAACGACGGTCTTTTCGGGAGTGGCGGGCGGGAGAACGTTGACCCCCGAGGTGCCACCACCTCCTTCGATGGGACGGATCTTGATCTGGGCCAGAGAGACGGCGGGGGCCAGGAGGAGGGAAACCAGAAGAACCTTCATCCCACAGGATACCGTCGCGGGGTGCTTCTAGGCAAGGATGTCCTTGATGACGTGACCATGCACGTCGGTGAGGCGGAACTGCCGTCCCTGGAAGCGGTAGGTGAGCTTCTCGTGATCGATGCCGAGCATGTGGAGGACGGTGGCCTGGAAGTCGTGCACGTGGACCGGATCCTCGACGACGTTGAACCCGAGATCGTCGGTGGCGCCGTAGCTGATGCCGGGCTTGACCCCGCCCCCGGCCATCCAGGTAGTGAAGGCGTAGGGATGATGGTCGCGCCCCCAGCGTGTTCGGTTGCCGATGTCGTTCTGAATGAAAGGCGTCCTGCCGAACTCTCCGCCCCAGACCACGAGTGTCTCGTCGAGCATGCCGCGTTCCTTGAGGTCGAGGACGAGGGCGGCGCTGGCCTGATCGGTGTCGCGGCACTGGTTGTAGAGCTCGGTGGTGATCGAGTTGTGCTGGTCCCAGCCTGCGTGCATGAGCTGGATGCACTGGACGCCTCTCTCGGCCATGCGCCGGGCCATCAGGCAGTTGTGGGCAAAGGTGCCGGGCTCGCGCACGTCGGGACCGTAGCGGTTGAGAACGTGCTCCGGTTCGTCGCTGAGGTCGGTGAGCTCGGGCACGCTGGCCTGCATCTTGAAGCCCATCTCGTACTGAGCGATGCGGGTCGCGATTTCGGGGTCACCAAACTCGGCCAGCTTGTGCTCGTTGAGGGCTGCGATGTCGTCGAGCCAGCCACGGCGCATCTTCCGGGACAGTCCCGGCGGATTGGAGAGATAAAGGACGGGGTCGCCGCTGCCGCGGAACTTGACCCCCTGGTATTTGGAGGAGAGGAAACCGCTCCCCCAGTAGAAGTCGTAGAAGATCTGCCCGCAGCTGGCGCCCTTGCTGATCGAGGTCATCACGACGAAGGCGGGGAGGTCTTCGGCGGGATTTCCAAGACCGTACTGGAGCCAGGCCCCGAGCGTGGGGCGGCCGGGGATCTGTCCGCCACTTAGAAGGAAGCTGATGGCCGGCGCGTGGTTGACGGCGTCGGTATGCATCGACTTCACGAAGCAGAGTTCGTCGGTGATCTGAGCGACGTGCGGCATCAGCTCACTCACCCAGGCACCGCTCTGCCCGTGTTGGGCGAACGGCTCGATCGGCCCGAGCAGCAGCTTCTTGTCGATATCCTTGGACATTGAGGAGAAGCGCTTGCCCTCGGCGTATCCGGCGGGGAGCTGCTCGCCGTGCAACGCCTTCAGCCTGGGTTTCCAGTCGAACAGATCGACATGAGTGGGAGCGCCGTTCTGGAAGAGATAGATGACCCTTTTGGCCTTGGGAGCGTAGCTGGGGAAGCCGCCTACGCCGGGCAGCGAAGCATCCCCGCCAAGACGGCCAGCCGGTGCGGCGGAGAGTCCGTCCCGACCGAGGAGCGAGGCGAGGGCGCCGAGGCCAATGCCACCGGCGGTGCGTCCGAAGAACTCGCGGCGGGTCAGGTGGAGCTGATTGGCTTCGAGCGGGTTCATCGTGGCGGGCGGGTGCGCGGTTAGTCGATCTCGAGCGGCTTCGGGGGAGCCACCTTCACGCGGGTCTCTTTTCTCCCGTAGCCCACCTCGAGGGGGCGCGCCTTGGGGATATTGGGGGGCAGATAACCTTCATCCTCGTCTTGGACGATCTGGGCCCGAAGCAGCGGGCGCAGGGAACTGTAAGGGTCGGTTCCCACGAGAGTGGACGCCCTGATGCGCACGGGCTCGACCCCGACGATAGCGCCTGGAACGAGGGGAGCGCCGGTTTCCTCGACGCTCTCGACGGCGGGCTTGAGAAGTTGAGTCAGGGCCTTGCTCGGCGCTTCGGACCCACCGTGGACGTCGCAGAACTGGTCGAACTGGAAGTCGGCATGGATGAGTTCGGGGCGCGCGGTGCTGACGAAGCGGCCGTTGATCTCGTCGTAGCAGGCATCGGTGGCGAGGAGTCCGCTGCGCGAACAGACCTCGAGAAACCGGCTTCCCTCGGCCGGAGCGGCGATCGCTGCACCTGGATCCAGCTGGTTGGCACGCTTCATGACGTCAACCCAGACGGGCAGCGCGATGCGGTTGCTGAAGGCGCCTTCGTAGATGGTTTGAGGGAAGTCAAAACCGACCCACACGCCGCAGGTGACGTTGCTATTGTAGCCGAGGAACCAGAGATCGGTGAAGCCGTAGTGGGTGCCCGTCTTGGCACCGGCGGGGAAGCCGTCGTAGCCGAACTCGGAGGCACGCGAACCAGTCCCCCGGGTGAGGACATCCTCAAGACAGCTATGCACCTGATAGGCGGTCACTGGATCGGTCACGACGATCGACTCAGGCTTGGACCGGTAGATGACGTTGCCTTCGGAGTCCTCGATCCTGCGAATGAAGTGGAGCCTCTTCGGGCTCTGCCCGCCGCTGGGAAACGCGGCATAAGCTCGGGTCATGTCGCTGAGACTGGCGCGATGGCTGCCGAGGTAGGATGAGGGATATTTCATCTCCGCCTTGATGCCGGCGCGAGCGGAGAATTCGCGCAGCGAATCGAGACCAAGCTTTTCCCCGAGGCGCACGGTGGCCGCATTCTTTCCTAGAGCGAGGCTTATGCGGGCTGGAATCTTGCGCAGGTAGGGCTTCGCGGCTGCCTCCAAGCCCCACTCACCGAGGATCCCGGTAAACCCGCCGACCATGACGCGCCGGTTGTCGATGGGCGCGTCGTCCAGGAGGCTGCCAGGATAGGCGAGACGCTTTTCAAAGGCCGCGCCATAGACGAACGGAGTGAACGCGGTGCCGAGGGGCCGGAGAGCCGTGGTGCGGTTGTACTCCGTGTCGCCGAAGTCGCGCCCACCCACCATCGCGAGAACCTCACCACTACGGTTGTCGATCGCGAGCAGCGAGCCCTGCAGATAGGCAGGCACGGGCGGCTTGGTATCGGGAGCGATCGAGCCGTCGGCGATCCCAGCCCGATGCGCCGAGACAAGGGCCTGATGCTCGTCGTAGGTCGGGTGAGGATACCCCTGAGTGGTCTCCGTCTCCGACAGGCGACGTCTCAGGCTCGCCTCGGCGGTTTCCTGGAGAACGGCGTCAAGGGTCGTCTCGATGCGGAGCCCGCCCTGAGCGACGCCCTTCTGCCCCGCGAGCACGTCGAGAACCTGAAGGCGAACGGCTTCCTTGGCGTAGCTGGTCTCACGCTCCGTGGTGGAGAGGGCCAGGGGCAGTGCGGTCAGTTCATCGTACTCCGACTGCTCGATCATGCCTTCACTGCGCATCCGGCCGAGAACGTAGTCGCGAGCCCGGAGGGCACCCTCGGGGTTTCGAGTCGGCGCGAGCCCGTGAGGCAGCTTGATGATGCCGACGAGGATCGCCGACTCGTCGAGAGTGAGGTCCGAAATCGGCTTGCCGAAATAGCCGAGGGCCGCAGTGTTTGCGCCGTGAAAGCCGCCGCCGAAGTAGATCCGGTTGAGGTAGAACTGGAGAATCTCCGGCTTGGTATAGCGCTCCTCGATGCGCCGGGCGAGGTAGATTTCGGTGATCTTGCGCGACACCTTTTTCTCCCGGGTCAAGTCGTAGGCGTTGCGTGCCAGCTGCTGGGTGATCGTGCTCGCACCCTGCCGCCGCTGCCGACCCATGAGCTTGGATCGGACGTTTCGCAGCATGGCCCGGCAGAAGCCCATCGCGTCGAAGCCCTCATGCTGGAAGAAGCGGGAATCCTCCGTGGCGACCAGCGCCTGAACAAACTCCCAGGGTATGTCCTCGATGTCGACTGGGCGACGGTCCTCGACGTGGATCTGGCCTATTTCCTCCCCGTGCCGATCGTAAATGAGACTCGTCTTCTCCACGTCCCCGATCTTCTCCATGTCGAAGCTGTCCGCCCGCTCCCTGAACTCAGCCGTCGCGTAGTGGAAAGCCACGAACCCGCCGATCGAGAAGAGCACTAGCAGGAAGAGGAGCGTCGCAAAAATCGGGCGACGCCAGAATGCTCGCCGGTAGAGCTTCACGGGACCGCTCGCCGGCTTCCTGCCGTCGGAATGGGACTTGGAATTGGAGCGGAGGCCGATCATCTTCTTGAATGGAAAAGCCAACCTAGCGGCTTTTTCTGTCGCCGCCACGTCCACATGCTAAAGCCCGAAACCACTCCTCCCGGTGAATTGATCGCCCGTCTGATTGCAGAATCCCCGGACGGCGCCGTCGGCTTTCGGCAGTACATGGAGTGGGCGCTGTACCATCCCGAAGCCGGCTACTACGCCAGCGGTTGCGCGGCGCCAGGGCGGGAGGGCGACTTCTACACGAGCGCGAGCGTGGGGGGCTGCTTTGGCCGGATCCTCGCCTGCCATGCCGGGGAAATCTGGGAGCAGATGGGCCGCCCGGACCGCTTCGACCTTGTCGAGCAGGGGGCTAACGACGGCCGTCTCGCTTCCGACCTTCTGGAAGGACTCGAGGAGGAATGTCCGAAGCTGCGCGAATCCGTCCGGCTGCGTTTGATCGAACCCGTCGCTCGGCTCCGCGAAAGGCAGGCCCGGCATCTTCCACCCGACCTCGACGTCGAATGGGTCGAGGAGGTCGGCGAGCTTCCGGCAGGAACAAGCGGACTTTTTTTTGCCAATGAACTGCTGGACGCCTTTCCCGTCGATCTCGTTCGATGGAACGGAACCCGGCAGCGATGGGAGGAAGTTCGAGTCGGCGAAAAGGAGGGACGCCCGGTGTGGGCCGAGGCTTGCGAACCGGGAGATTCCCTAGCCGAGGAGATCAGGCGATCGCTTTCTCCGCTGGGCACCGACTGGCCGGACGGCTACGAGACCGAACTCCACGGCCCGGTGCTCGATTGGGCGCGCGCGCTCTGCTCGAGTCCGTTTCAAGGCGGTGTCCTCCTTCTCGACTACGGACTCTCCACTTTCGACTACCGTCACCCCAGCCGCAGCGCCGGGACGCTCAAGCGAATTCGTGATCATCAGAATTCGGACGACCTTCTGGCTGACGCGGGCGAGAGCGACCTGACGGCTCATGTCGACTGGAGCCGTCTCGCCGACGTCTTCCGGGAGGAGGCCTGGCCGCTGGCCGGGTTCTGTGATCAGGGTGGATTTCTCACGCGCACCGCCGAGCCGTGGCTGCGGAATAGGGAGGAGCGGGGCGCCGTGGACTCCAAGGTCATGCGTCAGTTTCAAACTTTGGTGCACCCGGGCCTTCTCGGTCGATCCTTTCAGGCGATCGGTTTCTGGAGTCGTCGCCTTGAGGGGATGGCAGCTCCTCGTGGATTCCACGGCCGCACGGCGGCTCCCGAGTAGTCCCCGCACACCCATCGCCCCATCGCCCCATCGCGATGGGCGCAAAAAAGCCGCCACCCGCATAACGGGAGACGGCTTTCAAGATGCGGGAGTTGGATTTGAACCAACGACCTCCAGGTTATGAGCCTGACGAGCTACCGGACTGCTCTATCCCGCGCGACAAAAGGAGAGCAAGGCATGGGGGCGAGCAAGTGGTTTTTCAGCTCAGCGCAAAATGAGGCTCGAATTCTCCGAAGACCGCGCCTTCGCCGCGTGCGAAAACCTCTTCAGTCCCGCGTTTGACAAGCCCCTTCCCCCGTCTAGTTTTGCCATCCTTTTTTCTGGCCTCGCAAGAGGGTTCAAACCGAGAGGCACACCGACATGAAACGCACCTATCAGCCTTCAAAGCGCTCGCGGAAACGCCAGCACGGATTCCGCGCACGCATGGCCACCAAGGCCGGACGCGACTGCATCCGCCGTCGCCGCAAGAAGGGACGCAAGCGTCTCCTTCCCAAGGGCGCAGAGATTCACTACAAGCGCCACACGACTCAGCACACGCCCAAGGGCACCAAGCCTAAAAGCTAAACAGCTCAAATTTGCTGCGTAGTTGCGTCAAGGGGAGCTCGCGGGCTCACCCGCCATCGTCCTGACCATCGTGAGGCCGGACCGTCTTCCCGACGGATCGAGCAAAATTCCATGCGACTGCCCCGCTCCAGAAGCCTGAATCGCTGGAGCCAGTTCCAGCAGGTGCGGCAAGACGGTCGGAGTCACGCCGGCAAGGCCATGGTGCTGGGCGTCTTCCCCCTCCCTGCAGAAGACGCCGACAGGGAAGATCTCAAGATCGGTTTCATCACCACGAAACGGCTCGGCAACGCCGTGGCACGCAACCGGATCCGCCGAAGGCTGCGAGCGATCGTTCAAGCCAACCCGCCGCGCGCAGGCCATCACTACGTCATCGTCGCCCGCTACCCAGCCGGTCGAGTCAGCTTCCAGCGACTTGAGTCCGAGTGGCGACGCCTCGCCGAGCAGGCCGGCGTTCTCGCCGAGGATGCCCAGCCGCTGCGGTAGCCCATCGCCGATTCCCGTGAAAACGATCGTCGTCGCCCTGATCCGCCTCTACCAGATGCTCCTCTCACCGATCATTCATCTTGTCCCCGGATCGGGCTGCCGCTATCTGCCCACCTGCTCCCAGTACGCCATCGAGGCCGTTCAGACCCATGGCATCTTCAAAGGTGTCGCCCTTGGCATCTACCGCATTCTCCGCTGCAATCCCTGGGGCTCCTCAGGGCACGACCCCGTTCCACCGCGCCGCGCCTAGCGCCTCCTTCGCTCCCACTCTTTTCCCTCTGTTCCTTTGCAAGATCCCAACAAGCCCACCATCGACCGGACCGGCTGGTTCGCCATCGTCCTCCTCGGCCTCGGCCTGTTCATCTATCTGAACTGGAGCGGCAAGCAGAGCGCCATGCGCATGGCGGAACGAGCCGAAGCCGCGCGCATCGCCGAGGAGCAGGCGGCGGAAAATCTGCCTGCCGACGTCCCGGCGGCCACCGAAGACGCCGGCCCACCCACCATGGCCGGTGCGGGAGCTCTCGTCACCGCGCCTCCAGCAGACGCGAATGCGAATAACAATGCAGAGGCAGGATCCACTGCTTCGGAGGCTCCGACCGCTGCGCCCGAAGCCACCGCCACTCTGGTCAGCGGGCCCGTCGAGTTCATCCTCACCACCAATGGCGGCGGCGTGAAGATCGCCCGACTCCTCGACCACACCCGGACCGTCGATTCGGACGAACTCGTCGTCCTCAACGACTACGGACTCGCACCCATCGGCTCCCTCGCCACGAATCCCGGCAACCCCCTCGTCGATCAGTTCACGATCCTGTCCCAGAACGACGACACCGTGGTCATGGAAGGCCGCCGCGCCGACGGACTCGTCGTCACCAAGACGTTCCGAGTCCCTGCCACGACGGGTGATAGAAAGGCCGACGCAAAGAATGGAAGCCGCCTCGACCTTGATATCAAAATGGTCAACCGCAGCGCGGCTCCCATTCAAATCGGCGACTCCTATCTGTATGTCGGAGCGACCCGCCGGATCGACAAGGCCAAGTTCGCCGCCCCGCCCTCCTTCGTCCGCAATGACGACCACGACACCAAGTCGATCAAGGAGACCTACTTCAAGGACCGCAAGCTTGGAGAAACCCGCACCTTGTATGAAGCCCGGCTGGAGAGGCCGCTTTGGGCGGGAACGATGAACCGTTTCTTCCTGACCCTCGTCTCTCCCAAGGTGCCCTCCCCCACCAGAATCTGGGCCAAGCGCTTCTCAGCACCGATGCCCTACCAGGCGACGCACAAGGAGCTTACGGATGGAACCACCGGCCTACCCAAGACCGAGCCCGGACTCGTCACCCATGGGGGCATCTACCTGCCCGAGATGACCCTGCCTCGCGACGTCGAGACGAGCACTCCTTTCCAATACGAGATCTACGCCGGAGCCAAGGAATATAAAAAACTGAAGGACTCCGGACACGACCGCGACAAGGGGATGTTCTACGGCTGGGGCATCTTCGGCTGGGTGAGCACCATCCTCGCCAACATCATCACCTTCTTCCACGGCCTCGTGGACAAGATGGACTTTGTCCACTCCATCGGTGCCTGGGGCATCGCCATCATCCTGATGACCATCGCCCTCCGATTTGTCATGTGGCCGCTCCACGCCAAGTCCGCCAAGAGCATGAAGCGCATGTCGCTGCTCGCTCCCAAGATGGAAGAGCTAAAAAAGAAGTACACGGACGAACCGCAGAAGATGCAGATGGAGACGATGAAGCTCTACAAGCGCTATGGGGTCAATCCCGTCGGCGGCTGTCTTCCGATGTTCTTCCAGCTCCCGATCTTCATCGGCTTCTACCGGATGCTCCAGTCCTCCGCCGAACTGCGCGGGGAGAAATTCCTCTGGGTCAACGACCTGAGCCAACCGGACACGGCCTTCTACCTCTTCGGGTTCCCCATTAATCCGCTCCCTCTCCTGATGGCCGTTACGATGTTTCTCCAGTTCGCCGTCGCCCCGAAGACCGGTGACAAGAACCAGCGCATGATCTTCATGATGATGCCCGTCATCTTCCTCTTCATGTGCTACAGCTTCGCCTCTGGTCTCGCGCTGTACTGGACCACCTCCAACATCTTCACGATCTTCCAGACGCTCGTCACCAAGCTTCAGCCGGACCCCATCCTCATCGACCGGGAGGAAGAGGCACGACTTGCCGCCGCCAAGGACAAGAGCGTCAAGAAGACCGCCCCCCGCACCGGCGGGACCGGTCCTTCCAGCAAGAAAAAGAAGAAGAAGTAAAGAGCCGCGCGGCGCACCTCACACCGCAGGTGGACTCGGTTCTATGATCTCGCCTTGGACCAGGTGCCGAGGGAGCGATCCCGGTTGCGAACGTTTCTTTAGAATCAGTTCGGTCTGCGCGCCGTCGATCCGCCTGATGATCCTCTTCGCCTCCTGCTGATCGCGGAGGGCCTTCGCCATGCTGAAACTGGAAGCGGTGCAAAAAGGAGAAGCACCATCCATCGATCCGATCGATGGAATCGACTTCCTGATGCGCCAGCGACACGAATCGATTCGTACCTCGAGGCAAAATCACGCACACTCATGCGGTCATGCCGATGTCCTCCTACCTCGCCCGCATCCTGTTTTTGGGCCTCTTCGTGTCGCAGACCCACGCCCAGATCCCCCTGAGCCCGGCCAAGACGGTCGAGGAAACCTGGTCCCACGTCTTTGAAAACGGCGAGCGCGTGTCCCGCGACCTTAGCAACTTCCGCCTCCAACTCGCGTATTCTTCAGGGACGACAGGCACCCTCGTACTCACCGAGGACTACTCTGCAACGCTCCCTGCCGGTGACCACGTCCTTGAACTCGTGTATGAGCAGCAGGGCACAGCGCCCGCTCAAGTTCGCGGCACCCTCGGCGTCTCCACCCACTTTGAATGGAAACAGGAGAACGCTCCATCCGGCGAAGCCGTGTTCGAGTCCGACGACCCAGCCCTCGCCACCGACGCTGACTTCACCATCTCCACCACTTTCTCGACCAAGGGTAGCGGCACGCTGTTTTCCAAATGCGCCCCCGAAGGGAAATGGTCCCGCAACGCCAAGGCGCTGTTCATTCGGCAAGGCCGCCTTGTCTATGACATCGGCTGGAAGGGCGCCATCAGCGGTGACGCCAAGGTGGCCGACGGCAAACCCCACCACGCCGTGCTCATCGTGCGCGAGGGCAACGCAGCCCTCTTCGTCGACGGCAAACGCATCGGCGCGAAACAGGACTTCACGGCCGATGACGTCCCCGGCCACGTCTTCAAGGTCGGAAAGGCCGCTCCCGACTTCGGCAAAGACTTCACCGGTGGCACCATCGCCAACCTCCGATACTGGAGCCGGGCTCTCGAAGGGGCGGAACTCCAGCAACTTGTTGCCGGCAAACTCGCTGATCTCAACACCCCCGATTTGAACTGGTCGGCGGCGGGAAGAGCAGCCGAGCAGGTCGAGACCTTCCATGGGCTTGGTCACCCCGGCACTCCCGTAAATCTCCGCCTCGAGATGGGAGACGACTTCTCCATCACCCGAGCTCGAGTTCAACCGCTTGAAATCGCGGACCACAGACAACTGGCATTTCATGTCGATGCCGACGTGCTCCGGGACGGAAAGAGAATCTACGAGACCCTCTGTATCACCTGCCACGGCACACCTACGCAGGAAGGCTCACTCCCCACCGCGCTCAAGTTTCACGAAGCCACCTTCAAAAACGGCTCGGATCCTTACCGCATGTATCAGACCCTCAAGCAGGGATACGGGATGATGGTCCCTCAGGTTCAGTACAGCAGTGCCCAGAAGTACGCTGTCATCCAGTACATCCGGGAGACCTTCCTCAGAACGCACAACCCCAGCCAGTACTTCGCGGCCAACGACCAGTACGTCGCCGAACTGCCGCTCCGCATGGCAAGCTACGAGGAGGCCGCAGCCGCAGCCGCTTCGCCCGCCGAAGAAGGCAAGCCCTACTCACGTATGGACTTCGGCCGCTCGCTCTCTTGGACCTACCAGATCGACGGAGAAAAGGGCGACCCCAATATCGCGCAGCAGGGCCTCGCCGTGCGCCTCGATCCAGGGCCCGGCGGCATCTCCAAAGGCGGCGCCTGGATCGTCTATGACCAGACGACGATGCGGGTCGCCACCGCCTATTCCGGCAGCTTCGTGGACTGGCGCGGCATCGCCTTCGACGGGTCCCATGGCAGCCACACCAGCATCGCCGGCGACCCACTTTTTGTGAACCCCGATGCTCCTGCCTGGGCGCACCCCGAGTCAGGCCACTTCGAGGATCAGCGGGTACTCGGCCGCGACGGACGCCGCTATGGACCTCTACCCAGTGATTGGGTGCGTTTCGGCGGAACGTACGCCTTCGAAGACCAGGTCCTCGTTTCCTACCGAGTTGGGGACACCGAGATCCTCGAACAGCCGAGCCTCGTGGAATACGGATCCGCCCCAGTCTTCCTGCGGAACCTCAACGTCGGGCAATCCACTCGGGATCTCCGGACCCGTCTCGCGCCCGATCAGCCCGAACTGATCGTCTCGATGAAGGCTCCCGCAGGAGTCGAAATCGTCCGAGTCGACGGATTCATCGAGCTGCGCATCCCCGCCATCGCCACTCCGGCAAAACTCGTCGTCGGCTTTTCCGCCGGCGATGAAGCCACCGTCGCCTCCTTGCTTCCGCCACCCGCCGACCTTGATGCGTTCACCAAGGGCGGCCCCGCGCGCTTTCAAGAAACCGTTGTCACCACGACGGGCACCCTAGGTGACGAAAAGGGCCCCTTTACCGTCGACGTCCTTGAGGTGCCCAATCTCGAAGCCAACCCATGGAACTCGTGGATGCGGCTCGGCGGCTTCGATTTCTTCGCCGACAACCCCGACCGCGCCGCCGTCTGCACCTGGTTGGGCGACGTCTGGCTCGTCGACGGTGTCGCAGGAGACCTCAGCGAACTCAAGTGGCGCCGGGTCTGCTCCGGACTGTTCCAACCGCTCGGCCTCAAGATCGTCGATGGCAAGATCCATGTCACCTGTCGCGACCAGATTGCCCGCCTCCACGACCTCAACGGCGACGAGGAAATCGATTTCATCGAGAACTTCAACAACGACGCCCAGGTCACCGAGCATTTCCATGAGTTCGCCATGGGGCTCCAGACGGACGAAGCCGGAAATTTCTACTATGCCAAATCCGCCCGCCACGCCCTCAAGGCCGTTGTCCCCCATCACGGAACTCTCCTGCGAGTCAGTCCTGACGGCATGCACACGGAAATCGTCGCCTCCGGATTCCGGGCAGCCAACGGAGTCTGCATCAACCCCGACGGCACCTGGATCGTCACCGATCAGGAAGGCCACTGGAATCCGAAGAACCGGATCAATTATGTCAGGGAAGGCGGGTTCTACGGGAACATGTTCGGATACCACGACGTCACCGACGACTCCGACTCAGCCATGGAGCAGCCACTCTGCTGGATCACCAACGCCTTCGACCGCTCCCCCGCCGAACTTCTCTGGGTACCCGACAACGCGAAGTGGGGTTCTCTCAACGGCACACTTCTCAATCTCAGCTACGGATACGGAAAAGTCTTCGTCGTCCCCCATGAAGTGATCGAAGGCCAAGCGCAGGGCGGGATGTGCGCGCTTCCCATTCAGGCGCTTCCTACGGGCACGCACCGCGGACGCTTTCACCCCGGCAACGGTCAGCTTTACGTCGCCGGCATGTTCGCCTGGGCCGGAAGTCAACAGCAGGACGGTGGATTCTTCCGAATTCGCGCGAACGGCAAAGCGAGCTATCTGCCCGTGAAGCTCGAGGCCACCAAGGGCCAGTACGCCATCACCTTCAGTGATCCCCTTCCCGCCGGAGGCTCCTTTCAGGTGAAGACCTGGGACCTCAGGCGCACTGCCAGCTATGGGTCCAGGCATTACAACGAACGCGAACGGAAAGTACAATCCGCCGTGATCAAGGGTTCGACGGTCACCCTCGCCATTCCCGACATCGCCGCCACCTGGGGCATGGAAATCCGCTGTGAACTCGGCAACGGCGAGGTGCGGATCATCCACAGCTCCATCCATCGGCTGGAGTAGATCCCGTTTCGTCGCATATCATTTGCAGCCGAGCGCTGAGGCTTCACCTTCGGAGTTCAGAGAATGGCGGAGGCCCTTCCCTGCCGCCTTGCTTGTTCCTACTGCGTGTTCCGGCCTGAGTCTGCCCCCCGCCGATCAAAGCGAGGTCTGCTAGGACATGTTTAGTCTAGAAAGGCATTCCGTCGCGGTTTGCTACCTTCGACTTTTAAGAAACGGTAGGACGCGCGCCTCTGTTTTTATGCGCCTCTGCTCGCAGCTCCCCGAACGTGGAAGGACCCTCGTCTCTCCCCACTTGTGGGAACTCGGGCATATGTAGCACCAGCTCGAGTTCGCCGAGTATCGAAAGGAATCGCTCTAGCGGCCATGGCGCGTGATTCGCGGGGGGGGGTATCGATGGTTTCGTCTCGAACTATTCGTCGGATTCGAGCGTTCTGCCTTGAAGGTGGAACTCGACGTCCCCGGCGAGTTGCGGACGAAGCCCTCGCTTTGGCAACGCCAGCGCGCCGGGACGTCACGCTCCACCCAAGGCAGGCACGGTCATTGGATCTCTTTCGGTGGCAGGAACTCCTCATGTCGAACGAGGGTCACCCTTCACCAAGCGCCATGGGGTCTAGCGGCAGTGGCGATTGGTTCGCGGGGAGGTATCGATGGTTTCGTCTCGAATTCCTCGTCGGATTCAAGCGTTCTGCCTTGAAGGTGGAACTCGACGTCCCCGGCGAGTTGCGGGCGAAGCCCGCGCTTTGGCAACGCCAACGCGCCGGGACGTCACGCTCCACCCTAAGGCAGGGACGGTCATTGGAGTCTCTTTCGATGGCAGGAACTCCTCACGTCGAACGAGGGTGGCCCTTCACCAAGCGGCATTGGGATCTAGCGGCTTTTCAGTTTGCCGATTGGCCGATTCGATCCAAGGAGGCGACAACGACGGGAATCTCAGGCAAAATCTACTGCAGACCCTTGAGAACCAGTTCGGCGTTCGACTTCGTATTGCCGATGGCGTCGATCAATTTCTGAATGGCGTCCTCGACCGGAAGGATCGCCAGCTGGCGACGAATCAAGCCGATCTTCTTGAACTCCTCGGGGTGGTACAGAATGTCATCCTTTCGCGTCCCCGACTTCACCATATGGATCGCTGGGTAGATCCGGCGCTCGGCCAGTTCGCGGTCGAGGTGGACCTCCATGTTTCCGGTACCCTTGAACTCCTCGAAAATGATGTCGTCCATGCGCGCTTCCGTCTCGATCAGAGCCGTCGCGAGGATGGTGAGGCTGCCGCCTTCCTCGACGTTTCGCGCGGCGCCAAAGAAGGACCGGGCCTGCTGAAGCGCCTTCTGACTGAGACCACCGGACATGATGCCTCCCTTGCTGCCGAACATGTTGTTATAGCCGCGCGAGAGTCTCGTGAGGCTATCAAGGAGAATCACGACATCCTGCCCCTGCTCGACGAGGCGCTTGGCGCGCTCGATGACCAGTTCCGCCACTTGGGCATGGCGCTTGGGTGACTCGTCGAAGGTGGAAGCGAGAACATTGCCGTCCACCGTCTCCTCGAAGTCGGTGACCTCCTCCGGGCGCTCATCGAGGAGCACCACCAGAAGCTCGACTTCGGGGTGATTGAGAACGATCGCCTTGGCGATCTCTTTCAAGAGGATGGTCTTGCCTCCGCGAGGGGGCGCCACGATCAGGCCGCGCTGTCCTTTCCCAAGTGGGGCGACCAGATCCACAATCCTCGTCGAGGTGCTCGCGAGCTCGGCATTTTCGAGAATGATGCGGTCTTTGGGAAACAGGGGCGTCAGCTTTTCGAAGGCCGGGGCCGGCTGGTACTTCTCGATGACCACGCCTTCAATCTCGAGCACTTCCATGACGGAGAGGACGTTTCGCTTTTTGGGGGAAATGGCGACCCTCGCCTTGACCTCCTGGCCACATCGAAGCGCGTGCTCCCTCACCACGTTGACGGCCATGTAGACGTCGTCGGCGGCAGGCCGAAAACTCAGAGCAGGCCATCGAAGAAATCCAAATCCGTCTCGAGTCAGTTCCAGCAACCCCGTCGCTGTGATCGGCACGTCGTTGCGCGAGTAGAAGAACATCAGCTCGAAGATGAGGTCGTGTTTGGCACGACCACCCTGAAGGCGGAGAGAGTTGTCCTGAACCATGCGGGAGAGTTCCGCGTAGCTGCGCGTGTGGTACTCGTTCAGATCGACGTTCTTCGGCAAAGGCGGTCGCTCCTTCTCGGGCTCTTCGGGATTCGGAGCGGGCTTTTCGGTGGCAGTGGACATGAGAGAACGTGGAGAAGAGGCTTTAGCCCAATTCCGGGCTGACGTGGCTCTGAGCTAGCAGTGATTCGGACAGGCGCTCGATCTGGCGGAAAGTGGAGGATACGGAGACGGCCGTCCAGACAAGGCGATCGCCCCAGGTGATCTTCTGCCCGACGGGCAACTGACTCTGGATCGCTCGGTCAGCATCCTGTTCCGACCAGCCGCGGGCCTTGAGTCGGCGTCGTTGCAGGTCCTCCGAGCACGCAACGACGACCTCAAGGCCGGGCGGGCTTTTTCGCCCCTCGGATTGCGCGACGGCATTGGTGGATGTGGAACTTTCAGATGGATGGTTGGATTCGTAGTAGAGGGGAATTTCTGCGATGAGAAAACCGACGGCATCCCCTTGAGAGGCTTCTTTGATCTGCTTGACGAGATCAAGATAGACCTCCGGATGGAGAAGGCTCTCCAGTTGCTCTCGGAGCGATGGATCGGCAAAGACCCGAGTGCGGAGAACCGGGCGATCGAGTTGCCCGTCTGGTCCGAGGACGTCGTCCCCGAACAACTGGCAAATCCTCGTGACGATCGGGGGTCTTGTCAAGATCTCGTGAACCGATTCATCGGCGTCAAACCACTCGACTCGAGAACACCGCTTCCCCAGACTCTTCCTCAGTCGGCGAGCGCAAGTCGACTTGCCGGTCGCGATGCCCCCGGTGACGTAAATCGGCTGGATCATACGGAAGGATGAACGCACAAAAGCCAGGGAAGACCCTGGCCTTTGCAGATTCTTTTGGCGGGAGCCCGGCTTAGCGTGGAGGCGCGATACCGATGGCCCCTTCTGGTATTGGCTCTCCGACTCCCTGAATGTCTTCAAAGGAATGAACCGGAACACCTGCGGGGTCGATGATTCTTGCGGTGACGAAGATCATCAGGTTGCGCTTGAAGTGCTCTTCCGCTTCGTTCTGCCAGAACCGGCCGATCAACGGGAGGTCTCCGAGGATGGGGACCTTGTCTTCCACCGATTGGACGTCCTCCCGGATCAGACCACCGATACCGACAGTCTGACCATCCCAGATCGTCAGTGCCGTCGTCAGTCTCCTGGTGGAGAAAACGGGCTGTTCGATGCGGTTTTCCGTCAGGGTGATGGAAGTCGGCTGGCCGCCGATGATCGCCGAAGATTGAATCGGTGAACCGTAGTTGATGAAGCCTTCGAACTCGACCACCTCGGGAGCGAGGGAGAGATCGATGGTGTATCCGTCTTCGCCAAGCACAGGGTCCACCTCGAGGGTGACACCCACATTGCGAGTTTCGAATGCGGTCGGCGTGGTCGGCGTCACGGGAAAGTTCGATACCTGGTTCACCACTTGAAAACCATCAGTCTGAGTCGCGACATTGCTACCAAGGAAACGCTCGGGAATCTCGGGCGGCTCGAACTCAACGGGGTAGATGAACTCACGGATGACTTCAATCTTGGCACGCTGACCGCTTCGGGTCACCACACTCGGAGCCGACATGAGATCGACACCCTTTTTCTGGTCCAGACCGCGGACCAGCATCTGGAACTGGGGGTCGGTGAAGACACCCGAGAGGCCGAAAATCCCGGGTGAAAGGGTCGACGAGAGAACCTCGTCACGAATGAGACCGTCAACGGTGTCAGGGCTGATGGCCCGTGATCCGAAACGCAGTCCTCTCGTCACCGGGTTGGCGCCGATCGGAGTGGTGGTGCCCGGAGCCGTGATCGGGAAGCGGCTCTCACCGGGTCCCGCGTTTCCTGCGGACGAGTTGCCAATCACACCTCCTGAGCCGAAGACCTCGTCTCCACCGATGTTGAAGGCGCCGAGTGTCCAGTCGTAACCGAACTCGTTGGTGTTGGTCTGAGTGATCTCGACGAACTTGGTCGTGATGTAGATCTGCTTGGGCGTTTTACCGCCGCCTTGATCAATAATGGCTTCCACGAGGTCGAGGCCCTGGGTGGTATTGCGCACGATGAGTCGCGATGAGCCGGGATCGAAGTACGCCGTGGCCCCGTCAGGGAAGGCCACTCCGAGCTTCTCCAACTTCTCCCGTGCCGTGGCGCGCGGCTTGATCGCACTGCCGCCGCCGACACCGGCGTCAGGAGCAAACGGATCATCAACGGGTGCACCAGCACCATCGCCGCCTCCATCGCTCATGAAATCGGGCGGGACACGAAACACCCGGGTGTACATCGTCTCAATGATGCTTGTCAGGGGCACCAGCAGGACAGCGTGAGCCTCCACTTTCACCTTGAGCTGGGCCAGTTCCGCGATGTAGTTGAGAACCTCGCTGAGAGGCGTCGTCGCAAGATCGAGAGTCAGAGTCGCCTCGTTGTCCGGGTCCATCAGGATGATGTTGAGACCCTTTTTGACGGGATCGAGTTCGGGGTCCAACTCCTTGGATTTCATCCGAAGGAATTCGATGGCCTCCTGCACGTTCACTTCGCTGAAGGAGACATTGGGAATGTTCATCTCCATTTTCTTCAGCGTGAGAGCCGTGCTCACCTTGTCGGCGCCGGCACCCGCGTTTCTCTCGCGAATGAAGACATCGAGGTTGGCTGGCGGAACCTGCGGGACCCAAAGTGCATCGACGTCCGCAAGGGCCTGCGCCCGGGTCTGCGAACGCGCATCGCGGTAGTAGGAGTTGATCAGTTCCCGCTCGACCCGCTCCAGCATGTTCTGCGCCGCGGAGTTGTACCGGTCGATACGCAGGGCTGCGTTGAACGATTCCCTGGCGGCATCGAACTGGCCGCTGTCAAATTGGCCCACGCCAAGTCTGAGGGCGCTTTCCACCTTCTGAACGTTCTCGACGTGCTTTTCAGTGACGGCGAAGTTGTAGACTTTCGGATCGCTGATTCGCTCCAGGAGACGACGGGCGCCGGCATGACCTCCGTCATAACCGGTGACCTCCTCCAGAAGGATTCGAGCTCCTTCGAGATCACCATTATCTGCTCGCACGCGAGCATAGGAAACCGTGGCATCGGCCCACTTGGCGTTGGCCATGTTGCGGATGTCGGCCGTGCGCGGCGACGGCGGAAGAAGATCGAGAGCGGCTTTGTACTCACCGATCGCCGACTCAAAGTCTTCCTCGCGAACGTGGCGGTCTCCCTCGGCGATCGCCAGCTTGGCGTCATCCATCATCTGCTGACGGCGAGCGATTTCACGCATCGCGATGTCCGACAAGGAAGATGAGGAACCGGGGGCGATCGAGCGTTTGCCGTCGCCTGCCTGCGCGGGCAGAGCCAGGATCACGCCGACGGATAGAATGGCTCCCAGAGCCAGTCCGCGCAGTCGTTCAAATTGGTATTTGGAATGCATTTTGCTTAAAAAGTTGGATTCGTGGTGGCTGCGTCCTGTTACCGGTTGAGCCCACCGTCACCGGTGGCGGTGGATCCGCCCTTGAGATCTTCGTAGGAGTGAACGGGCACCCCGGATGGGTCGATGATTCGCGCGGTGACGAAGATCATCAGGTTGCGCTTGAAGTGTTCCTCGGATTCAAGGCGCCAGAGGCGGCCAATCAATGGAAGATCTCCGAGGATGGGAGTGCTGTCATTGATCGATTGGACGTCTTCGCGCATGAGTCCGCCGATTCCCACCGTCTGGCCATCCCAGATCGTGAGGGCGGTGGTCGCCTTTCGGGTCGCGAAGATCGGCTGTTCGATCTTGTTCTCCGTGAGGGTGATGTTGGTCGGCTGACCCTGAGGCGTGATGCCGCCACTGGTGATTGGACTGCCATAGTTGATGAATCCTTCGAACTCAACGACCTCGGGAGCCAAGGACAGGTCGATCGTGTAGCCGTCGTCGCCGAGAACTGGGTCCACCTCCATCGTGACACCAATGTTGCGGGTCTCGAAAGCGGTAGGAGTGGTGGGAGTGACAGGGAAACCGCCCGCGCCGCTGCCAAATGACTGCTGGTTGGCGTTGGGATCAATATCTCCCTCGGTGAAATCCCCTCCGAAGACTTCGGGAATTTCAGGTGGCTCAAACTCCACAGGGTAGATGAATTCACGAATCACCTCGATCTTCGCTCGCTGACCACTTCGAGTCACCACACTGGGAGCCGACATCAGATCGACCCCTTTTTTCTGATCAAGCGCCCGTACGAGCACCTGAAACTGGGGATCCGAGAAGACCCCAGCGATGCCGAGAATGCCAGGAGAAAGCGGTGAGGCGAGATTCTGGATGTCAAGAAGGCCGTCGATGGAATCGCGAACAATGCCCGTGCTGCCGAACCGCAGCCCGCGACTGAGCGGGTTGGTGCCCACGGTGCCTCCGCCGGGGGCGACAATCGGGAAACGCGTTTCGCTAGCCGCACCAGCGCCCGCCGTCGAGTTGCCGACCACTCCACCACTGCCGAAGAGTTCGTCGCCACCGATGTTAAAAGCGCCAAGGGTCCAGTCGAACCCGAGTTCCTCGGTGTTGGTCTGGGTGATCTCGACAAATTTCGTCGTGATATAGATCTGTTTGGGAGCCTGGTTGAAGGTGTCGCCAACGATGGCCTCGATGAGATCGAGCTGTGTAATCGTATTGCGGACGATGAGACGAGAATTACCCGGATCAAAGTAGGCAGTGGCATCGGCACCTTCAAAGGTGACTCCGAGCGCTTCCAGCTTCTCCTTGGCGGTCTGCCGGGTGACGAGAGCACTTCCGCCGGCGGCGTCCACGGGTGCGAAGGGATCATCCACGACTGGAGCACCGCCTCCAGAGGCTCCCGAAATGAAGTCGGGCGGCACTCGAAAGACTCGGTTGTAGAGGGTGTTCAGCGACTCGTTCAGGGGAACCAACTTGACCGCGTAGGCTTCCACCTTCGGCTGAAGATCGGTCATCTTGCAGATGTAGTCCAGCACCTGGCCCAGAGGTATGTTGTTCAGATCCAGTGTGATCGTCTTGTCGGGCGCAGAGCCCTGGACCACCATGTTGACTCCCTTTTTATCTGGATTGGGCTCTTTGACATCAAGTTCGATCGACTTGATCTTGAGGAATTCGACGGCTTCCTGCACGGTGACTTCACTGAACGAAACCGTAGGAACGATGATTTCCTTGAGTTTCTCGCTCAAGTTGGAGTCACCGATGCCACCACCCTCAAGGGAACCTCGAACGGTGGAGACCAGGCCACCGAGACTCGCGGGGGGGACGTTGGAAGCCCATGCGGCATCCACGGCACCGAGCATTTTGGCTCGCATGTGGCGTCGACCGTCGGCGTAGAAGGAATTGATGATTTCGCGATCGACACTCTCCAGCCCCTTCCGTGCCGCCGTGTTGTATTTGTCGAGCCGAAGTACTGAATTATAACTTTCCTTGGCCGCATCAAACTGACCGGTGTCAAACTGACCCACGCCTAGCTGGAGGAGACGCTCAACCTCAGTGATCTTGCCGAGAAGCTTGGGATCGATGGCCGGATTATACCAGCCGGGATCATTCACTCGCTTGAGGAGGCGCTTCGCATTCGCGTGCTCCGAATCGTAGTCGATGACGTCCTGAAGCAGCCGGCGCGACATTTCGTAGTCGCCACCATCGGCGGAGATCCGGGAGTACTCGACACTCGCATCGGCCCAGCGCTTTTGAGCCGCCTCGCGGAGCTGCAAAGTCATGGGAGACTTGGGAAGCAGATCAAGCGCCGTCTTGTATTCGCCAATCGCGCCCTCGAAGTCGGCTTCGCCCACGAGGCGATCGCCTTCGAAAATGGCGACTCGGGCGTCGTCCATGGCAGCCTGACGCCGATCGATCTCGCGCTGGGCTAGATCGGAGATCTTCGCGGAGACCTTGCCTCCGGTCGATCCTGTAGATCCGTAGGAGCCGGTCGGGCCTGCCAGAGCAGATGAGGAACCCCCGAATGAGGAGAGTGCCGAGACGGCGGCGATCGCGGAATACAGTCGCAGCCGGTTGGGTCGTTCAGTTTGCTTGGTCACAGTCAAAGTTGTTTCTAGCAGATTGTGGAGCGGGTTGGAAAGGCAATATTTCGCTCTTTCTACAAATTATTCAGATCGGGGGCTGGAATCGGGGCCGGCGCAGGCACCTCCGGAGCTGTCGGAGCGGCGTCGGGAGCAGGCACAGCAGCATCGGCACCGGCGGCACCGGCACCGGGAGCGACCGGCGCTGCGGGAGCGTCGGCGGCAGGACCGCCCGTTGAGGCGGGAGCGCCCGCGGCGGATGCTCCGGCTTCGGCGGCTGGGTCAGCAACAGGATTTTGAGAGTTCGCCGGCTGGGGCGCTGGAACCTTGCCGCGGGTGATGATATGGGTTTTGCCGTCGCTGCCGTCGGCCTTCAACTCGACGAGGGTCGCCTCCTCGAGGGTGACTTTGTCGAGGCGGAACCGGCGCTCGCCGAATGCCTCATCGTGAACGTTCATGGCAAAGGCGTCGCCGCGACGGACTTCGAACTCCTTGTTGCCAAAGCGATGGTAGCTGAACTTGGCAAAGTAGAAGGGAATCGAAAGGGGATCACGGAATTCGAGAGTCAATTCGTCACCCCAGAGCTTGTCCTGAATAATGAGGAAGGGAACGACTCGATCCTCCCCCACCCGCTCGTCCTTGATCGTCTTCTCTCCTTTGCGGATGATCTCAAATCGATCGAAAAAGACTTCACCCTCTCGGACGTAAACGCTCCGCTTCCGGCCTGTTTCCGTCGGTAACTCAGTCTCTTTAATGTTGTACTGGCCGCCGGCGTCCGTCCTGAACTCGATCTTGTAAGGCTGCTCGCTTCTCGATACGAGGGAAAGCTTGTTGATCAGCGGCGGATGACTTTTCGGGCCAGGGATTTCCTTGCCCTCGGCGTCGAGGTACATGCCCTGCAGAACGCCGTTGTACGGATTGGTCTTGCCGTGGTACTCCTCGAGATTGCTGAAGCCGTCCTTGTCTTCGTCGATCTCAAGGACGTCTTTCCGCAAGAGGGAGACCTTGTTTTGCAGAATCCAGGTGTTCGGAAGGGGTGGACGAAGCTTCGGCTCGGGCGCAGAGATATCAAAGATCTGCCCGTCCCTCAAAATCCGATGCGTCGAAACAGCAAGCGGAAGGGTCTTGGGACCCGTGACCGGAGCCACCCAAGTGACTCGCTTGTGGAGTTTGTCAAGAGCCTCGCCGATGGGACCAGCATCCGTCGCCACCACGGGATTCTTCACTGGCACGATGGGAGGGAAGACTTTTTCCACGAAGTCACTCGACTTCAGGATCATGATCACGGAAAAGACGATGGCCGCAAGGGCCACAATCAGAAGGAGGAGACGGTCGTAGATTTTTTCGAGGTCCATTGCTCTGGAATTCGTTGGAAAAGTGGTCGGCGCGAGAAGGCTCTAGGCGCCGGGGGCCGCGGCGGGCGTTGCCGTGGCGGCAGGCTCGGGAGAAGCACCCGCGAGAGGCTCGGTGGTGAAGCGGAGCAGTTCGATCTTGGCAAAGATCTGCACGGCCTCCTCACCAAGGATGATGGTCGCGTCCGTTTCGCCCTCGCCGCCGCCGTCGTCGCCGACGCCGAATCCGGCCAGTGGGGGTGGTGCAAAGATGCCAGGATCATCGGAATCGTTCTCGACCACAGTTTGGGGAGATTCTTCCTGTTCGATTCTTTCCGGCCCCTGCTTCCTTGTGTTCTCGACCCGGACAAGTCGCACGACGTGAAAGAGATCGGTCTCCTCTCCTGCATTCGAAACCGCATTCAAGAAGCTCTGCACACTCGCCATGTCACCCGTGAAGGTGAGCTGACTCGGATACCGCTCAATCACGGCCTGCCCCTCCCCTTCCTTGGGCGCACCGACGCTCTCGACGGGCAGACGGCCCCGCTCAATGCCGTCAATCGAACTGACCCCCGACTCCATCATCGTCTTCGCAAGCCAGACGAGAGAATCGACCTGAACGTCGAGCAGCGGGCAAATACCAGGCTTGGGGGGTTGTGAGATGTACTGACCGAGGTCGAGATTGAAGGTGTCGGTGAGCTTGACCTGCTTGGTGTTGGCGAGGTCCTTGAGTTCGGCCACGCGGGTCTTGATCTTGGCCTGGAGATCCGGAGGCGAGATGGGAAGCAGGTCCCTCTGGAAAGCCGTCAGTTCCATCCGCAGAGACTCTGCTTTTTCGCGAAGCTTGTGAACTTCAGCTTCCTGAGCCTCGAGGTTCTCCGCGCTGGGAAACGGGCTGGATTTCTGCAAGGCAATCACGGAGCCCTTGGCAGTGGGCCCACCCTTGATGCCGGCGTAGGCAGCTTGAGACGTCTTGTAGGCGCTCCGACTCCTGAGCAGAAGGAAACCTAGAAAAAGAGAGATGAGGAGAGTGACGATCAGCCACGCTCCGATGAACTTGTTGTCGCGGAAAAATTCCATGGGAGTGAGAAAGGAGAAGTAAGACGGGAAAGGAGATGCCTACTCTTGCTCTTGGACGGCGATGGCGAATGGCGCCTCCTCAGTCATGAGAGGCAGAAGCAATTCAAATTTGTAGGCCCAGCGCCGACCTTCCAGGTCTTCGCTGCCGGTGAACTTGATGATTTCGGCGAGATCGAGGTCAGGCGGAAGGTTCAGGAAGGGCGATTCCCGCAGCTTTTCGACGAGCTGGGTCACGATGGCACTGCCAGCTTCCGCGCGGAAGAGGCCTGAAACGGAGAGCGCATCCACCATGGCGGCTTTCTTTTCCGCGCCCGGGGCAGCCGGGGTCTGGTTCGCAGCCTGAGAGGAAGCTCCACCGCCGCCAAAGAATCCGGCGCCACCTCCGCCGCCAGCGATCGGTGCCGTGAGCTCCCTGCTCTCGCTCAAGGGCTCGATCTTCGTGTACCAGATCAGGTCGTCCTCGAAGCGGCTGTTGAGATCGTGGAACAGGCGTACCCAGTAGGTGCGGTCACTGACCGCGCTGGTGAGCGGGTCCGCAGCGCTCTCGACTTCCGCCAGCGTGTTCTTGAAGACCTGAATCTTGGAATCAAATCCGGCCAGAACGCCTTTCTCCTGAGAGAGCGCCGCCGTTTTCGCCTCGGCAATACCGGCTGCGCGCTTGAAGTAGACGATGCCGGCCCCAAGAAGACCGACGAGACCCAAGGTGGTGAGAATGAGGAAGGGCTTGCGGCGGTTGGCGTCACGAGTGCGCTCGACCGTGAAGGGAACGAGATCCAGTTCGACGGGGACTGTGCCCGCAGCCCGCAGAGCAAGGCCGACGACTTCACCCAGAGTGTGCGCCTCGGCAGAGATTTTTTCGCCCCCGGCCCCTCCGGAAATGGCGACGTCGACTTTCTGCAGCGGGTTGTAGTACTCGACGGGGATGCCGAGTTTCTCCTCGAAGAACTCGCGGAGATAGGGGAGGGAAGCGCTCCCCCCGGAGAGATAGGCACGCACCGGCGCGCGACCGCCCTGCTGACTGCGGAATACGTTGGTGGTGCGCCCGAATTCCGTGTGCAGCCGCCCGAGCGTGTTGCGGATGACCTTGGACATGGCAGCGACCTGCGGGTCCTCGTGGTCAGCGTAGGCGCCACCGAGAGAAACGAAGCCCCGCTTGATCTTGTGATCCTCGGCCTGGGCAAAGGGCACCCGAAATTCCTTGGCGATGCTCGACGTGATCTGGCTGCCGCCGACCGGGATCGTCCGCACGAAGAACTTGTCTCCATCAGAATAGATCAGGTTGGTGGAGCGGGCACCGATATCAACGAGAACACAGGGCTCGCCGGTGTCCCCGTAGCTGTAGCGGAAGGAGTTGTAGAGAGCGAGAGGAGCGACGTCGACGAGCGAGGTCTTGAGGCCAGCGGAGCCCACGGCATCGTTGTACTCGTTCAGGGATTCGGCCTTGATGGCGACGAGAAGAGCCTCGATTTCGCCAGACTTGGTTTTGCCCGTGAACTGGTAGTCCCAGACCACCTCGTTCATCGGGAACGGCACGTTCTGCTGAGCCTCGAACTGAACCATCCGCTCGACGTTGTCGTCTCCGAGCGGAGGAAGCTTGATGAACCTGGTGAATACCGACTGACCCGACATCGCGTAGTACGTGTCGGTCGTGCCCGCCTTGAGTGTATTCGTGAGTTCGGCGACGGCCTGCTCAATCTGCTGGATGCGAGAGGAATCGGCCGCTGGATCGCCGAGCATCTCGACGATTTCATAGGCTTCGAGCTGCACCTCAGCGGGTCCAGTGATCTGAAAACGGGCGCCAACCACGCGCTGGGAGCCTAGATCGAAAGCGAGAATCTTTTTACCTGCCATGTCGGAGATGCGGAGAAGAGAGAGAGAAAGCGGTCAGTGGTGGGTGATCTACAAGGAAGAGGAAGGATCCGCCATCCTGATGCGGCGAACCTGCAAGCTTCCAGCCAGTAGTCTAGTTGCCAGCGGGCTTTTCCTCGGCGTAGCGGTCCCACCAGAGGTAGCGGAAGGGAGTGTTGGCCTTGCTGAGGAGGGCACCGGCCGTGCCCTGGCGAGAGCGCCACCACTTGGAAGACTTGTCTTTGGATGCGTCACCCCCCTTGACCTCTCCATTGTGGAGGATCTCGATGGCCCAGCCCGCGACGGTACTCCTGCTGACGTTTCCCTTGCCCACCATCTTCTCGATGGTGGAGGGCGCGATGTAGACCGAGGACCAGACTTCTTCGTTCATCGGCACGTTCACGTGGTCCACGGTGGCGGTGATCATGGTCTTGGCCTTGTCATCCAGGACGATGTAATACTTGAAGCTGACCTGATCGAGGTAGTCGTTGGAGGTCGAGCGGCCCTCAATCTCGAACTTCACGTCGATTTCGAGCCATTCCCGGCTTCGTGGCGCTTTCTTGAGGCCACCGGACGAGAGATTGAACTCAGGCGTCTTCTGCGTATCGATCTCCACCTTGTCGATGTCGATTTTGCTGACTTTTACCTGCTCTTGGGCCGTCGCGGCCGAAGAAAGGTAGAGGGCAAGGGTCCCCGTGACGAAAATGGAAAGGAAGCGTGAAAGATTCATGCGAATGTGTTTGTAGCTAGGGGTTCCACGAAGGTGTCGCGTTTGGCGTTCCTTGGCGAGAAAAAAAAGCAGGATGTTTCAAAGGCTCGCTCGGTGATGGACAGGCTTTCAGGCTCGCCACTCCCGAATCCGCGCTAACTCGCGCCGCTCCCGAAGAGCACGGCGGGAATCGTACGGAGCAAAATCTTGAGATCGAGCCAGAAACTCCAGGTGTCGATGTACTCGAGGTCCAACTCAACCCACTCCTCGAAGCTGGTGATCTTGTTTCGACCGCTGACTTGCCAGAGGCAGGTGATTCCCGGCTTCACCGAGAGCCGGCGCCGCTGGGCGGTGACTTGAATCTGCTCGATTTCGTAAGTGGGCAGGGGCCGCGGGCCGACCAGGCTCATTTCACCCTTGATGACGTTGATCAACTGAGGGAGTTCGTCGATGCTGTACTTCCGCAGCGTCCGGCCAAAGGAGAAGATCCTGGGATCATCGGCGACCTTGAAGACGGGCCCCTCCATTTCGTTTGATTCCGCGAGACCGGATTTCAGGCCCTCTGCGTCCGGCCTCATCGTTCGGAACTTGAACATCCGGAAGGGCTCGCCATGACGGCCTGACCTTTTCTGCCGAAAGAGCACCGGACCGGGGGACTTGAGAAGGATGCCGATGGCGGCAAAGAGCCAGAGAGGAGAAGTCGCTACGATCAGGGCAAGAGCGCCGAACCGATCGAGAGCGTTCTTTGCCAGCATCTCCCAGGAGGCATCCGGAGCGCTTCGAAAGACAAGAACCGGCTTGCGAGCGAGCGAGTCGAAGGAGGGCCTGGCGATTGCAGTCTCAAGAAAGGAGACGGGGAGCCAGGCCTCCACGCCCTCCTGTTCGCAAGCGGAAATTCCAGCCTGAACCCGATCAAAGAAGAGGTGACCCGTGACAAAGATCACCCGGGAAATCGACCTTTTGTGGAGAAGCTCCACGAGATCAGCGATCGCATCCGGCTGATCGAAGTCCACCTCACCGACGAGTTCCATGTCGAGCAGGTCCTCGTCGCCGAGCTGTTCAATGAAGGCGGCGGTATCCGAGGGGACCCCTGCCACGAGCACCCGCTCGGACTTGCGTCCTCCCTTCTCAAGTCGGGCACGGAAGCTTCGTGCGGCGAGATGACGCCTCACCAGGAGGAATCCCATCAGAATCGGCGGCGTGAGGAGAAGAACGGAACGGCTATCCGTCCGCCAGCGGAGGAAAATGACACAAAGGCCGAGAACAAACGCGAGGACAAGGAAGGCCTTGACGATCTTACCCGCCGAGGAGGCGACGGCGCTCCGAGAGGGATTCTCGTAGAAGCCGAGCCGATCCAGAAGGAGAGGAACCAGCGGGACCGAGAGGTAGATGATCCAGAGAAAGTTCGAAATTTCCGGGATCGGCGGCAGCTGCGGGAAGATCCGCCCGATCACGGACACCCGAAGACCGTAGGCAACAAGAAACGCCAGCGCGACGAGAACCATGTCGGCGATCTGCTGGAGCTGAAGGTTGATTTCTCGCCTGCGTCCGACCATGCTGCAAGGGGACCGATCTGGGATCGTGAATAAAGCCCACCATTCGTTGAGCTGATGGAGATTTCAAGGAAAGTTGGCGAATGCCAGATCGTCGCAGTGGCCGCTTCAACGGGGGAATTGGACGCCCTCCCGGACTTGTCTCCGAAGATCGATCTCGTGGAGCTTCGTCTTGATCTTCTACCCGCGTTTGCGGCTCCTCCTGCCCTCGAATCCCCCATCCTTCTGACCGCGCGAAGTCAGGAGGAAGGTGGCTCGGGCGGCTCTTGCGAAGAGCGATGCGCACAAATCCTCGATCTTCTTGATTCGGCCTCCAGCATCGATCTTGAGATCGCTACCCTTGCGGCGAGTGCTCACGCCCGCCGCCTCGCGGATGCCGCAAGATCGCATGGGATCCGGGTGATCGGATCCTTCCACGATTTTTTCCACACCCCCTCCGAGGCGGAACTGGCTGCGGTGCTTCAAAGAGCGGGTGATCTGCCGATCGACCTCGTCAAGATTGCCGCGATGACTTCGACGTCCGCCGAGTTGGCGCGACTCGCTCTTCTCCAGGAGGAAACCACAGTGCCGCTCGCAACCATGGGCATGGGCCCACTAGGAAAGGCTTCCCGCGTCCTTCTGGCCCACCTCGGCTCCCGTCTCGTCTACGGCTACACCCTCGAACCATCCGCGCCGGGCCAATGGGCAGCCGGCGATCTCAGAGCCGCTCTTCGGAACGACTAGCCCGATGTTCGCGGGCATGACTTGATCCAGCGTCTGTGATGGGAGCCAAATCAGACAGCCACACCGTCGCCGCATCGCAGGTGCCCCTCGCACTGGCGAAGGCCCTCGCCTCCTCGGGCCCTGACCCGGCGATCCCCCACTCCATTCCCCGAATCTGCTCGGCAGCCCAGCCCGTCGTCGCCGCCGCAGTCATTCTCCGGGCCCTGGGCAATCACGACCGCGTGTGGATCTTCTGCGGCGATCCCCGGCTCAGGGAACGCTGTCTCGACGAGATGCCCTCATGGGGCGTGGAACCCCTCTCCCTGCCTCGATCGGAGATCGCCGACGATCCCACCGCAATCCCCGACCCCGAAGTCACGGCCGAACGGCTCCACGTTCTGGAGCAACTTCTACCCGATCAGCGACGACCAATCGTGGTTCTTCTCGAGGAGGACAGCATGCATGACCCAGCACCGCTTCGTGCCCGCGTCCAACGCGACCGGATCGAAGTGAGGACGGGAGAAACACTCGACCCAGGCGACCTCGGGCAGTCTCTCGAGGCGGCCGGCTACGAGAAAGTCAGCGTCGTCGCCGAGCGCGGGCAGTACGCGACCCGCGGCGGCATCCTCGACGTGTTTTCACTCCACGGCGACCTGCCCCTCCGCGTCGAGTTCTTCGACGACGAGATCGAGTCGCTGAGATCCTTCGACCCCGATTCCCAGCGCACCGTCGAGAAGACCGATTCGGGCACGGTGCTGTTTTCCTTCGAGAACGATCCCGCCACCGAGATCGGCGAAGTGGCCGACTACCTCCGAAAAGAAGACTTCGTGATCGCTCTCGAATGCTCCGAGAATCTTGACGCGACACCCTCCTGCTCGGTCACGGCGGCAGGTCCCGAAGAGGCGCCCACCGAGATTCTCGACTCGCCGCTCGGCGCTTTCGAGGCGGGTGACTTCGTGCTGCAGGACGACAAGCGGACTCTCTTTCTCGAGACTGTGGGCCGCTGGCAAAGCAAGGGATGGAAGCTGTTCATGGTCTTTGCCGCCCGCGGCGAGATCGAGCGCTTTGCCGAACTTGTCGGCGATGACCTCCTCGGTGAAGGCGCGCTCCTCCCCGTGCTGGGAGCCCTTCCCCATGGCTTCGCGTTTCCCCGGGGAAACATTGCCGTCCTCAGTGCGGCGGAGCTGTTCGGGCGCTACCAGCTCAACCGCGCCCGCAAGCGCTTCGGACGCGAACGTCGTCAGCAGGCAGCCCGTGCCCAGGTCAGCTACCGGGAACTAGTCGAGGGCGAACTCGTCGTCCACGCCAACCACGGCATCGGCCGCTTCGAAGGCATCGTCGACGCCACGGAAAGCGGCGGCTCGGCCGGCGACGAGGTGCTCGCCATCGAGTACGCCGAATCCGCCAAGCTCTACGTCCCGCTCGATCAGGCCCACCTGGTGAGCCGCTACGTCGGCTCGGGCAAGGCGGCTCCTCGCTTGGGAAAACTCGGCGGAGGAAGCTGGGGGCGCATTCGCGAGAAGACCGAGAAATCGATCCTCGACTACGCAGCCCGAATGCTCTCGGTGCAGGCGGACCGCGAAATCTCCAAGGGCTATTCGCACCCGCCCGACACCCAGTGGCAGTACGAATTCGAAGCCTCCTTCCCCTACCGCGAGACCCCGGATCAGCTGCGGGCGATCCGCGACGCCAAGGAAGACATGGAGACCGACCAGCCGATGGACCGTCTCATCTGCGGCGACGTCGGATTCGGCAAGACCGAGATCGCGATCCGCGCCATCTTCAAGGCGGTCATGGGTGGACGCCAGGTCGCCTTCCTCGCGCCCACCACCGTGCTGGCCCAGCAGCACTTCGAGACCCTCTGCCAGCGATACTCCGACTGGCCGATCACCGTTGGCTGCCTGAGCCGGTTCCGGACCCGCGCCGAGCAGAACCGCACCATCGCCGGGGCGGCCGACGGCTCCGTCGACGTCGTAGTGGGAACCCACCGGCTCGTCTCCAAGGACGTCTCCTTCCAGAACCTCGGCCTCGTCATCGTCGACGAAGAACAGCGTTTCGGCGTCGCCCACAAGGAGAAATTCAAAGAGCTCTTCCGGCTCGTCGACGTGCTCACGCTGTCGGCCACCCCCATCCCGCGCACCCTCTACCTCTCGCTGATGGGAGTCCGTGATCTCTCCGTGATCGAGACCGCGCCCGCCAGCCGTCGCAAGGTCACCACCAAGATCGCCAGCTACGACGAGAAGCTCATCGAGAAGGCGATCCACTTCGAGCTGCGACGAGGCGGGCAGGTGTTCTTCCTTCACAACCGGGTCAAGACGATCCGCCGGATGAAGAAGAAGCTGGAGGACCTCTCGCCCGCCGACGCAGTGGTCGAGGTCGGCCACGGACAGATGCCCGACGGCGAACTCGAGGTGATCATGCACCGCTTCGTCGCTGGTGAGATCGACGTCTTGGTCTGCACCACGATCATCGAGAGCGGCATCGACATCCCCAACGCCAACACCATCTTCATCGACCGCGCCGACCACTTCGGTCTCGCCGACCTCTATCAGCTCCGCGGCCGGGTCGGGCGCTCCGGCACCAAGGCCTTTGCCTACCTCCTGCTCGACCAGGAGGCCGTGGTCACCGGCGACGCCCGCAAGCGCGTCGATGCGATCCGCCAGTACAGCGCGCTCGGCGCCGGATTCCAGATCGCCATGCGCGACCTCGAGATCCGCGGCGCCGGCAACCTCCTCGGCACCAAGCAGAGCGGCCACATCGCGGCGGTCGGCTTCGACCTCTACTGCCAGCTGCTTCGGCAGTCCGTCGCCCGACTCTCGGGAAAGACCAGACTCGCCCGGGTCGAAGCCGTGTTCCGTGCCGACTTTCTCTGCCAGAGCGAAGCCGAATGGCTCGTGGCGGGCGGGCACAACGAGCTCGACGAGGAGATGTTCCCCGCCTTCCTCCCCTCCTCCTGGATTGCCGAACCGCGACTCCGCATCACCGGCTACCGCAGCCTCGCCGAAGCCACCGCGCTTCGCGAGACCAAGGATCTTCGCCGCGAGTGGCGGGACCGCTTTGGCCCGATCCCCGAGGCCGCCGAGAACCTCGTCCTGCTCACCGAGATCCGCGTTCTCGCCAGCCACGCCAAGGTCACCTCCGTGGAAATCGACGGCGGCAAACTCATTCTCATGCGCAACGGCAAAGGCATCCAGATCAACGGCCGCTACCCGCGACTCGAGAACCCCCGTGGCCCCGCCGCACTTGAGGAGACGCTGGAGATGGTCCGCACGCTCTAAGAACATCTTCCGAGTTGGATGAAATAGCCGACGAGAGATTTCCTTCACGGAGCAGATGTGCTCAGAGAGGGGAGAGCCCCGTGACGAGAACTCACGTCACCGCCTGTGACCGACCAAACCTGGCATGCAAAGACCCCTCGACAGCAAACCAGCCAAACGCATGTTGCCCCGCAATTCGCACCCTCGACCATGAGTCACAGAATCCTTCGAGCCTCCATCTTCCCTCTCAGTCTTTTCGCACTCTTTCTGCTAGTCTGGGGAGCGCGCTCCATGGTCCTGCTGCGCTTCGGCAACATGAGTCCGCTCTTTGATGATTGGATGATTCTTGAGTGGCTCGAGCACAAAATTGCCACGGGTGAAGGCTCCTTCTTACTCGCCCACAACGGACAACTCATCTCCCTCTACCGGTACTGTCTCTATCAAATCGCCACCACCACGGGTTACCTCGACCATATCCTCTTGTGGACCCTCTGGTCCGCCACCCTCGCTTCCTTCGCTGCGCTGATCTGGTATTGCTTTGCCCGGGTCGTTGGAAATAGTCCTCTCCGCTGGATATTGCTTGTCGCGATCGCGGTCCTGTTTTCGGTGCCTTTTTCCGGCTACCGGGCCGCCTGGGTGATCCTCGTCTTCTACGCTCAGTTTTCACTCTTCGCCTGGGCTGCGCTCGCTCTGGTGGGTTTTGGCAAGGGTCACCTCTCAAAGGCCGTTGGTCTTGTTCTTGCCATGGGAGCAGCCCTGGCACTTGGCGTCGGAGCCCTCACCTTTCTGGCCATCGCTGTCTACCTGCTTGTCCGCAGCGTCCTCGAGCACGAACAGAAAAAAGCCAGTCTTCTCTGGAGCGGCGTCTATTTTCTCACCTTCGCCCTTTTTCTCTTCGTCGTCCCTGAGAAGGGCATCACCAACATCGACGGCCCTCCCATTCCGAGCGTCGGCTTCTACGGAGACCGGATTGCCCCCTTCCTCAAATGCGGAGCCTGGCCCCTGGTATTTGCCGCTCCGCTTGGTGTCGTCAACTATCTGCCAGTTGCCATATTCTGCCTGGTCTGGCTTTTTAGGCGCGACTTCCGGAACCCCTCCTCCTCCTTCGTCTTCCTCGGCTTCGTGTTCATGCTCGGACAGTTTGCCGCGATCACGATTCTCAGGGGGGACGGAGGCAACAACGGGATGCCGTCGGGCCGGTACTACCACATGTTTCTTCCATGGCTCCCCCTCGTGGGCGCGAGCATTCTTCTCCTTGTGCGGACCTTCCCCCGCTGGGGAATGGTTGGCAGATCCGCCTCCTGGCTTTGGGTCTGCCTGATGGGGGGCAGCGTCCTGTTCCTTAGCCTCTTCCGAGTGGGTGGTTTTGTCGCACGGGAATCGGGGGAGCACACCGTAAGCTACCACCAGAGGACCCTGGCCCAGATCGTCGATGAGAGTGAAAGCGGCCAGCTGAGCAAGGCGCTGACCGAGAAAGCCGAAATGTCCTCGGAGGCGGTGGTTTTCAACGTCGAGAAAGACCTCAACTGGTGGCTCGTTTCCGATACTGGATCACCTCATTTTTCCAAGAGAGCGGCGGCAGGAATCCGACTTCGGAACAAGGCCGAGGAAACCCCCTTTATCCGCGACGGCTTTCCGCCCGGAACATACGAGCGCGCTCCCTTCCGATACTGGGGAAGCTACGGCATAAATGGCAATCAAGCGGTGGGCGGCTTTGTGAGCGAGCCGTTCGAAACCGAAGCACCTTCCTTGATCTTCCATCTTGCCCAGAGCAAGGAAAGCCGAAGTCAACGCTACCGCTACCCCGGGCGGCGCCTCGACCTCGTGCACGAGGAAAGTGGACAGCGCATTTCCGTCGTGGACACCCTCGCCAAGCAGTTTCCACTCTTTTTGAGAGATCTTCCGCTCGTTGCGGTTCCGCTACCCTACAAGGGTCGATACTATCTGGAGGCGAGCGACGAGTCAGCAACCCAGTGGTTCGCTTTTTCCGAACCACTCGAGGCCGGTCGAGCCACTCCCATCGCCCTGCAGGTGGCCGGTTCCGGGCAACTGCTCTTTCTTGCCGGTTTCGGCCTCCTCATCGGGCTCTTCTTTCTGGACTACCTTTTCTCAGGCCTGCCGCAAAGGCCGAAGGCCCCAACGCAGGTCACCGGTGGAAGTGAAGAGAAAAACGGGGACAAAGAATTCTCCTAGGCCTTTTGACTTTTCAGCTTGCGCCCGGCCACTAGAAACTGACCGCCGAAGAAGCGCCACGCGAACGGCATGGCCAGATAAAGACGAATGACCGAAGCGGGGTACTTCGGTTGTCCGACCATTGTGTAGGGAACAAACCGAGCGATTTCTTTCTCGATCTCAAACCCAGTGATCGACAGACCCTCAGCCATCGATTTTTCCGAGAGCGCAACATGGTGATCATAGAAGTCCCAGTAGCGACCGTTCACGACATTGATGTTTGGCCCCATCGCCATGATGCGCCCGCCGGGACGCAGGCACCTGCGCGCTTCGAGCAGGGTCCTGGACAGGGTCTCCTTGTTCGGAAGATGCTCAAAGAAGTTGCTCGTGAAAACGGCGTCGATCGATTCGTCCTCGAGCGGCCAGGGCTTCTGGCAGGGCTGCTGAAGAAAGGTCACGCCCTCGTTAAGGAAGGCTTTGCTGTCCGGATTGAGATCGATCCCGTACTTTCGTTCCGCCTTGATGTTGTTGATGAAAACGCCGTAGCCGCAGCCAACGTCCACGACCCCGTCAAGCTGACCTCCCAGCGCCTCTTGAAAGTACGCCTCGCACAAGTGTCTCCAGACCTCTGCCCGGTACTTTTCCGCCCCACCAAACCGCTGCTGATAGATGGTGGCCAGTACTTCATTGGAGTGCGTCTCGGTCGTCATGATGTCGTTGCCTTGGAATCAAGGGCGGCATCCCGCTCTCGGCCCTCGGGAAGTTGGTATTGGTCGGAAAAGATCTCACCTCGGATTCTCAGAGCCTCCTTGATCGTGCGAGTGATGTTCCGAGAACTGACGGAGGCGCCCTTGCCGAAGGTTCTGGGAAAGGTCTGGATTCCAACCTCGCCGATGCGGTAGCCCATCAGCAGGGCCTTGATCGCCAGTTCAGCGCCTAGGAAGGGGCTGGTCGCGGAGAGATCCACGTTTTCAAGGAGCTCCCGCCGCACCATCCGCAGGCCTGTGCTGATGTCGCGGAAGGGCATGCGGAAAAGGGAACGCAGGAAGCGGTTGTAAACCCAGGAGATAAAGATCCGAACGGTGGAATAGAGTTTCACGTAACGAAACGTGATGATCAGATCGTAGTAGGCTGCGTGGGTGTACAGACGTTTGAGATCGGAAATGTCATACTCATCATCGCCATCGGTCTGACAGATCCACTCTCCTCTCGAAGAACCGAAGCCCCTTCGAACCGTTGCCCCATAGCCGAGGTTGCTTTCGTTGTGGAGGACCTTGAGATGCGGCCTGGTCTTTGCCAGTTCGTCGGCGATCTCGCCGCTCAGATCCGGGCTGCAGTCATTGACGATGATGATCTCGTACGAGCCTTTGCCCAAAACCTCTTCGGCTGCGGCTTCCGACTTTTTCACCATGATCTCCACGGTGTTCTCGTCGTTGTAGACGGGAAAGAGGATGGTGAGCTTGAGATCGGACATGACCGGGGCGAATCTAGAAGTCGAGCCTTCGATATGCATCCCACGGAAGCATACGGAGTGCAACCACGATGAAGCGCCACCAACCGGGATAGTACGAGAGGCGACAGGGATGCTTGAGAAGCTTCTCGATGCGACGGGCCACTTGCTCGGGGCTCGCCACCGGGAGCTTGAGCGGCATGCCGAAACTTAGGTCGGTGTCGACATAGCCCAGACGAAGGACGGAAACGGAGTCACCGCGCTTCCCCCCCCGCACCGCTAGACTGGTCGCATAGGATTCGAGAGCATTCTTGGCAGCCGCGTAGACCGAGTTGCTTCCCCGCGGGACCGGTGCAGCAATCGTGGAAAGCATTACGTAGCGTAAGCCGGGAAGAGACCTTTTCTCCGCCCACCCCTGCAGCGACGCAAGCAGGCAGGCGGGTCCTGCAAAATTGACACGCTGCACGAAGTCAATCGTCTCGGGAGATGCCACAGGGTCGTCGTCGTCACGATTGGCACCAGCACAGACGATGCAGGCATCGATCCTCTCGACCCCTTCCAGCGCCTCCATTGTAACCTTCGTGACCTCTCTGCCTCCTCCTGCAAAATCGACGGCAAAAGCTCTGGCATCAGATCCAAAACGCAGTTGGAGGTCATGGCAGGCCGCTTCGAGGTCAGGAGCGCTTCGCGCGCATAGGACCATGTCCCAGCCCTGCGAAGCAAGCCGTTCCGCCGTAGCTCGGCCCACCCCCGACGAGGCCCCGACAAGGAGTGCGCGAGGACGGCTAAGCATGGGACGGAAGAGGAATTCGGCTTGTCACGGCGCTCGCCTCAGCCTCGCGAAAGGCCCGCTCGGCTCCAGGGAAAAGCTTGGAAAAAAGAGGAATGAAAGCTCGGCTGTCCTTTGCGAGGTAGAGCCGCCCCCCGACTTCGGCGACGATCCCATCAAGGATCTCCAGACAGGCAGAGGTCGCAGCGTCGGCTGGAAGATCCATCGCAAGCACGAGACCCTCGCCATCGAACCGGACCCCACTGGCAACTCCTCCTTCGAAGTATTTAAGCGACGTGACCACTGGCAGCGCTCCGGTCCGACGCAAGGCCTCCTCGATTTCGCGCACCGCCTCGGCCCAACGGTCGAAGGGAATCAGAACCTGGTACTCTCGCAAACCCAGCTCGCCGTAAAGCTGAAAGTAGAACTCACCTCGAATAGGGTAGAGTGCCTCCGACCATGACAGCAGATGCTCGCTTTGTCGTCGATACCGAGCCAGAAGACCCCAATTGAGAAGCCCGACATTCCATCGGCTGAAGAAGCACGGCCCCTTTCTCCGTTCTCGTGGAGGCGCGGGTGATCGCTCCAAGGAGCCGTTCAGGTGCGCGCCATCTGTTACGTCGATCTCCGGATCCAGAGACCAGACGATCCCGCGACCGAAGCCGGTGGTCCCCGGTCGGGCACAATCATGCCATGAGTAGAGGAACTCGTGATTCTCGGACAACTGCCGAAGCAGGGCGGCACTCTCGGCGAGATTGCCGACGGGATGGCTTCGCTTCCTCACAAAATCCCCCTTCAAGGGCATCGTAGCCATCCGAATCCTCAGGATGAACCCGGTCAGCCCCATGCCCCCGAGAGTCGCCTGAAAAAGGGCCTCCCTTCTCTGAGGCGAGCAGTGAATTTCCCTTCCAGAGTCATCGACCAGAACAAGCTCCCGAACCCATCCACAGAACGTGCCCGTGCGGTGTTGATTCTTGCCATGCACGTCAAAGGCGACCGCTCCGCCGGCCGTGACCGCCGAATGCCCGGGAACCACAGGCAGCATCCGACCGCGGCCCAGCAGGAACGACAAGAGCGCACCAAGCTGAAGACCCGACTCTGCCACGACTTCCCCACTCTCTTCATCAAACTCAAGAAGACGGTCAAATTTCTCGGAAGAGAGGCTGACCGACCCAGCGCGGAAGGAGGCTGCCCCGTAGCTAAGGCCGCTGCCCCGAGGAAGATAGGTGGGCAAGGTTCCAAGCCCAGAGAGGCTCGAGTACTTGCTAGGGCGCGCCCACTCGACCGTTTCAACGACCGTGTTGTCAAAGCTAGCCGTGGATCGCTGGGAAGTACGCATTTCGAGGAAAGGTCCTCCTCCAGAAACCTTGGCGGACGCTTACGCCGCGGGAGCTCCCGTGTCAATCTGGGCCAGAAGCCGTTTGGCACTACGACTTGAAGTCCCGGCTCTGGAAGACCACCCAGCCGGCCGTGAACAGCGTCACGTTCACGCCGAAGAGGATCAGGTACGAGCGCCAGATTTCGGCCCAGGGAATATGAAAAAGACCAGCCCGCACCCAGACCGCGAGGTGGTCGGTGAGCAGGACGACGTCGCCCGTGAGCGGGTTCTCGCTGATGATCATGTCGATGATGATCACCGACAGCGCGAGGATCGTCGCGGCTGCCGGCTTGATCGGCAGACAGGAAAAAAGGAAGGCGATGGTGGTCACCGTCATCATGCTGACCGTGACCAGCGCCACGCACAGGAAGTAGCGAGGGAGCGCCTGACTCTCGGGAAAGAAGGTCACCACGCCGCGATCGGGCGCGAGCGCAAGGAAGCCGCCGCCGAAACCCTCGACACAGAATCCCAGCACCAGCGAAGCCACTCCCATGAAGAAGACGAAGAGAGCATTGTAGACAAGGCAGGCGAGGTACTTCGCGCCGAGAACACGGAGCCTGCTCACGGGTCGCGCCAGAAGCATGCGCAGGTTGCCGTCCTCGGAGTCCTTGGCGACGATGTCACCCGCCACCAGAGAGATGTAGATCCCTCCCAGGAGGATGATCGACCCGTGAAGAATGAGAAACCCGATGGTGGGAGCAGAGAAGTAGTAGTCGACGCCTTCCCCGTTCTTGCGGATAAAGTTCTCGATAAAGGCCTGTCCCCTGGGGCGCTTGATCATGACGAGAATCACCGTCTGCAGAATCAGCACCGCCGCGAAACCCATGTAGCTCCTCCGCCGCGTGAACAGCTTGCGGAGCTCGCCCCAGGTCTGGAGCAGGAAGCCGGTCACTGAGCGGCCCTTTCCCGCTCGTCCGCCTCGGAGATCTCGAGGTAGAAATCCTCCAGCGTGGCGACCTTGGGCGAGACTCGATCAATGCGAACCCCAGCCCCCACCAGCCGCGTCACGAGATCAGAGATGGCGACGCCCTCCGGCAGACGAACCAGACCGCCGGCCAGAACCGCGCCACCCACGTCGGCAACGACGCGCCCGACCGCTTCGGCCGGCTCGGCCTCCAGTTCAATGAGGTCGCTTTCTCCCCCATGATCCCCCACCGCTCCCTCGTGCACCAGCCGGCCCTTTCGAAGAATCGCGAAGCGGTCGCAGTAGAGTTCGACCTCGGCAAGAAGGTGCGAGTTCAGGAGAATGGTCAGCCCTTTCTCCCGGCGGAGCAGGAGCACCAGATCACGGAACTCGTGGATGCCTTCGGGGTCCAGTCCGTCGGTCGGTTCGTCGAGCAGCAGAAGCTTCGGCTCGGGAAGCAGAGCCTGGGCCAGCGCCAGCCGCTGACGCATCCCATGGCTGTAGGTCTCGACCTTCGAATGCACGCGGTCGGCGATGCCCACGAGCTCGACAGTCTCCTTCATGGCGCGGTCATCGCGGAAGCCGGAAAGCTGGGTGAGCAGGCGGAGATTTTCCCAGCCGCTCAGGTAGGAATAGAACGCCGGCGCCTCGAAGATCGCCCCCGTCTTGCTCAACGCCTCGGCGTGATCGCGGATGACGTCTGCGCCATCGACGACGACCTCGCCGGCATCGGGATGCACCAGCCCCAGCATGATGCCGAGTGCGGTGCTCTTGCCCGCGCCGTTGTGCCCGAGCAGGCCGAAGATCTCGCCCTCTGAAACGGAAAAACTGACGTCGTCGAGCGCCCGAGCCTTCGCGCCGGGAAAGCGCTTCACCAGACCGGACACTGTCAGGAGGGGGTTCACGGCATCGAGGATACGTCCGATTCACCCTGGACGACTACCACGAGTTTGCGGACGTGAGGCGCCCTCCGGTGCTCGAACAGGAACAGCCCCTGCCAGGTCCCAAGGGCAAGCTGGCCGTCGAGGACCGGGACGTTCTTGTCGACGTCGGTGAGGACCATCCGGATATGGCTCGGCATGTCGTCGCCGCCCTCGTAGGTGTGAACAAAGTAGGGTTCGTCTTCGGGAACCAGCCGGTCGAAGAAGGCGTGCAGATCCGTGCGAGCGGAGGGGTCGGCATTCTCCATGAGCACGAGACTGCAGCTCGTGTGCCGCACGAAGACGGTGGCGACCCCATTCCGGATTCCGCTTTCGCCGACGATCGAAGCCACCTCCCGGGTGCATTCGTAAGTGCCCTTGCCCGAGGTCGAGATCTCGAAGCCTGCCGTGTGCACCCGCGTGCTCACGACATGACCTCCTGGAGAAGCCATTGCTGAAGCCCCCCGTAGACCTGGCACTTGATCAGCGCCCGCCACCGATCCTCGAGAAGCTCGCGCCCGGCCTCATCGACGGTGGGGTCATCGGTGCTCTGGATAATCTGTTCCATCAGATCTTCCTCGGCCTCCTCGGAATCGAGTTCGTAGCGCTGCGAGAGCACGAGCCGCGCCTGGTTGAGAGCGCTGAACCAGTGCTCCGCGTGGGCATCGGGAAGGGTCAGCTCGAAGGTTGGGCCTCGTTCCACCGAAGGCTCCTCGAGCCCGATCTTGTTCGGCGCGGGAGGCGATGCTGAAATTTCCCGCGCCAGCCCGAGGTCGTCGAAGAACGCGGCAAGGTGACCCTGAAAACGATCCTCAAGACCCGGCTGCACGAACTCCTTCCAGTCCTTTAGAAATGCCGCCGCCCGCTCGGCGTCGTCGTTCTGCGCCTTCGCCGTGAGCGGCGTGGGGTAGAGCCGGCCCGCTGCCTTGTCCGATCCATTCGGGTCCGCCGCCTCGGGGACCCCGGCAAGCAGCGCGAGCTCAAAGGGAGTCATCTCTTCGAGGACAAAGGAGTCCGACGTCTTTTGGAGGCGCATGGGCAGAAGTTCGAGGGAAAACAGAATCAGGACTCGCTCTGCTCGATCGAGGCCATCAGCTGCGAGGCGTGGAGCTGCTCGACGTAGAGTTCGGCAGTCTCGCGCTCTCCACTCCAGACAATGGCGCGCCCGTTCTCGTGGCAAGACACCGTGACGTCCTCCGCCTCGGCCTCGGAGAAGCCAAAGATCTTGCGGAGCGTCAGCACCACGTAGCCCATGAGATTGACGGGGTCGTTGTGGAGAAGCACGTTCCAGGGCGCATCCAGCGAGACCTCCTCCTCCACCTCGGGGAGGACGGGTGTCTCGGTCTCGGTCCCGGCCAGGGGAGCGAGCGGAACGGATGGCGGAGGCAAGTTCATGATGGATCGACGGAGGCAAGATGGAGCTCGTCGGCGCGGGCCGCAAGAGTCGCCTCGCGACAGTACGACAACGCGAGACCGCTCTCTCTCAGGAAGACTGGCTGCCGCGCCGGACCATGCACCGCGAGCCGTCCACCGAACCATTCGAGATAGCAGTAGCCGAACAGCGCCGCCACCGGCGGCACGTGAAAAGCGGAGCACCTTGCCGCGAGCGCCGCGGTAAAATGCCCTGAGGTCCGCGACTCGAGCGCCGCCGCGCGGAAGCGGGCGGGCACGCCGAGATGGCGTGCTCCCTCGAGCGCGAGAAAAAGTTCGTTTCCAGCCTCGCGACTCGCCGTCTGCGATTCCGGCGGGAGCTCTCGGTCGAGACGCGCATCGACCGCCAGCACCGCATCGAAGTCCGGCTTCCGAGCCGCCGCGTAGACATCGAGAAAAGACGGCGCCAGGATCGGCCGAAACCATTCCTCGAGCCAGAGATGCCATGAGACGGAGAGTTCCCCCGCTTCTTCCGACCGGAAGGTGATCGCCGCAGGCACGGAGAGGTTGATCCTCGCCACGCGAAAGCTGGCGAGGAACTCCCTGGCATCCTCTTGATCGGTGACTTCTGCGGGTGTCATTTTTTTGCGAAGCCCAATCTACCGGACTGTCCGCATCCTTCAACGATACCTTTCTCCTTGGAGCCCAGCCTGCCCGCCTTCGGCAAAGACTACAAAAAACCGTCGCGATCGGGAGCCCGCCGCTGGAAGAACGAACAGACGCTGTCGCTGAGGGCCGCCAGAAGCCAGAGTCCCATGGCCGGAAGCACGACCCAATGCTGCAAGCGCTCGAGCATTTCCATGAGAGGTTTCACGGCAACCTCGCTGCTCCGCGTACCGCTTTCTGACACGGCAATGGCGCGGTGGTACTAGAACCACTTCCGAAACCGGAAAAAGATAATCTGACCGACCACGACAACGACGAGAAACGCGATGAACATTCCAAACGCGGCCTTGTTGTCTGCACCGGGAATTCCCCCGACGTTGATCCCGAGCAGCCCGGTCAGGAACCCGAGCGGAAGAAACACGGCCGCGACGATCGAGAGCACGTACATGCGCACGTTCTGACGCTCCGCGAGCCGGTTCTGGATCTCTTCCTGCGTCACCGCCGCCCGCTCTCGAATGGCGTCCAGATCCTCCAGATGCCTGCTCAGCCGATCATTGGTTTCACGGAGAGAGAGCCGCAGGTCTTCACTGATCCAGCTGAACTTCGCGTTGATCAGCGAAGCCAACGCGTCCCGCTGCGGTGCCATGTAGCGACGCAGGGCAATGACCTGCCGACGGAGGTTGGCCAGAGAAAAACGGGTCTCGAACGAGGCCTCCGCCACGAGCTGCTCTTCAAGCTCGGCCGTGAGATCCTCCAGGTTGTTGACGGTGTCGTTCATGCGCAGAACCAGGTGGTAGGCGATCGCCGTCACCACCCCTGCCGCGGAGGAGGGGCCGTCGCCTTCCTCGAGAGCCTCGAGGACGTCATCGACTGATTTGAGTTTCCTCCGAAACGAGGTCACCACCCGGTTTTCCTCCACCCAGATCCGCAACCCGATCATGTCGTCCGGGGTGGCGCCCTGATTGTAGTTCACCCCCCGCAGCGCCATCAGGGCGGCATCTCCGATCCGGGTCAGCCGGGGTCGCGACTCCACCTCCAGCAAAGCAGTGACCGCCAGCGCATCGATGCCGCTCTCGGACTCCAGCCAGCCCTGCGCATCGGGGTTGGTGAAATCAACGTGCAGCCAGAGAGCGCCGTCGCCGGGCTTCCAGTCTGCTAGCTGGTCGGCTGCCATGGGAGCGCGACCGCCCTTGCCGTCCAGCAGACAGAGGTGACTCAGCCCATGGGGAAGGCCCGAGGCAGGGCGGCCATGCGGTGTTTCGGGGGACTCGGCACTGTCATTCATGACGTCTTTTTGGCATCCGCGCCGAGGTAGGCATTTCGCTTCACGATGCCTTTCAGCAAACGCCCGAGAATATCGGCACCGGTAATAATCCGGCGGTCGTCGTCTTTCCAGTAGAGGATGACGTCGTTGTCGACCACCAGATCGTTGGGGTGTTCGGCGTGGACTTCCAGTTCGGCGATCACGGTGTCGAGCGTGGCCTCGTCATCCGTGACGACAATCGGCCGATGGCAATAGCGGTAGATGTCGGGCGTCTCTCGAGCCGACAGCAGATGGCATAGATAGCTCTCCGCTTCCAGGACAAGCCAGGGCTTGCCTTCGGGATCGACGATGACGATCCACTTCTTTTCGTTGTCCTTGAGCGATTCGATGAATGCCTCGAAATCTTCATCTTCCGGCTGCGGCAGGGTGGGAAGATCCAGCTTGATCGGATAGGTGTAGATCGACTTCGGATCGACCGGGCGACCCTCCCTCGACACGCGCCGGTCATCGATATCCAGGAAGTTGAGTGCGCCCCGCCCCTCGGTTTCGCCGATTTCGGAATCATGCTGATGGATGTGCTTCTGCAGGATGATTTCCAGATCGCTCTCGCGCATGTAGCTCGGCCCCTCGGGCCCGATCCACCCCTCGAGTATCAGCGCGCTCGGCTTGGCGAAGGGGTAGAGGAGGATCTGATAGAATCGGATGACGGGAGTGAGCTTGGACCCCACTCGGATGGCGTTTCTTGAGAAGTACGCCTGAGGAACGATCTCGCCGAAGAAGGTGATCCCCACGGTGGAGAGCAGGAATCCGCCAATCCCGGCGAGCAGGGATTCGCTGAGCAGGGCCAGCACCACGTTCACGCTGACGTTCCCCCAGAGGATGGTGCAGAGGAGGAAGTTCGAGTCTTCCCGAAGGGCGAGAATGCGCTTGGCGCCTTCGTTCCCCTGCTCCGCTTCGGCCTCCAGCCGCAGGCGGCCGAGCGAGAAGAAGGCGAGGTTGAGTCCGGAGAACATCGCGGACTGCGAGAGGCAGACCACAATTCCAATCCAACTGAGTATCTCGGTCATATTCGGTGCACGGGTCTCCTAGCGCGATCACGCGGCGATGACATCCGAATACCGATGAATTCGATCAGCATCGAACCGATGCTACAACCGGTCCAAAGATCTGCTTCCGAATCAATATAGACTGCTTGCAAGCACAGCCTCCTGGACCGCCACCATCCGACTCCGATCAACTGTCGAAGCATCCTCGTAACCAGCCAGATGAAGTAGACCGTGAACCACGTAGCGGGCTACCTCCTCGAAAAAATCACAACCGTGTTGCCTTGCCTGACGCTCGGCCGTCTCAAGACTGACGAGGATCTCTCCATGATCAAAGGTGATCACGTCCGTCGGGGTCGGGTCATCGAGAAACTCTCCGTGGACCCGGCCAATCTCCGCGTCATCGATCAGCGAAATCTCGATCTCTTGCAACTGCCCCAGAGGCGAGTCCGGTCCGAACTGCTTCTCGACGCAGAGTGGGAGAGCCTTCTCCGCGACCGAATGAAGCCGGTCGAGATCGATGCCAGGTACTTCCAGGTGCTGATGAAGCTCCAACCGGGTTCTCATCGACGCGACGAGCGGATCGCGGCCGAACGCTCGGGGCGGTTGGTGCCGCTCGGCTTGGTCTTGCTCTTGACGGGAGCCTCGCCCGCCTTCTCGCCTTTTTTGGATTTCTTGCCCTTTTCACCCTTACCTCCCTTATCTCCCTTCCCGGAACCTGCCGGACCCGCCGCAGCGATCGTCTCCGCCGCAGCCACCGTCGCGGCTGCCCTCAGCTCTTCCTCGGCTTTCTTCTTCTCACCTTCCTCGACCCGCTCGGAAACCTTCTCCTTCTTCTCCTTGTCGGGGTAGGCGATGCGGCTGTGAAGCATGCTCCGGATGCTTTCGGTGAAGCTGGTGCGCACGGCCGCCAGTTCCAGAAAGGTGAGGTCGCAGTCGTCGAGTTGCCCGTCCTCGATGCGCGAGTGGACGATGTCGTCGACCAGTTGACGGATCTTGGCCGGGGTCGGCTTGGTCAGCGAACGCGAGGCACTCTCGACCGAGTCGGCCAGGCTGAGGATCGCACTTTCCCGAGTCTGCGGCTTTGGGCCGGGGTAGCGGAAGCTCTCCTGGTTGATCTCGGGTACTTCCTCGTCGGTGGCCAGGCCCTCCTCCTTGCGCTGGCGGATCTCTTCCTGATGAGCCACCGCCTTGCGATAGAAGGAGTAGACCATCGAGGTACCGTGGTGCTGCTCGATGGCATCGATGATCTCGGGCTTGAGACGGTTTTCGAGGGCGACGTGCACGCCGTCCTTCACGTGGGCGATGATCACCAGCGCCGACATCGTCGGGGTGAGGTCGTCGTGCGGGTTCTCACCCTCGCCGACGTTCTCGATGAAATAGCCGGGCTTGGACAGCTTGCCGACGTCGTGGAAGTAGGCGCAGGCCCGGCACATGGCGCCGTTGGCGCCGATCGCCTCGGCGGCCGTCTCAGCGATCCTCGCCACCACCAGACTGTGCTGATAGGTGCCGGGCGCCTCCTCGATCAGACGGCGCATCAGCGGGTGATTCAAGTCTGCGGACTCGATCCAGCTCATCTGGGTGGTGCTTTGAAAGCAGGTTTCGAGCACGGGCAGGATACCGCCGAGAAGCAGCGCCGAGGCCAGTGCCGACCCGAGCGGGATGAAGGCGATCGGCCAGAGCGAGGCCCAGTTTCCCCCAGCCGGAGGGATCGGGAAGAGGCCGCAGAGCCAGGCAAACACCGTACCGACGAGACCGACGACCAGTCCGGCTCGGAGCAGACGTCCGCGGCGGCGCACGTTCTCGGTCATCAGCAGGGCGGTGAAGCCGCAGGCCAGATTCATCACCAGGAAATCCAGCAGGTAATCGCTCGGCACGACAAACGCGCCTAGGATCGTGGTCGCCACGGCCGAGAACAGTCCGAGATTGCGGTTGGCGAGCACCGAAAGCACCAGAGGCGCCGCGGCCATGGGGAGGATCAACAGAGCCTCTTTTCCTTCGAAACCGCGGGATGCCGTCCATACGATAGCCGCCTTGACCAGAAAGAGATGGCTCCAGAGCGAGCCGAAGAAAAGCAGGAAGCGCGCATTGTTGCCGAAGTTGCGCGGGTGATTGAGATACAGCTGAATCAGCGCCGTGAGCGACGCGAGAACCGCGAGCGCCAATGCAAAGGGCGCTCTCGGCCCGTGGTAGGCGGCTCCTTCCGTCGGCGGATACACCATCAGCAGAAAGAGTCCGCCAAGGAAGCTGGCAAAGATCAGCAGCCGAATCCACGGACTCGAGCGGAAGAAGCGGACCAGGTCGTTGTCACCGTGCTTGCGGCGGGTCTTGCCACAGGAAAGTCCCTTCCGACGAAGCTGGATGCGTTTGAGAGTGTCGAACACGAAGTGGAGGGGGCCCGGAGGCGATCAGCGAACCGAAGGTGGAGCGTGGAGTGTGCCTCAGACAGGCAGGATCACAGGGAAGGGAGGAGGAGGAACGTCGGGCGATTCAGCAGCGATGGATCGGCCGCATTGAACCGTGAATCAGTTTGAGAGGAAAGCCTATCTCCGTCCCGCGAAGCGACGCAAGTCAGAGTTCAACGGAGCGCGAGCACGGCTCGTGCCAAAATCAAGCCTTTCGTTTTTCCGAGGTTTCGGGCAGATGGATGCCGAAGAAGTCGATCCAGACCTGGGCATAGACGCGCTGCTTCCAACTCGGGAGCCAGTTGAGATCAAAATCTTCGGGCCGCACCCAGCGCCAAGCGCGGAACTCCGGCTTCGGGGTCTTGATGTCGATGCTCGCATCCTTGCCGGTGTAGCGCAGCAGATAGTAGCTCTGCTCCTGACCTCGATAGACGCCCCACTTGGTCCGGCCCCGGTGAAACTTGTAGCGATAGCCCTTCCGCTTCTCGAGAACCTCGAGGTCCTTTTTCCGGATCCCGGTCTCCTCGCGGATCTCCCGGAGCACGGCCGCCTTGCGCGCCTCCCCCGGATCCACGCCGCCTTGGGGGAACTGCCAGCAGCCCTTCCGGTCGATGCGTTCGCCGACCCAGATCAGTCCCTCCGCATTCTCAATGATGCCGGCGACACAGTTGCGGTATCGTATTCTTGCCATGGGAGGTGGGACCTCCCCACCTTCGACAGGGAAAATCAAGACTCAACGCCTAAACGAGCTGCTTTTCCCTCGCCGATTCCACCCGTGTGAATCTGGAAAGGGTCTGCGATCTTGAATTACCGAGTCACGAAGAGCGATTCGCAGACGATGGAGAGTCGCCACCCGTGAACTTCTTGCCGGCAGATCAAATCCCAGAGCCGGATTTCGAGGCGATCGCCGGCGACCTGCTCCATTTTCTCGGCTCACTGAGGTGCACGGCTACGTCATGAAGGCCATGTTCGCGCAGCCTTCCCCGATGATCCGACCATGGGAAGCCACGCCGCATCCTCGACCAGGAAAGTGGGACTTGATCACTGCCGCGCGGCTTTCCGGTCCGAGACGCGTGGCATCCGGCGCTTGATTGCGACCCCACATTCATCGCACAGTACCCTCATGAAGACTTACCTCGCCCTGCTCCTGCTTCTTTTCCTCGGCCTCACCGGAGGCCCCGGCGCCTTCGCGCAGGACGGCCCTGATGCCGACGACAACGAAAGCGTCGGCCTTCGGCCCTTCTGGCAAGCCCAAATGAAGGGCGGACACTACATGGTCTCGCTCAACAGCATCGCTCAGATCGGCAAGCACGAGTACGTCTCCGACGGAGTCGCCCGCGTCGTCGAAGTCACTATCGCGACCAGCAGTTCCGTCGTCGTGCGCTTCTACTACCTCGAGCCCGCCACCACCGGCGGACCCGCCGGCGGCGCCACGACCGCCATCGATCGGATGACCAGGCTCGTCGAGTCCGGAGCGAAGCGTGCCGGAACCGATGTAGACGCAGTCGTCAAAAACTACCCCACCACGACCCACGCCCACACCATCGAGTTTCGTGTTCAGGAAGAGGATCACCTTGACTCTCTCTACCGCAGCCTCCTCCGCTCTCTCACCTACGGCAAAGGCCGCAACTGGAGCGAGCCCGGCGAAACCGAGTAGAACGCAAGAAGCTCCTGGAGTGCGACTGGATGAGAAACAGCCTTTCTCGCAAGAAACTCACGGCAGCGAGGTAGGGCGAGGGCCTCCGGACCCGCCCTAGGGAGCCCTCATCGACCGCCTCGTTCTGACCGAGCCACGACCGCGCTTCGGATCAGCCTCGCCCCCCGCCCGCCGCAGCCAGAAATCTCTGCAGCGGCAGCAGCGGATCCGCCCCCGCCGCAAGCTCGAGTCGTGCAATCCCGAGCCGTGCCACCGCCTCATCCCACGCCAGACGACCCGCCGCCGCCTCGGCCCCGTAAGCCTCGCGCACCCGACGACTCGAAGTATCCAGAAGGCGGATCGCTCCCGTCTCCGGATCCCGCACCTCGATCAGCCCAGCCGAAGCCAGCTCCGTTTCCCGCTTGTCGGCCACGCGGATCGCAATCAGATCATGCCGTGCCGCCACCTGGTCGAGCACCTCGGGCACCGGCGCGATGAAGTCCGAGAGCAGAAAGACCAGCGCCCGACTTTTGCGCTGCAGCGCCCAGCCCAGAGGAGGCGCAAGATCAGTCGGACCATCGCTCCTCGGCTGCAGCCCGAGAGCGTCCTCGATGCGCATGCGCTGACGGCGCCCTCGCCCCGTAGGCACCTCGGCGAGCAGGTCCGAAGCAAAAGGCGCCAAGCCCACCCGGTCGTGGGCACCAAGCGCCGCGCCCGCGAGCAGAGCAGCGCACTTCCGCAGCGTATCACGCTTGGTCAAGTCACCACTTCCAAAGCCCGCCGAAGAAGAGAGGTCCACGAGCAGAAGCACGGTCAGCTCCCGCTCCTCGACGTCCTGCCGGGAAAAAAGTTCCCCTGTCCGCGCGTAGACGTTCCACTCGATCGAGGAAATCTCGTCCCCCGGCGCATACGGCCGAAGCTGGTCGAACTCGAACCCTCGCCCTCGAAAAATGGAAAGCGCCTCGCCCACCAGCGGGTCCGAAACCGGCCACTTCGCCCGGACGCGAAGCCCGCGCGGATCTCCGGCGCTGTCGCTGTCGACGCCCTCCTTCACTGGGGTAGCTCCACCTTGGCCAGAACCGCCGCCGCGAGTTTGTCCGTCGTGACTCCCGAAGCCTCGGCCGAATAGGTCCTCGCAATGCGGTGACGGAGCACGTCGGGCGCGCGCCGCTTGACGTCACCGGGCACGACGTAGTCGCGGCCATCGGCGAGCGCGGCCGACTTGGCTGCTTTCGCAAGAAAAATCGTCGCCCGGGGAGAAGCCCCCCGCTCGAATTCCTCGGCCCCCTCGATGCCAAAGCTGTCCGGGTTCCGGGTCGCGCTGACGATTCGCAGAATGTAGTCCTCCACGCTGTCGTCCATGTGAATCTCGTCGAGACAGGCGCGCAGAGCGAGGATGCGCTTTTGAGACAGCACCGGCTTCACCTCGAGGTTCGGCGCCGACTTCGACATGCGGCGGAGCACCTCGCGCTCGTCGTCCATGGTGGGATAATCGACGCGCAGCTTGTACATGAAGCGGTCGAGTTGGGCTTCGGGGAGAGGATAGGTCCCTTCCTGCTCGATCGGGTTCTGTGTCGCGAGTACGAGATAGGGCTCCTCCAGCTGGTAGGCCTCGTCGCCGATGGTCACCTGCTTCTCCTGCATCGCCTCGAGCAGAGCGCTCTGCACTTTCGCAGGAGAACGGTTGATCTCATCCGCCAGCAGCACGTGACAGAAGACCGGCCCTTTGCGGGCCGAGAAGGTCCCCTTTATCGGGTCAAAAATCTGCGTACCCACTACGTCGCCGGGCAATAGGTCCGGGGTGAACTGGATCCGGTTGAAGCTGATGTCGAGCGCCTGGGCCAGCGTGCTCACCGCCAGTGTCTTGGCGAGCCCGGGGATGCCCTCGATCAGAACGTGCCCGCCGCAGACCAGCGCCGAGAGCAGACCATCGACAAGGTCCTCCTGGCCCACCACGACCCGACCCACCTCGGTGCGGATCTGATCCATCCATTGCCGTTCCTGTTCGAATTCTCGCGGTGGTCCTTTGCTCACGGGAGCCGATCATCGCCGTGCTGCACGCCCGAGACAAGCCAGCATTGAAGGTTGGCAGAGGAGAGCCTAGGATCAATGGCGCTTGGTTAGTGGGGGGTGTCGAGAATTCTGGGCGGAATTTCTTCCTCTGGGATTGAACCGGATCGACCCTGCCTTGCCGTTTGGAGCGATCGCAAAACGGCTTGCCTTGAGGTAGGGACGAGGGTCCCTCCTCGTCCGGGGAGGAGCGAAGCGACGGACCGCCGAGGCCCAAGGCTACCCCGTAGCAAGTGGGTCGATGCTGTCGGGACGGATGAAGGCGTCGTTGGTCGCCTTGGGCTCCTCGCGGAGGCGCAGCGACGCACCGATTCGCTCGGGTCTCATGGGCAAAGTCATTACTTGGGCTCCTCGCGGAGGCGCAGGGACGCACCTCCCTACCTTACGCCAACCCCATACCATAACCGCTCGGGGGTTCTTAACCAAGCTTCAATGCGCCTGGCAACGGTAAATTCTGGCTCGCCCCGAACGTGGAGGCGGCAGAAGGAGCCCCCGTGCCGCCTCCGCCTTGAGGGCGACGAAACGAGGCGTGCAGGGGGCCTTGGGAGGGGATGATCAATCCTAGGGGGGAATACCGGTGAAAGTAGCCGCGGTCGTCAGACCGTGGAGGCGTCGGCTGAAGCTGGTGGCCCTCAGGCTACGCTTCCAAATTCCGACGAATTCGGCTGCAGGATCTGCGAACGCTTCCTCGCGCAAAGTCCGACAGACTCCTAGTCGTGGGTGACTTCCTTGACTTTGATTCCTGCCAGCGCGTCGCGTATTTCGTTTTGCTGCCCAGTGATGAGGTCCGTGACTTCCTGGGGAAGGATGTTGTTCGCGAGCGCCTCGCCATAGTCCTCAAGCGCGGCTTCCTCCCCGCGGATACACTCCTTGAGAATCGCTGCTTCGTCGTCGCCTGTAGCGAACCCTTTGAGCGCGATCCAAGCCTGGTGCGCCTTGGCGGTGAGGCTAGCCCCCTTGTCGGGCTCGCCGCCGAGGCGGGTAATTTCGGTTTTGAGGTCGTGTCCGATACTCAACCGCATACTGCTCTGCCGTTTGAAGAAATCGGCGAGTGAAGGGCTGTCGGCGGCGCGTTCGGCCGCCTGTGCGTAGCCTTGCTCGGCATCGTAGGCCTTGGTGAGTAGGTCGTTGAGGATCTCGATGGTTTCTTCGTTCGTTGTCATAGTGAATTATTGGGGGTGCAGGAGCCGTGCCAGCGAGAAACGGCGTTCTGACAGCAGGTTCGTCATCGGATGTCGGCCCAATGCGAGCAGAGTGCACGGCGCGCCTTGCAATCATGCATGCACTCAGGCCGAAAGCGGAATCGTGACTATGACTCCCGCTCCGCTTTAGGACTCCATTGCGACCTAGGCGCTGAAACGCACCCATAACTTTGACGTTCTGCGTTCAGCTCCGAAACCCGCGTGACGAAGAGGCTACTAGCATTTTGTCTGTGGCTCTTGGCGGGATGGGCGCAGGCTGAGATCAGGGTCACCAGCCCCTATGGGGTTTCCATGACGATTGATGAGGTGCAGATCAAGGGGGAGAACTTCACCTTCGACAGAACCGACGTGCACCCTCCCAAGCGCGGCATGATTGCCCCCCTCACCGCGTTTTCCGAAGACTCTCAGAAAGCGATCAAAGTGGAGCACGAACGGCGCACAAATCAGGTGAAGCAGGCTTTCCCGAGGTCGAGTACGAGTCCGGCATCTCCAAGCCAGCCAAGCGGCGCAGTGGCTCGTCGTCCATAGTCGCTCGTCGTACATGTATGACCAGCGATTCGGTGGATACGTCGACGTAAAGAACGACGACTTCAAGATCGCTCTCGACGAGTACGAGGCGACCATCCTTATCGTCGGCCGCAACGAGAGCAAGCGCGGCGATCGAAAGATTCTCACTAAGCAAGGCCCCCACGAATTTGAGCTGAAACCCAGCGGCACCGCCCAGATTCCTCTCGAGACAATCGTCACTTCCTACGACGACGACGACGACGACGACGACTGCAGTTCGAACATCGGCGGCTACAAGTACAACGGCTACGTCATCATCCTTAAGCACAAGTCCAGTGGCAACAACGTCGGCTATCACAGCAGCAGCGGTGCACTGCTCAAAACGAGCAAAGAAAATCCCGAAGAAGCCGTCGCCAAGATCCTCGCACTCCGATCCGGCCAGAAGGTCGGCATGGACATCACCAAATAGCGTCGAGGGTGCCCTGCGGGCTACGGAGCCCAAAAACAGCAGAACCCCCTCGTTAAGAGGGGGTTTTGGAGTCGGGCTGACAGGATTTGAACCTGCGACCCCTTCGTTCCGAACATGATCACGCGGTAGTGACCGTGGGCTGTATCCTGATCTGGATCGTTGTAACTGATTGGCTCGAAGACTTTTGGGGCGATCTCCTTCTTGGAGCGAGGATGGCTGGACTTGCCACCCGTGGGCTGATTTTGCGCCGTTCCGTGTGACAAGCGTGTGATCGTGGACATGTCGGGAATGCGCTATGCAACACTCTCAAGGATCACCTTCGTCGCGATTGTCTTCAGGAGGGAGATGCTCACACCCCCGCCGACAGTGGCGATTTTCTCCCGAACCTTACTCCACACCGTATCCTCTCGGATAGCATCGAGAAGGTCGAACCCATCGGGTGTGAGTCGGTTGAACCAAGGGTCAGGTGTTCGGCCGTAAACGACAACTCCCCGTCCTGCCTTCGTATCGACATGGACTGTGCCGTCAGCCAGACCGGAATCGATCATCAGTTGCAGGTGTCCTCGCAGGAGGTTTTGAACTCCTTCATCATCCAGGTCGCAGGGTACTTCGTAGTTGGGCAACCAATCGGCTATCGGCGAAGTGACTGGGAACTCCATGGGATGGCTCCCGTCGTGATGTTGCTCAGTGTAAAAAAGAAGTTGGCGAATCAGACTCGGGTCGCGCTGCATGTTCAATCGTACTGATGTTCTAACGACCTGTCAAATTGAACTCTACCGGGGAATGAGGGCTAGAGTTCTCACTTGAATCCTGACGAATCTTTGATAAGCGTTTGAACATGTCGAAACCGCGTCTTCTTGACTTATTCTGCTGCGCTGGCGGTGCAAGCATGGGATATGTTCGTGCAGGCTTTGAGGTCGTTGGGGTGGATATCGATCCGCAACCTCGGTACCCCTTCGACTTTATCCAAATGGATGCACTCCAGGTTGATCATGACTTCATCTCTGGTTTCGATGCCATCCACGCTTCACCGCCCTGCCAATCCTACTCAAATCTTGCGAAACGCACAGGGAAGGGACATTTGTGGCCGCGACTTGTTGACCCAGTTCGAGAACTACTGGTCGAGTCTGGGAAGCCCTACGCAATTGAGAATGTGGTCGGTGCCCCCCTCGAAGATCCCATCATTCTGTGTGGGACTATGTTCAAAGGCTTGCGGGTCATCCGGCATCGCCTCTTTGAGTCGAACATGGTGATTCCAGTGCCTCCTCATGGAAAACATCCCCTATGTCATACGCTCGACAAGAGGAAGTCCCACTACGGAAAGACTGACGAAATGGTGGACTTTGTTTCCGTGAATGGCGGGGGCAATAGCAGTATTGCGGCGGCGCAAGATGCCATGGGTATCGACTGGATGACCAAGAAGGAGATCAATGAATCGATTCCTCCAGCCTACACTGAGCATGTCGGAGGGTTTCTCCTTGATGGGGAGCGGAAATCGGAGCAACTAAAGCTCGAACATGTCGGGATCTAAAAAGAAGTCTGGGGCGAGGAGCAAATCCTCGAGGAAATCAGGCGCATCTAGTCGGATCGCCGCCCTTTTCCTCGCCAACATAGGCAAGGTTCTTACTGATGATGAAGTCGCAGACGCTGCTGGAATCAAGTCTTGGGCGAGGAGGCTCCGGGAACTTCGGGAACAGAAGGGCTTTGAAATCCTCAGTCACCACGACAGGAAGAGGTTGAAGCCGGGGCAGTATCTCCTTGAGAAAGAACCGCCCAAGAACCCAGATGTCGCATTCTCGCGTGGCATTTCCCAAAAGCTCCGCGCCCAAGTTTTGGATCGAAATGGATTCACCTGCCAGATGTGCGGGTTGACCCCAGGAGATATCGATCCTTCCACCAAGCGGAAAGTCAGGCTCCACATCGGTCACATCAAGGACAAGAGCCTGGGAGGGAAGGACGAACTCAGCAATTTGC
>ENA-ORXT01000538-ORXT01000538.1-marine-metagenome-genome-assembly--contig:-NODE-538-length-59549-cov-6.230730_pt1 | contig 59549 bp, 48 predicted proteins | sample MGYA00237868_ERZ511482 | MGnify/ENA metagenome assembly ERZ511482 | reverse complement strand
CACGAGGAGATCAGGTTGTAACGAATGAAGGGGCAGCAGATTCTGCCAAATCCCCAAATTTTTAACTCGACCTCTCGTTATTCAAAATATAATGGCGCCATAGCCACCTTGAGCTTTTCTTGGCTTGAGGTGGCTATTTCTCATTGAGCACTCCAACGACCCCAAGAGTAAAAAATGAATAGCGCACCAGTCGTCCAATCCTTTCGTACCAACGCCACGTTTCGTTCGTTTGTTCCGCTGTCGGAAATGTTCAACGCTTTTGATCCCGACTTTTTCGAAGACAATACGACCGAAGAAGATGAATCGCTCTTTATTACGCAATTCCGGCTTCGTGACCAAGCGGAGGGCGGTGGACGTTTTGTTCGGTTCGATGACGAATCCACGATTACCGAAGAGTTCGAAGAGGGTGTCACCTTCACCATCACGCCTGAAGAAGTGGATAGTATTTTCTACTTCAACCCAGATCTGAATGAAACATTCAGTGAAACGTTTTCGATCGAAGCCTCCGATGGAATCGACGAAAGCGACTTTGCATCCAACCTAGTTTTCGCGAATCCTAACCTCAACGTTAACACCCCACCGCGGTTGACTGCCAACGCGCAAGTGGTTCCTATTAATGGGCAATTAGCATTTGGCGACATGTTCACGCTAAGTGATGCTGAGAACAACGTTCGCACGATCAGCATCCGCGATAATGATGCTCGAGGCGGATTCTTTACGCTTAACGGAAACGTGCTTGAGGCAAATCGTTTTCACGAGATTCGTTTCAATCAAATAGATAACGTAATCTATAACGGAGCCGACAGTCGAAGAGGAGAGACGTTCTCGATACAGGCCTTTGATGGTGAATTGCGCAGTCAATTAGTCACTGCACCTGTCTTTACTGGCAATTCTCGACCGGAGGTCGGATCCGAAGAAAACCCACGCGCACTTCCAGCTCGAAGTATTGCGGCCAGCGAAATATTCAATGTTACTGATGCCGATAACGATTCGATCACCAGATACTTTATCGCCGATCAAACAACAAACGAAGCCTCAGGCTTCTGGGAACTTGATGGCCAAGCGCAGACTGCCGGAACTTTCTTCCAAATCACCGCAGCGGAACTTCCCCTACTAAGATTTGTCGGTGGTTTCCCTGGTGGAACCACCGACCTCGTCGCAGTGCAAGCCTTTGACGGATTCAGCTTTAGCGAAATTCGGACGTTGCCTGTTGTGACTTCTGCCCCCTCAACAATTGTGGGCAATCAAGCAACTGTGTTGGCTGGTGAAACGATCTCAGCTTCCTCCTTGTTTAATGTGCTCGATGGTGATGGTGATACCCCCCGATCATACTTCATCACCGATAGAAGCACGTCCGCAAGCACGGGACATTTCGAGCTCGATGGCGAACGTTTGGCTTCCGCCAGCTTCACACAACTCAATCCTAATCAATTCGCACGCTTGAGATACCGTGGAGGATCAGTCGCACGCGCAGAAGGCATCGGCGTTCAGGTTTATGACGGCTTTGAGTTCAGTGAAATCACAAATTTTGTTGTATCAACAACGACTATTTCCGCTTCTGTTCTGCCTCGCCGGTCGATTGACGTTTCTTCTTTGGCGAGCTTTCAGGGTCCGAACGGTGGTTCAGCCGTTGAATATCGCCTGTTGGATCGATTCGCTTCGGGCCTGACCGGAAACTTCGAGCTTGATGGAAATCGTTTACCTTCCGGCACATTCTTCGAAGTCACAGCCGCTGAATTCGAACGTCTGGAATACGTCGGAGGCGCTTACGGTCCCGTAGTTGAACCGATTTTGATTTCTGCGTCTGACGGAACTGGGTTCAGCGAGCCGCAAACTTTCAACATTACAACGCTAGAAAACGCGAACGCTCCAGTACTACGAGTATTCAATGTCAACGGCCGAAGAGGCTCTCAAGTCGATGCTCGTTCGTTGTTCAGCTTTTTCGATGCCGACGGTGACAACCTCAGCACCGTCACGTTCACCGATAACAGCTCGGCTGCCAATGGCAACTTCTTCTCTATCGACGGCGTTGAACAAGCCGGTCAACGGTCCTTTACCGTTGATTTCTCGGTCGTAGAAGCGGGTCGCGTAACCTATACACTGGGTCAGACGGGCGTAACCGAAACCTTTCGTATCAACGCAAGCGATGGCACCAACACGGGAACACAGGTTACTGGCTCAGGGACCTCGTTCGTCATTCCACAGATCACAGCTAATCCGTTGACCGGCAATGACATTTCCATTGACACTATTGAACGTGTCGATGTGAGTTCGCTGATTACACAAACCGACGCCGGCCCAGCATTTGATCGCTATCAGGTTTTCGATCCAAATACGGAAACACGTTCTGGCGGTTTCGAACTCGACGGCCAAGCATTACAACAAGGCATCATTCATCAGCTTAATGCGGCTGAGTTCAGTCGTTTGCAGTATGTGGGAGCCGAGGTTGATAACGGTCGCCAGCTTGATTCTGTTTTGGTCCAAGCTGGTAATCAACTCGGGTTCTCTGATTTCATTCGCTTGAATATTAATACTGATCAAATTGGCCCCGATCCTGAGCCAAGCCCTTTCCAGTTCCAACCACTGGCAACTCAACCCGCAGGTGGACCGCAGGAAATTAAATACACCTTCATCGACGGAGGCCTTCAATCCGGCGGTACCGTAACGCGACCTCGCGTTCCTCCATTGCCTTCTTATTATCTCGACAATGGCAACCCGGACGATAACAACGCTCAAGATCAAGCCAATGGAACCCGCGCACTTAATCGTGGTCAACGCGAAACTGTCCGCTCTGTGCTTGAAAACATTGAGTCGTTTGCGAACGTCAAATTCGTCGAAGTTGCCTACGAACTTTCCGCAAGTGAAGCTCAAATAACCTATGGATCCTATCGCTTCACAGGACCCGGCAATGGGCCGGCATACATCGATCTCGGTCCAGAAGCAATATTTGACAACATGGGTGTTCTTCTTAAGGACACCAACCTCAACAATGGCTTTGGCGAAGAACGAGGCGACATCTGGTTTGATACCGAAGAATTTCCTGAAACCTCAACCGATGTGGGCTCAGGAAGTTTCTACCGACAAGCAGCATTCCAAGCAACGCTCGCGTCGATGGGCGTGGGGCTTAATGCAAGTCTTTCGATCTTCAATCTTTTTCAATACAACACGATTAACAACAGTTTCAACGGTGGCATCAACGATCCGAATCCATCTTTTGGCGAAAGACCAAACACGTTGCAGCTATATGATGCAGTCGCACTCCAGGGTCAATATGGAGCAAACACGAATTTTAATACGGACAACAATCACTATTTCTTTAACGATAGAGATCCAGAAACCCTTGAGTTGGATACTAACTTACAGACGCTGTGGGACGCCGGCGGAATTGACACAATTAATTACCAAGCCCGTACGGCAACTCAGCTGGGCGTCTTCAACGACACCATTGATTTGCGACAGGGACAGTTCTCATCGCTCAACGGAAACGATCGTGCCGTGAGAATCGCCTACGGTGCAGTGATCGAAAACGCCCGCGGTGGCGACGGTGACGATTCCATTACAGGAAACGAAATTGCGAATCGCCTGTTCGGTAACGGCGGCAATGACACGATCATCGGCGGTGGCGGCAACGACGCACTGATCGGTGGTAATGGTGATGATACCTATCAATGGAGCCTTGGCGACGGACGTGATCTAATCACCGAACGTTCTACCGATGGCTTGGGCGGCAATGACCTGTTGATCATTTCAGATCCATCCAACTCACTGAACTCGTTAGAAGACGATCTAACTTTCCGCCGTTTAGGAAATGATCTGCGTATCGACCTCACCTTAGATCAAGGAGCAGGCCAAGGTACTGTCACAATCCGAAACTTTGCCAACGCTGCGGAACGCGTGGAATTATTGCGATTGGTCGATATCAGTGGCAATTCGATTGGCAACGACATCAGTCTTAATTCCATTTTCGAAAATGCAAACGGCACGGCGCAACGTTTCCAAGTTACGTCCAATGTCCCATCTGATCCTCTAGTTCCCGGTGGCGACCAGATTGGCATAGCCACAATAGTCTAAAGAATTTCGATAGCGGTGGCTTCTAGCATTCGCAAATTTTGACTTTCCTAAGCCCCTCGCCAACGTCGTTTGCGAGGGGTTTTTCTTGTAGTTGGGCACGATCGCGGACACTGTCGAAGGCACTGTCGAAGGCACTGTCTATAAATGTTAAATTTTTTCTATTTTGACACTATCAACGATCAGTTTGAATTTGCGTTTTTGCCCTTGGCATTTACCAATTGAGGACAAGACATTTCTAGCCATTGCTGCACAATCGGGTAAAATCAAACCGATGCCAATAAGACGATAGGCTGTGTTTCGGAGGAAGACGAATCGACTTTCCTGAACACCACCATGTTCTAAATCCTCCAACTATATGTTCAGCGGAACTGCTTCCACCTCCGTTTAAAATGAACGGTGTGTTTTGATCGACGAAGTTCTATTCTATGCCCACGCCAACCGATCCTGCAGAATCAGAAGTGCCATCGCAGCCCAACTCCGATGTCCCCACAAATACGCGCGCCGGTTTAGACGAAAACGAAGTTGACGACAGCGCACGAGAAACGTCGGTTACGCACACTTCGTTGGTGTGCCTTTCGTTGGTCGCTCGCCATCACGGCATCGACGTTAGTTCCGATCGTTTGATCCATGACTACTCTTTGGAAAACGAAGAACCATCGCTCAGACGTTTTCAGCGCATCATCAAAGACACGGGCCTCAAAGCCCGTTACACATCAATCACATGGAAACAACTTCACAAAGTGGAGCAGGCCTTTCCCGTCATCGCGCGGTTACGCAACGAAAACTACGTCATCCTTGTCGGAGTCCGAAAACAAGAACATGAGGGCGAAGTCTTTGATCAAGTTGCCGTGTTTGATCCCATGGCAGACCAGCAAGGATTCATCTACTTAAGCAAAGAAGATTTTGAAAAATCCTGGAAGGGCGAAGTGATTCTCGCCAAGCGCACTTTCGGTCTTCTTGACTCCAAACAGCCGTTCAGTCTGAAGTGGTTTTTACCGGAGATGTTTCGCCAGCGGACAGCATTCACAGACGTCGCCGTGGCTGCGCTTTTCATTCACCTAATTGCGCTGGTTGTTCCGCTCTATTTCCAAATCGTTATCGATAAGGTTTTGGTGAACTACGCGGTGCAAACATTGCACGTGCTGACCGTAGGAATCGTCGTTGCCTTGGGTTTCGACGCCGTCCTGAACTACTTACGCAGCTACCTGCTGCTTCATGCTACCAGTAAGATCGACATACGTGTTGCGACCAGGACCTTTGGGCATCTCTTACGACTACCGATTGATTTCTTTGAACATACTACCGCTGGTGTGCTGACAAAGCACATGCAGCAAACGAATCAGATCCGTGAGTTCCTCACCGGCAGCCTCTTTCGCACGTTGCTCGATTCGACGGCGCTATTCATCTTCCTTCCGATGCTGTTTTTCTACTCGGTTCCACTGACCTTTGTAGTGCTCGGGTTCTCGCTTGCCCTTGCGATCAACATCGCAGCCCTGCTGGGCCCTTACCGACGACGACTGGAAGCGCTCTACAACGCCGAAGGTGAACGACAGTCCATGCTGGTGGAAACAATCCACGGCATCCAGACGGTCAAAGCACTGTCCATGGAGCCAGTACAACGCAAAGCCTGGGATCAGAGTTCCGCTCAAGCCGTTGCGATGCACTTTCGTGTAGGAAAAATCTCCATCGCCGCCTCCACCATTTCCACTCTGCTGGAAAGATTGCTGACGGTTGTCGTCGTTTTTTACGGTGCGTCGCTTGTGCTTGGGAAATCCATGTCCGTTGGCGAACTGGTTGCGTTTCAGATGATTTCTGGCAGAGTCACCGGACCGCTGGTTCAATTGGTATCACTGGTCCACTCTTATCAACAATGTGCGCTGTCGGTGCGCATGTTGGGGACCGTAATGAACCGCGACGCCGAAGCCGGCATCGGCCAAGGTCTCCGGCCGGCGATTGAAGGACGCATGGAGTTTGTGGGCGTTGGTTTTAACTACAGTCCCACGAGTCCTCCGGCGCTTGATGGCGTCAGCTTTACTATCGGAGAAGGAAAAGTCATCGGCATTGTAGGGCGATCGGGATCGGGTAAGACCACCCTTACCAAAATGATCCAGGGCATGCACCAACCTCAACGCGGCATCATTCGGTTGGACGGACTGGACATGCGGGAGCTTGACACCGCTTACGTCCGACAGAACATTGGCGTCGTGCTGCAAGACAACTTTCTTTTTCGCGGCACCGTCCGCGAAAACATTGCAATGGCGAAATCAAATTGCAGTTTCCAGGAAGTTGTCTACGTAGCCAAAATGGCGGGGGCGGCCGAATTTATCGAACGCATGCCTCAATCCTACGATACGCTGCTGGAAGAAAATGGAGCCAACCTTTCTGGCGGGCAAAAACAAAGATTGGCCATCGCCCGGGCACTGCTCAAAGACCCACGCATATTGATCTTTGACGAAGCTACCAGCGCTTTGGATCCCGAAAGTGAAGCAATCATCCAACGTAATCTGGGCATCATTGCCAAAGGCCGTACGGTGATCATAGTCTCGCATCGACTTTCAACGCTGACCGGTTGCGATCAAATCCTTGTTCTCGAAAGGGGCGAAGTCGACATGATGGGAACACATAAAGAGTTGCTTGATTCGTGCAAGGTATATCAAGATTTGTGGTACCAGCAGATGGGTAGATCATGAACGAATCCGTAAAGCAACAGCGCGAAAGCCGCCGCACCGAGGCTCGAAATCAAATGATTCGCAAGCGCGAATCAAATTCGAAGCTGCTGGTCGAATTCCAGCCCGACGCGGTCGAAATCGAAAAACGTTCCGTCCCCGGAGGTGCTCGGTGGACGTTGTACGCGGTTGTTGCGCTGCTGATCCTTTCGGTTTGCTGGGCTTGCTGGGCCGAGGTCGATCGAATCGTCACCGCTCAGGGAAAACTGATTACCACCATGTCGCCGGTCGTCATCCAGACCGTCAATACCGCTCCCATTCGAACGATGAACGCGAAATTTGGAGATCGCGTCAGCGCGGGAGAGGTGCTTGCGACGCTGGACCCTACATTTTCAGAAGCCGACTTGGCCTCGCTCAAGTCAAAACGCGAATCGTTAGATAGCATTATCGCGCGGCTTCGCGCGGAGAAGGATCAGACCGAGTTCGTGGTACCCGAGGGCAAACCAGGCGCCAGTTGGATGTTACAGAAACAAGTTTTCTTGGAACGCGCGAATCAGTTTCGATCAAAGCTGGAAGAATTCGATTCTGAGATGAATAAGGTCATCGTCCAGCAAGAAAACAATGTGTTATCAATCGAACATTTAAAAGATGCCTACGCAGGGCACCGAAAGTATGAAGCTTCTATTATTCGATTAGCCAAAAAAGGTAGTAAGTCTGAAGAAGAAGTCCTCAGCCGTAGACTTCAGACCGGCCAAGCTGAAATGCGTTACCTCGCGGCTCGAAATCAGTCTAGAGAACTGAGTAGACAGGGCGAGTCAATCCGGGCTCAGCGAAACGCATATATTGCACAATGGCGATCGGAGCTGGTGACTCAATTAGCCCAAGCAACCGAGGAACATGTCCAGATCGAAGAGGATTTGAGCAAGGCAGTGCGATCGAACGAATTAGTTGAATTACGAGTCCCTGAGGATATGCAATTTAAAGAGTTTATGGTTTTCGAAGTCGCCGACCGCTCGGTGGGTTCTGTACTGAAACCGGGAGAAGCATTATTTCGGCTGGTCCCTGTCGACGTGCCGTTGGAAGCGGAGGTGGAGATCGAAGGGCGTGATATTTCTAAGATCAGTCAAGCAAACACTCAGAATATCGCGTCGGGAGATCTACCCGAGGGAAGTGCGGTTCGCGTAAAACTTGGATCTTTCCCCTATCAAAAACACGGCACGATTGATGGCGCGATTCGCGCGATTAGCGAAGGATCATTTGAAAAACAAGGGCCGACGGGTCAGGCCACTGGTGCCACCATGTACAAAGCACGAATCCAACTGCTTAATCCTGAGGGACTGAACAATGTGCCTGACAATTTTCGTTTGATGCCCGGTATGGCGACCACGACCGAAATCAAAGTCGGACGCCGTCGAGTGATCGATTACTTCCTCTATCCGCTTCTGCGTTACGCGGACGAAAGCATCCGCGAACCGTAATGAAATCGGGCCTTAAGCCCCGACTAGTTCGCTCTGATTCACTTTCTTTCAACCTTTCTTTGGCAACTCCAGCTCAACTTAGATGATCCAAAACCAAAATTTTGTTTCGAATCAGAGGGGCAAGGAGATAATGTCCAGATTGTACACGTCCTCCATCATTGCGTGATCAAAACACATAGCGAGAGACCGGCTAAACGCCGTATTTCTACTGCTGCTAAATACTGCAATACTTGTGCCGAACACTACGGAACCGGTCCTTTTTTGTACCACTAAATTTTGATCACCTTTTCTTCGGCTTTCTTGTCGTAGAGCCCGCCAAATCGCCGAGTCACGCTAATCTCTTTTTGCCACTGCAAGTTTTCCAAATCTTGTTTCAAGTGAGTCCAGAGCTTGTCAACGTCAGGACAGCTCAGAAAGACCCGGTACTCTCCATCTATAACTTCATGGCCCTCATAACTACCTAAATATTCAGAATCCAATGAAGATACCCGAAGCCTCTGATCTAAACGATCTTCAAACGATTGAAATTTTGAAGATTCATCTGGTCCACCACTTTGTGGCAATCTGAATAATAGGGTGTGCTGTTTTAGTGCCTTACGAGCCTCTTTGCTTTCCGCATCTTGCATGCGCCAGTTCACTCCTTCTGGAAGCGGCCATACTTTTTTGAAGTCAAAACCTGTAAGACCATGAGATTCAACTCTATCCACAAATTGGTTGGTTACACACACGAAAATTGGCTTTTCGCGAATGCGAAAGATCGAAAGCCCCTGAACCTTTTCTGAGGCAAAAACGAAGTAGTCAATACCCAAGGCTGTCGTTGGTGGGTCGCAAGTAAAGTGGCATTTTGAACTTCTTTGATCGAGCGCGTCGCTTATTTTTAAAATGTTGTAGAAGAAGAAATTTGTTTTTGTACTTGTCGCAAGTGGTAAAACTTCACCGTTGGGTTCCAAAATCACGAAGCTTATCGACAGCGTGATCACTGAACGCTGGAAAACTCATGTTCACACAGGGGTAATCATTAAATTCACTGACACGTCCAATAACTGAAGGCGTTGGCCACCGCGCCCCGGACAGAAAAAGGTGTCAGGAGCCAATTTGGGGTTTTAGGCAAGCTTCTTTGGTCGTCCTCTTGGCCTCAGTGTTAGTTCGAGCCCCTGTTGCTTTGCTGTTCGACTCACCCACTTTTCAGATCCAAAGGGACAGCCGCGCTTGATGCAATTTAGCAATGTTTCCTTCTCTTTCTTTGTGATTGGCAAGTTGACACGTTCGGCCAACCGTGGAAGCCTTTTCACTGGCCATTTTGACAGCTTAACTACCGAGTCACCACCGCACCAGTTCCAGAGACTGCCCCAGCGATAATCTTCGGCACGTTCGACAATATTTGCTGTAAGTGCATTTCTCTCAACATAGCGGCAAACTGTGTGAAAGTGCTCGTCGTCCTGTACTGGAAAGCTCTTGTACCTGCCTTGGTAGACGTGGCCGTAACCGATTGTCTTGTTGTGGGCATGGTATCGCTGCGTATGAGTCATCGTGATCCAGCCCAGAAAAGCTGACATCGCTTTGTCTTCTTGAGGTGAAAGCACTATATGCCAGTGGGTGTTCATCCACTGATAGGCAATCAGATCGACAGGATATCTCGCAAGACCGTCTTTAATGACCCGCTCAAAGGCTTCGAAGTCTCCGGCTTTAAAGAATATTTTGTTGCGAGCATTGCCCCGGTTCAATGCGTGATAAATCTGCCCTGCAAAATCTGATCGTAGAGTTCGTGGCATAAGAAAAATCCTGAAACTAACTAAACAACAAGTTTCAGATTAACAAATCCCCCCCAAAATGCCAATTAGGCTCCTGACACCTTTTCCTGTCTTGACACCTTTTCCTGTCTGGGACACCTTTTCCTGTCCGGCCTGTCTCTTCACAATTACGAATCTGCTCACCGCGCGTTCCCGCCAAGTCGCTTGGAGCCAGACGGCCAAGTGATTCCGTCCAATCTATCTGCGAATTCGCGAGCTTCAACGGCTTTCCAAAGTTGGACAACGTTGCTATTACCGTTCATCGAGCAGGGCAATTTGAGCAGTCAATTTGACTACAATGCGGCTTGGTTTGACGGGAGTTCATCCGACAACTTCAATGTAATTTCGGCTAACCTCGCAATTTATAAATGTCCCTCGTCGCCAAGTGTTGAAGGTGCGGACGCTTATCATTGCATAGGAGCAGCCGCAGGTGACTACGGGTCTATCAACGAAGTGAAAAGGAAAGTCTTCACTGATGTTCTTGGGTTCGACGATCCCGGAAAGACAGCCCGACTTGGATTGTTGGCCAGTTTTGTAAAGAATCGAATTTCCGCCGTTTCCGATGGCACCAGCAATACGCTCTATGTTGTCGAATGTGCCGGGCAACCGGAAGTCTATATCGCCAGCGGGAGAATGACGTTGGAAGATTTTGGCAACTACACTGATGATAAAGTTGTTGAATTCAATGGAACTTTAGTACCCACCGATGGAACGGGATGGGCCGATCCCAACTGCGGATTCAGCATCAACGGAGCAAGCAATGATGGGTTACTTAAGTCTGGACCACGCATGATCAATGCCATCAACGTCAGTGAGGCTTATGCGTTTCACGAAGGCGGGGCAAGTTTTGCGATGGCCGATGGTTCAAGCCATTTCCTTTCTGATTCAATTGACGCAAAAACTTTCGTCGCACTTTGCACCCGTGCAGGTGGTGAAGTTATTGGAACGTTCTAAGCTGACCTGATTTCACTTTCTGTTTTTCTCGAGCTCTTCCAGTCGCTGTTTGTCACCGCGAAAGAAGAATCCCAGAGCACGCGTAAGCTCTTCGGGCAACACGGGAAGGTCCTCGCGCGGTATCAAGTAAGTCGCGATGTTAAACAGATCGGTGAATGCATGATTGTTGGCGGTTGTCGCGTCAAGATAGTCATGCCCGGATGAACCACCGGTGCCAATTTTTGTTCCCAGCATTCGCCGGACCATGACTGCATGCCGTTGACGCCAATTGGTCATCAGACCATCAATCTCCACCAGCTGAGTCAGATATCGGAAGCCCGCGTACATCATCGGTTCGTCACGATAAAGATTGACAAACAGCGCACCTAAAAACCCCTGATGTGACAGGCGGAAGTGACCTTCTTCTCTAAGTGCTTCGTATTTATCTTCGGAGAAGATTGACTCGAATTTGGTACGAGTCATCGTCAAATCGTTGATCTGAAACTGCTTTTCCCGATCGGTCAACGTTTCGTTCTGCTGGATGATGTCTTGATCATGCTGCAACATCTTTTCAACCGCTGCGCTGTATTCCACCCAAAAGTCAAACTCTTGAAATTTTAAAAACGGCATCCTCGACAACCAACGATCCGTCAGTTCATGAACTGTTTGGTGTGTTTCGAGTTCGTCCAGATCGTGTAAATCGGCCTTCGTCAATCGCGACTTGAAGAACTCGCAATCGGCTGCGATTCGATGTTGACGTTTGATTCCCAGCTTGATTTCAATTTGCTTGAATCGCGTGCTTTGAAATCCAGACGCGGGGATAAGTAGATCACGAAATTCCAAAAAATCATGCGGCGTGATCGACTCGATGATATCAATCTGCTGTACCAAAACCCTGAGGATCTTTCGAATCCGAGCCAGCAAATGCAGCACGCGGCCCATTTTCTTATCTTCGACGATTGGATCATCAAAGACATCGATCACAGCATCAATTTCATAAACGATTTGCTTGAACCAAAGTTCATACGTTTGGTGCGTGATGATGAACAGCATCTCATCATGGGCCGGCGGCCCAACCTTTGCACTTTCTAATACCTGTGCGTTGAGAACTTTATCCAGCTGCAAATAGTCGCTGTAGTAAATCCCAGATGGCTTATCTTCGGATTGCTTATTCATGAACTTCGATTGAGGAGGAAGTGACTATTTGATACGGTTTACGTATTCGATAAATTCTTTGTCTAACTTTAGCAGATCGTCTCCAAAGAACTTCTTGAAATCGGCTAAACGTTGGCCCGATGCTGGTTGTTGCTGAGGCTGTTTTTGAGAGAGATATCTAAGGTACTTACCGAATGGAGCAGGCTTTTTATTAATTAGAAAATGCACCAAAGCCCAAGACTCAGCATAGGCAATGAGGGTGGCCTCTCCCTCGGACTGTAAAAGCTCATCACTTGAAACAAGCGTTTCCAAAGCGTTCGCAGCTCGAGTCGAATTTTTCTTCAGGTCCCTTAGTCGAACGTAATTCGTTCGTCCTGGATATTTCCACCCCTGCTTAGCATTGGGATCAGGTGGCTCGAAAAACATCGCGATCCCCTCGTTGAGCCACAAGGGAGTATCGGCCAACCGCGTTTGCAGACCGCTGTTGAACATCAGCTGATGCGTTGCTTCATGGATGACCGTCGTGACCATCGCCATGCCCTGGTGGGTATTAAGAATGCGGTCGATATCCCTAATGCTTTTTACCGGAGCGTTGCCTGCTCGCAGATCAGAAGTTAGATCGTACATCATCACACGATTGGTGTGCAGGTTGTAGTAAGCAACCATCGCCCCTAATTCGATGTTCAGTTCGCGTTGCACGTGAGCCGCGTACTGCTCGCGATTCGAAAAGATCACCGCGACCAAAGGAAACTCTGACTCTTTCACTTTTAACTGAAAACTGCGCTTACTCCAAAACTTTTTGAAGGCACGATTGAGCCGTCCCTGATACAGATTGCCAATCCACTTCGCGTAGGCACGTTCGGTTTGATACGCGATGACGTAGTCTTCGGTTGTGTGAATCTTGAATCCTTCAGGAAGCTCCGCCAGCAGAGATTCGCCCAATTGCTCCTTGTTCATCGACTGTGGAGGCACCTCTTGGAGCGTTCTGGTGGCAACTTCAGCGCGGGTCAAAATTCGTAATTTCCCGTCGATCTCTTGGAACAGCATCGAACCATCGAGGGCTTCGATCAGGACTTCGCCCTCAACCGTTTCTAACTCTTGTTGCGGAGGGTCGCTTGAGTCGACGACAGGTTTTTTTATTTCCAAAATGTCAGCAAAAGCTTGACCGACTCTTTCGGACACACCAAACATCGAACAGGCGCAGACAATCGCACTGACAACGATTTGGTGAAACTTAAATTTAATGTCACACTCCATGTAATTGTGAAATTGGTATCGCTCTAGTGGTCTGTCAGCACTGATTTTTATAATCAGCCGTTTTAACGCTAGCCACGGTTTCTTTGCACAACGAAACCTTGGCTAGCGCGAAAACGGCTCATACTTACTTGCGTTTTCAAACGAAAATCTCTTCACGGCGTTGGGCTAGCGCCCAAACAGTTAAAACGGCACCCTGTATAATATCGGCGATACTCAGCCCATGCGTTGAAGCCGAATCCCGCGTTTAATGATTATCCAAGCTGTCATCACGATTGCAACAACCAATCCGATCGTCAGTAGTGATAGCGCGGCTGTTGTATCGTTCACACCGGCGTGCAATTTCCCAAGGGTGACTTGCGGAACGGTCTCAATCCCCGGCGGCAACACCATTTGCGAAGCCGACAACTCGGAAAAACAGATCGCAGCTATCAACAGCCAGATACCCAAAAACATTTGCCAGTGTTGGAGAAAACCAAACTCAAACACACGCTGCCATAGTCCCACTCGGTCCAACTGAGCGTTTTCAATTTGATCTTTTGTCGTTTGGCTGATCGCAAACCAGACGATCAGCGTCGCCATTGGCCAACAAAACATCATGTTCGCGATCACCGCTGGCCCGATTGTACAATCGTAAAACCATAGCAAAATTTGATTCTGTGATTGGGCAAAAAACACCGTGATCCCACTCCCAATGTCGGGCCCTGAGAGCCCCGCCAAAATAGATGTCAGTAGAAACAATGACCACCAAGCGTACCGATTTACCTTCGCGTCAAAACAAAGCAACGCCGACAAAGCAACAATCAATGAAGACGATGCAATTGCAATTAACGTCGACCAGAGAAATGCACTGTGAAAGTCGGATGCCGATTTAAGGATTGCTCGGTAGAGATTTGCAAAGGCCCATATCTGAGTTGGCTGCCCATCGGTAGAGGTCACACTTGTTCCCGCTTGGTAAATCAAATTCAGCAGCGGCACAGTGACCAGCAAAAGCAATATCCCTGCCGCTCCAATGGCATAGGGAAGATTACTTGAACCTGTATCAGGAACATTTCCAAAGGCCTTTCGTGTCAAAGATGAGTCTTTCGAAAAACCAGCAAGTATTCTAAATAATAGGAAAGAAACCGTCGCCAAAAACAGAAACTGAACAACTCTAAGAGTATAACCAATGGAACCGGCCGCTCGTATTTGCTCTACCGACCAGTTAGTGGGCAGAGAATTAATCTGCCCCAATGAATACCCAAGATAAACTTGCTCGGCCAACGTCCCAATTTGGTAAAGATCTGTCACTGCAATCTCACGACTGCAAACGATCAGCGCCCACAGCAGACACAACAGCCCCAGCGGCAATAAGCGACGCAGCGTAACGTGAAAAAATATAGCAGACGAAGGCAAATCGAGCCTAGCTTGTTCTTCAAAGGTGCGCGTGGCTGCCAGCGCGCTGAAAAACAGCATCGTAAACTGAGGAATCAGTCCAACGGCGTGAACCCAAACGGCCGCCGACCAGCCCGAGAACAATGGCTGAAGAATTTGGCCTTGAGCCGACGTCAGCCAGCCGAGCTTTCCGAACGCGGAATCCCAGCAACTGACATTAATGTAGGGCGGTATCATCGCCAGCGCGATCAAAGAAAAAAACAGACCGCTCCTCAGCCAAGTTCGCTGATTGAGGCAAACTGCGGCCAATATGGACAGCGGAATCGCGATCATCGCGGCACTTCCAGCGCACGTAAGCGTCCGCAAAAGCACCGCCTGATCGTTGGGGGGCAACACCCAAAACCCCGCGGCGAGGACAATCAACGTCAGGCCAATGAATGGCCTTATTGGTGTCCCTCGTCCTACTTCATTCATATTAATTGAATCTATGTAAGGCGAGTGCCGGACGAGAATTTACACGTAGAGTAGATTTTCAATCCGTTCAAATTTAACAGACGGGGTGAAACTCCATTCTACAGATCGTAATTAGTCATCCGCCAGTCGCCTCAGGAGGGTCCTACACAGTTGCCGCAGCCAATCCGTATGTCTCGATCGTTGACCTGAGGAATTTTAATTGGTCTGCACCCAGCGGTGTCATCGGCAATCGCAGCTCGCCCGTATCGCGGCCAAGTTCAGCCATGGCGGCTTTGAGGGGAATCGGATTGGTTGCGATGCTGAGCAAGTCGCGGCAAAGCGGGAAAAGCTTCAAATGCAACTGTTGAGCACGCGCTACATCGCCGTCTCGGAAAGCGGTGACCAATTCGATCACGTCGCGCGGAATAATATTTCCGACAACAGAAACAACCCCTTCAGCACCGACCGACATCAGCGGTAGCGTCAGGCTATCGTCGCCACTAAGCACAGTCAGATCTGTTGTCGCCAAAATTTGTGACGCCTGATCCAAACTGCCAGTGGCTTCTTTGACCATCACCATGTTTTGGCAGTCTGCGGCAATGCGAGCGATCGTCGCGGGCTCGATGTTCTTGCCTGAACGTCCCGGGATGTTGTAAATGCAATGCGGAATATCAACCGCTTCGCTGATCGCGCGATAATGTTGGTAGAAACCTTCTTGCGTAGGCTTGTTGTAGTACGGAGCAACCTGCAACGACGCATCGGCTCCCTCCTTGGCGGCCCGCTGAGTCAGGCTGATCGCTTCGGCGGTACTGTTAGAGCCAGTGCCTGCCATGACCTTGATCCGGCCTGAAGCAATCTGAATCGTTTCAGCAATCACCCGCTCATGCTCGGGATGTGTCAGCGTCGGAGATTCGCCGGTGGTGCCGCAAGGAACCACGCAAGTGGTGCCGGCTTCAACCTGAAATTCAACTTGCTGTTTCAATGTTTCCAGACACAAGTTGCCATCCACAAACGGGGTGACGAGCGCGACGGAAAGACCAGCAAATTCAGAACCTCGACGTGCCATTTCTGACTCCTAAAAACAAAATATAACTTCCTCAAAGCTTAAGGAAGTAAACAAAAAAATCAATCGCCAAAGTTGCCTTTCGTAAGGTATCCGCTGGGGATACGGCAACTGTCGCCTCCATACTGTTTGAGAAATGGCGGAACTCCTGAACAAGCCCACGACCGCTTAAGGTTTATGCCAACGCTTCAAGATAGAGTTTAACGGTCTTCTCCATCCCGTAGACCAACGCATCACAGATTAACGCATGACCGATGGAAACTTCAGCCACGAACGGGATCGCTTTGACGAAGAGTTGAAGATTGTGAAGATCCAGATCGTGTCCTGCGTTAACGCCCAAACCCAACGATTTGGCACGGTCGGCGGCTTCACGATATTCGTCTATCACACTCGAATCCCCTGCGGCCATTCGAGTGGCATAGGATTCAGTGTACAGCTCAATTCGATCAGCTCCAATCTTCGCGGCGGCATCAATCTGTTTCAGGTCGGTTTCCATGAACACCGACGTGCGAATCTTCGCGACTCGCATTTCCGCCATGATTTCAGTTAGCAACCCTTGATGCTTGATCACATCCCATCCCGCGTTGGACGTAAGAACCTCAGGCGGATCAGGAACGAAGGTAACTTGTTCGGGAACCACCTCTTTCACTAGATCCAGAAATTCCCGCGAAGGATAGCCTTCGATGTTGAACTCAGTGGTGACGGCTTCTTTTAAAGCACGGACATCCGATCTTCGAATGTGGCGTTGGTCAGGGCGCGGGTGAATCGTGATTCCTTGAGCCCCGTAAGATTCGATCTGACGTGTCCACTGAATGACGTTGGGATTGTCACCGCCACGAGCATTTCGCAACGTCGCAAGTTTGTTGATGTTTACGCTGAGTCGAGTCATAGAAGTAATTTGCTTTTTCGATTGATCGTTAAATGAAAGTTAGGCAGAGGTTGGTGTTTTTTGGGAAACCCTGACGCCCTGGTTATCGGCGCGTGTTATATCGATGTGACATTCCGCCCCAAAACGTTTTTTCAAATTGGCAATGGCGGGTTGGAGATGTTCCCAGCTTTGCCCTACAACAAACACAGACGGCCCCCAGGATGTTTGCCCCGTTGCCTGAACGCCGGAATCATAGACGGTCTCAATCACTGTACTGATCGTTTCGCTGGCGTATGGGCCACCTTGTATTTCAGCAAAATATTCTCCACTACGGCGACCAAACTCATACAAGGCGCCTGCGAAACGCTGATAATTCTCCTCCAGAATACCGGGCACCAGCTGTTGCGATACTAATGACCGCATGTGAATAAGCTGCTTCTCAGTTGTTGGAGGTAATCTGTCGAACGCATCCTTTTCTGCCGCGCCATGAAGCCCCGTCGGAGAAGCATCTTGTTTTGAACGCGGCTTCTTGACTCTGACAATCGCAATCGGCCAATGTTCGGGAAAATCCACGCGCAAATCAATAGGGGAAACCTGCTCGTCGGAGGTCTTGCCCCGATCGACGATCAGTCCCCCCTCGAAGCTGCCGTAAGTTCCGATTGCAGACCGCGCCGCGCGCCCTAGGCCGACCGCGAGTTCATCTGGCTTTGGCATAGGTAAACCAAAATAACTCTGGAGCGCGATCCCGGTCGCCATCGCCAACTGAGTGCCGGATCCCAATCCGCTATGACGGGGAGTTGCTGTTTGTATTTCGAGTTGAACGGGCAAGTTTTCTACTGCCTCCAACTTTAAAGAACGATCGCCACTATAGTCGCTGTAAAAGCGATCGAACCACTTCTGGGTGATCTTTCGTACTGCTTCTGAGCGTTCGCTGTTATTGGTTTCGCGTTTACCGATGTCTTGAGATTTCTCTGTAACAAGAAATCTTTCGGCGGGAGAGGCTACTATCACCGTCGGGAGAGCCGCCACCATCAATCCCACTCCACCGAAAGAGCGCTCAACTTCATGACCAACCGCGAACAACCCAAAGTGCAGGCGGCTGGGAGTGGATACGGATAACTTCATGGGTGGCTTAGAACAGTTGGGCGTCACGAAAAATCTGGAAGAAAAATTCAAAAAACATAATTACCCAAAGAATACATCGAGAGCGCGACGCTGGGAAGGCAATTGAGGCGGTAAGGTCTTCTATTGAACTTGCGAAACTAGCAAAAAAGAGTTTGCGTGAAGGCGTTCCAAGTGACATAATATTAGCAGAAAGCTTACGTTTCATTTGCATCTGCTTCCAACCGTTTTGAAATGCCAGCCGGGTCAAGTATTCGCCCGGTGATTCTGCAGTAAGGATGCCAAAATGAATTCTCTAAATCAGCGTTTGGAAACTATCAAACCTGTTGCTGCCCCTGTTGAAACAGAGCCGCAAGCAGCGGTCGTCACTCCGGCCACGTTCGAAGTTCGAGCTCGTCAGAATTCCAAATATCGTAAGTATCTTTCTCGTCGCAACTGGAAACAAGGTCCAACGGACCGATATCGGGTCCAAGAATCCGACGTTGAGGACACGCCAAAGAGCTGGCTGAAACGACTGCTTTCAGGCTGGATGTTCAGCCTAATTGTCCACTTCCTGTTGCTGCTGTGGTTGGGAACCTTGATCACCAACTTCGAAACTGAAGGTCCGCTGGCGTTGAACTTTAGCACGGTCCACGACGATATTAGCGACTCAATTTCGATTGACATCTCGCCAATGGACCTAGACGCCGTTTTTGAAGATGACGGCGGTGCTTTGGATTCAGAAATCGTTGAACCAGATCCAGCTCAAAACTTAAGAGACCAATTACAACCGGTCATTGATCCGAACATGGCGGAAATTATCCCTGAAGATTTTGAAACTGAATCGACGTCGGATAGTTCAATTTTTACTCCGGTGAACTTGGGGACGGTTGGCTTGGACGAGGGCGATAAGGATGGAAAAGATAGCGGCAAAGGAAAAGGATCCAAAGTAAAGTTCTTCGGTTTAGAATCAATCGGCAATCAGTTTGTATTTGTAATCGACTGTTCGGGGTCGATGGGTCACGAGGATCGTTACCAGCGAGCCGTCTATGAGCTAACGCGTTCAATGGACATGCTGAAAACTAACCACCGCTTTTTAGTAATCCTCTACAATTCGAGAACTTATCCAATGCTGGGCATGGCGGAGGAGAAAATTCGCTTGATCTCGGCAACGCGCACCAACAAGAAACGCGTAGAAAAATGGTTGAAGAACCAGCAACCAGGTAATGGCACCAAGCCAATGACAGCCATGAAGACGTCTTTAGATCTAAAGCCAAGCACAATCTATTTACTATCAGATGGACAGATCCACGACCGCACAATTAACATGATTGAGCAATTCAATGTGGATGAGAGCTCGACGGGCATGACAAAAATCCCAATCAATACGATCTCGTTGGGATCGTCGGGATTTGGAGCAGCTATGATGAAACAAATCGCCGAAAGAAGTGGTGGGCGTTTTCGCTGGGTAAAGTAGCCTAGATTGGAACGAGTCAGGCAAAGCAGCGTTTCGGCCGGGTGCCTGCGAAGCCCGGGGGTACCGTTCAAGCAAGATGGCCGGTTTTCACCGGCCTTATTGCTCATTGAAAAAAGCTACCCGGTGGGAGACCGACCCGGCAGCGTGTTAAGAAAGACCCAAGTTTTTCTTCTCGTCTGCCCACATCTTATTCGTAGCCGCCGCACCTTCGGCTTCGGGTACCGCGTCGCTGTGAACATCGAACCAGTTGTCGTCAAATTGGATGAAGCCGTGTTTACCCTTGATCTGCGAGTTCTTGATCGCTTGCCGCGCCGTCAACGCAATCGTCGCATCGGCCAATGCCAGCGGACCGTTGCAGCGCGGTTGGTTTTCTCTGTCGCCAGATTGTATACACCATGCCCAATGTTCGATCTGCTCTTTATACCCACGACTCACAGGACCTGACTGAGCGGCCTTCGCTGGTGCAGCGTCTGTGCTGGTGGTTGTATCCAGCACAGCGACGCTACCTTTTTTCTTCACTCCAGCTTTCCAGCCTGGACCTTTGGTTGAATACAGCAGAACCTCTTTTTCTTTATCCAACACCAACGTACCTTTGCTACCCATGACGACTTCGCCATAGCCGCCAAAGCCGTTACCGTTAATGGAAGAATACGTGACAACCACCTTCTTGTTGTCTGCCTCTTCATAGGAAGGAATACCGCCGGGATACTTATCACCGTAGGCATTGATCGGATCACTGAACCCGACCTTAAAATCATCGTCGTAACCTTGGCCGGGAAATTCAAAGGTGCAATAAACGTGGTCAGCAGCGTCACGGTCGTTGGGGAAAATGTGGCGGCCACCGGCGGCGTGAACCGTTAACGGGTGTACGTGCTTCCCCTTATCACGTGACAACGCTGAGATAAAAATGCTCGCGGCATCCAGTTGGTGGCTACCAAGTTCAGCCATCAGCCCACCACCGGTACGATCCCAAAGACGCCAACGAATCAATTCTTCAAGGGCACTTCGGCTGCGATTTGCGTAAACATCAGATCGCGCTTCATAGCCAAACTTCTCCGCCTGAACATCTTTGTCGCGCACTTTTTGCGTCCACTGGTCAATTTTACGGCTCAGATCCAAACGATCCGCTTGGCTAATGCCTTTTGAATTGTAGGCCCCGATCAACTTATCTAGCTGCGACTGAATCTTGTCGATGAATTTCCCATTAGCCGCATATTCACCACCCGGAATTGGCAATGCCCAAGAATCGGAACCCGGCAAATTGTTACGATGCCACTGCGCCCGAATATGGTGAAGTTCGCCTAACAATCCCCACTGAATAAGATTAACGGCATTGTCGTAAAGAATGCTGTAATGACGCTGGTGACCAATCGCCATCTTCCTATCGAGATCTTCTGCCACACGCGACATCAGTTTGCACTGAGCGACGTTGTGGGCCATAAGTTTTTCGCACAAAACGTGTTTACCATTCTGCATCGCGGCGACGGCAATTGGGGCATGCAAAAACAACGGTGTGGCAATGATCACGGCGTCGATGTTAGGATCCGCAACGGCATCCTTCCAATCCTCATAAATTTTGACGTTGCTCCGCGCCTCGTCCTCAGAACTCCATCCATAGACATCCATCAAACCCGCGCGAACCTTCTTCGCATTGGCAGAAGACCAGTCACCGTGGAACGCGCGATGGATGCTGGAGGGACGAATATCGCAAATCGAAGTGACTGTCACGTATTCAGGATTGATGGCGCCGATCAGCACGTTGCCTTCGTCTCCCGTACCGATGACGCAAACACGCACAGGCTCGGAGGGACGGTCATAACCGAAATACATTGCACCAGCCCCTGCAGCGGCAACACCACCAGCGGCAATCGAGCGTGTTAGGAATCCACGACGGTTGTACTTATCATGAGCGGTGACGGCTGAGTAGTAGTTCTCTTGCCCATTAGCTCTTTCTTCGGGTGTTAACGAGTTCATGATTAACTTTCAGGTTCAACGTTGAATTTGTGTATGTCTTTGTATTTGTATTTGTTGCTCAGAGTAAAGATGCATGGGGGTAACCTGACTGCTCAGGCGATTGATTCAGGCGGTCTGCTATCCTTGCTGGCGGCACTTGCAAGGAAAAAGTCTAATCCCCCCATTCGGCCTGCACAGGTTGCAAAGATTACCAATAAGGCAGCTAGTTCTATCCAGTAAAAATAAGTCGGTTGAGTGCCAGGAATCCAAAATGGCTGCGTCAAAACCACTGAAATTAAGAAGATCGCAGCCGCGCCGGAAGCTAACCGTGTAAACAGCCCCAGAATCAACAGCACTCCCACAATCGTATCGAACCATGGAATAAATTTGTTGATGATCTTTAATTGACTGTTGGGCTGATCAAAAGGTCGGTGAGCCAAGATTGTTCCAACTCTTTCCACCTGTTCCTCTACCGCCAGCTCATTTAGACGCCCCTCATAGGCCGTCCACATCCCGTCGACCTCTTGCTTCCACCCGTACAGTTTTTTCTTTCGGTCGCTCGTGATAGCCGCGACTTGGTCTCGCAATGAATCCACATAGAGTGCGACGGAAGCTTTGTTTTCGCCGTCTCTTTCAAAACCATCTTCACGATCTTCGGTGCCAAAATGTGCGATTAGATCAACTTGGTTGATCTGCAACCAAGTCCCCAACTCCTTCTTCGCATTTTCCAAAATCTCGCGCGCGTCAGCTGTCTGGGTTCGTATCTTTTTGATTTTCCGTTCGGCTGCAGCTCTTTGCACCTCAAGGTCTTTCGCCGTTTCACCTTGCGATTGTAGTTTTCTAATCTCTTCGGCTAGAAAAGCGCGATCCTGTTTTAACCGATCCACTAATTCCCGATCGCCGAAGCGATAGTGGCTGGCAGTACGGTGCAAAAAATCTTCCCAGAGCGCATACGTCAGGTCAGGATTGAGCGCCACCGATTCAGGCCCTTGGGCCGTTTCGTCGATCTCAACTCCAAATCTCTTGGTACCGTCAGGATCGTCCAGCATGGCTTTAAAATGTGGAGCCAATGGACCTTTGGCAGACTGTAGAAATCCACCGGCATCGAATCCGTTCTTGAGTTTATATGTGCCTTCTTTGAAGAAATGGAATCCGACAACGAATCGCAAAAGCATTAACGCGATGAATGCCAAAACAAGATGAAAACGATTAAGTTGCAAGGTAAACTTTCCCAATTAAAACGAAGAGAGCTATTCAATCAGCAGCAAAACAAAAAATAATAAGAATTGTGTCAAATCGGAAAATAAAAACAAATTGTTCCCAGAGGTGTAAAGCCTTCGCCCACTTTACTTAACCGCGATACATGAAATGGGTTTCTCGAAGAATGGTGGCTAGTTACAATACGTCACACTAAATTCACAGGCTGGTAAGTCCAAAAATGGAAGAGTTGGCCTCTCATCGAAGGCTTCGTCCTTAGAGGCTTTCAATTCGTTTCCGAATCAGCTCACTTTGTTGCGGAGGAAGCTTATCATAGTATTCCTGCAACTTACCCCGATGATACTTCGCTTTCTCCGCGTTGCCCAGCTTTTCAAAGCATTGGTCAAGGTGGTGATGGGACCGAATCAATGCGGGTTGCAAATCAACCGCTGTTTCAAAGTTCTCAACAGCCTTCTCGGTGTCCCCTGATTGAAGGTAATTCATTCCGAGAGATTGATACAACATCGGCTGATCAAACATTTCCAACGCGATCAAATTGATTTCCAGCATATTTTCGATACGACCTTCCTTGTCCATACTGGCAACGTCAATGATGTTATTAAGAATTGTCTGAGCGATCCTCTCCAACCGAAAAGCGATTTTCCAATGGCTCTTTCCATCTTGAATATCACCTTCTCGGATCATGGCCAATCCAATGAGTAGATGTGTCAGCGATATTTTCGGTGACTCCAGCAAAGAATCCTTCAACCACGTCATGTTTTGATCGTTGTCTTTGATTTTCGCGATTACGTCAATCAGCATTAGATAGGCATCACGCTCAGCGGGGTTCGCGTTGAGGCTCATGCTAATGGCATTAAGGTGTCCGAGAAACTCTTCGCGATTGTCGAAATCTGTCATCTGCTTTGCCTTCAGCAGAAACACTTGGGCGCTGGAACGAACGAAGGCCTGCTTTAGAGAGGTATCATCAAACGTCTGAAACGCCTGTTCCATGATATTAACCGCTCGATCGTAATCTTTCACGCTGAGCGCACTGTCTCGAAGAGCAACAAAGATCTTAAGCCTGAACTCATCGGGAAGATTTCGCGAGAGTTTCAAAATCTCTTGAAAGAGGTTGTCGAACTTTTCCATCGCTCCCTCGTGACTACCGACTTCGCGTTTAATAGTCAGCAAACGAGGAACTTGCAAAATCTGCCCGATGCTCATTTTTCTCTGCGAAGCATCAGGGTGGAACATTGGACTGATCACGTTATCAAGCGCGGATTCTGCTTTCTTGAGATGGAATAATTCCTCCTCCCGATTCTCCGCTTTTTTAGCCTGCATCGCTCGAATTTGATACTGAGATGCAAGCGCAGACTGCGCATCTAAATTGGAAGGTTCTTTTTGAACGACCAACTCAAGATGGCGGGAAGCCAACTCATCAAAGTTTGATTTGTCATCCTTTTTAAGCTGCTCCCGCTGGTAACTTCTCGCTAACCATAGGTGAGCTGGAACGTATCCGGGACGATCGCTAGGCCCCAAAGTTTTCATCAAGGAAATCGCTTTCTCCGATTGATTGGCGGCTTCAAGCGCCATTCCAACTTGGTACTTATACTTCTCATTTTCCGGTTTCAGTTCGCTTAGTTTCGTTGCAAACATCAACACATCTTCGGGATCTGGAGAATCCGCCTGAGAATATAAGCCGTAATAGCCTGCTGTCCGCCCCATCGTTAGGCGATTGAAGTAGAAGGTAGTTACGTAAAACAAAGTGGAACACATTACCACGGTTGCAACTGCAGGTATCCCCAAAATAAATGCTCGTCCCTTTCGCGATGTCGTCCACGCTTGAACCATGAATACGATGAACGCAAACAGCAAACGAAACGGAAGCGTCAAGACAGACACGACCGATGACATCGCTCCACCATCAGGATCACGAATACTATCATCGCCGGCCAAAGCATCAGCGAACCAGTCTCTTACCAAATCATAAGGGTAGAATAGCGTCTTCATAATTGAGAATGAATCGCCTTCGCTCCGATTCCTGTTATTCGACTTCATCTTTTGGCTTTTCGCTGAATGATCAGTTGGATTGCAATAAGAACTGGCGTTCTTGAGGGAATTGGAAAAATAGTCGGGGTGCTAAAATCTATGAGCAAGCTAAGCCAGAAGTTCTTTTGAGAGCAGTCATCTCAAATCGGGCTACTCACTAGTGGCTTTTTTTTTCTCTAAAACTTCAGTGAGCTTGTTCCGAAACGGCGTACTGTCGAGATTGAAATTGTCATAACAAACAATCACGGATTTTAGAACGTCTACGTTTTCAGGCCTGATTGCTAACGCCTGTTCAAACTCCGCGGCCGCCGCTGCGTAGTTTTTCAGCTGCATCAGTGCCGTTCCCAAAGTATGCCTATACATCGACATGTTGGGGCTATTTAGTTGGCTCTTTGGTATTAAACGCATTGCCTGCGCGACGAGATCGTGCGCACGTTCAGCGTTTGACTTACTGTTCTTAATTACACTGCCCTGCGTAATGTCTCCATCGTCTTCACCTTTTAAATACGCATAGGCGAGATTATTTAGGATTGCAGGATTGTCGGGGGCTAAAGTTCGTGCCCGTTCGTAATGTTGCTGGGCAAGTACGTAATCTTTGTCCTTGAGCGCCTTGAGTCCCATCTGATTAAGCACTTCTGGGGGAAGATTTGCTTGGCTTTCAATATCGTAGATTTTCTTCGCTTTTTCCTTTACCGAATCGAACGTCGAAAATGACAATCGTGAGATACTTTGCAGAACAGTTCGATCGTTTTCGTTATAAGAAAATGCTTTCGCATAGAAGTCAAGCATTTCTAATTGATCTTCCTCTGAAAATCCAAATAGATCCTTTCGAAGTGGGTCACCAAATTCGGCGATCGTCCAAGAAATATACAGCTGAGCAAGATATTGTTTGAGAAACGGCTGCCTTGCCATATTTTCGGTCCCACCCCCGTAGCGTTCCATTTCTCTCACCAATCGAAGCTCAAGTGTTTCAAAATCTTCCAGCAACGTCATCGACTGGGCATATCCTTGCCACGCCGCAACCCAGCGTGCTGAGTCTTTTTGAACTTCCGATGAAGTCAACTGTGTGGAAAAAGCACTTGAGGCTGTAAGCAATGTAGCCTTCCTTTCCGCCTCTTCCTTCTGAAGTTGTATCAGCGGCCTGAAGTACTTAGGATCCGCATCGAACACTTTCTTGAAAGCGGATCGAGCATCTTCAGTTGACCCTTTCAGACTCAACAATCGCGCCTTAATTTTTAAAGCTTCAAGATTATTGACATCGTTAGTCAAGCAATGGTCGACGTGCGTTAAAGCGGTATCAATATTACCGACCCGCTGCACCTGATTCTTTGCAGGCGCGTTCTCATACAACAGCGCCAACTGCAAATGCGCCTCAGGGTATCCGGGGGTATCCAAAGGCGCTATCTGTTTCATGATTAAAAAACCTTTGCGAGCGTCTCCCTCTGCCAACGCTCGGAGCGCTAAACGGTATTTATACTCGCGCTGTTCTGGCTGAATCTTGATCAGCTTTTTGAGAAAAATATTCGTCTTCTCGCTATGCTCATCTATCTTGGCTTTACGCGGGTCATCCGCACTCGCCGCATCAATACTAGAACCGCCAGAATCCTCGGCCAACGCATTCTCACTCATGATTGCTTGCTGAAGATCAGCTTGCAGCATTTTGCTTTCGTTATCCGACTTCTGAAGTTCACTTGAGTAAAACTCGACCAGCGACTCCTTTCCGCCCAAACTCGTCAGCAAAACAGCCAGTGTTATCCCCACCGCAACCAAGACGGCGGGCAAACCTTTTATAAACGCTTCACTGCGGACGCTACCGTCGGAAAACGCCGAAAACAGCTCCATCGGAGACTTTATCAACGCTACGGGCAGCATTAGCAGACGCTGCAATTGGAATAGTAGAAAATTCATAGTAATTTCTGGTTTCACTCGGCGTGCCAAAGTCAACGAAAGCGATCCCTGTAAATCGGTTTCGACCTAATCACCAGTTTAACCCAATTTGCGGTTCCACTCCACAACTCAGGTACCGAAACGTGAGGCTTTTCCAGCGTTCTTTGCGTAAGCGTTGCGTTTCACACTTTTGGAAATTTGGGCAAAATCGCAACCACCAACATGACCGTCAATCGCAGGAATATCGTCAGAACTACAAAAATTGGCAGAAACGGCACAAGTCCCCATCCTCAGCTGCCGAAATGTAGGAATGGGTAGGTTTACAGCCCAAAAAACACGACTCCCATTGTCATTCGACCCATGAATAAAAAGCTTAACACGATCGCCTTGGCCACTTCACTGGCTAGCCTTGGATTTTGCAACCTTACGTTTGGCTGGCAGACAAATGCGGATGCCCTTGTCGGAGCAGGCCTCGCAAGCCATTCACAACCTTCGGTCAGTGTAATGGTGCCGCCAATTGTCTCTGGAGCGAACGCCTCGGCGTCGGCGAGCGAAAATTTGCCGCCCATTGTCAGAGGAACACTAATTCGACAAGCAAGCGCCCAAGGGCCAATCTATTCGCAGCAGCAAACACTGCAAGCAGCAGGGATTCCAACCAAAGAATTGGAAACGTTCGCACAAGGCGGTGGCCTGAAACCGCTGAATTCTATTCTCAGCACAAGCGGCACACCCAAAGCTCCAAATGCGTACCGGCCGCCAGCTCCACCCAAACTAACAACTCCCGCACCTGTAGCTCGCGTCGCAAAAGCATCTCAAGGAAGTGGATCGCGGTCGGTTTTGAGTTCTATCGGGCAAGACTACGCCAACGGGAATCTGGGACAGCAGGATACTTTGCCCGACGCCGCTCCACCGTTAACCGATGGATCCTATGGTTCTCAACAATACGCGCCGGCGGGCGTCAACGGTGATTATGGCTTCGACTACAATCAAAACAATTTTGGCCAAGGCGGCTATGCTGATCCAGGGTTTTCAGATCCGAATTATTTCGATCCGAACACCGCCAATGAAGCCAGCTACTTCGATCAGAATGCGGCCCCCGGTGGCTGTGCTACCTGTGGCAACGAACTGGTTGACGGTGCCTGTTCCACCTGCGGACCGGCCGCTGGATACAGTGACGGTCCTGTCATCCGCGACTACGGCACATTCGGTTCCGTCAGTGCCGCCAATCGCTACCTCTATCTCGATGCGTTGATTATGACCCGTGCCGATGGCGACATCGCTAACTCAAACTTTGGCACGCTCAATGATTTCGATTTCACTGGCGGCTTCCGTGCCACCTATGGTACCCGCGACGATTCCATTTTCGGTCGCGAGATTAGCTTCATGGGATTGCCGAGTGTTGATCAAGAGATCTCGCGTACCGACGAATTTGGGCGGTTAAGCGTCAATGTCGTTCCAAACTCCTTTGCAGGATCGAATCCAACCGCGTTCTTTAATGCGACAAATCAAACCCAGACAAAAGAGTCCGATCTCTACAGTTTAGAATTTAACAGAGTGAATTGGGGCTGGGACCTAATTAAGACATTTACAGGTTTTAGGGTTGTCAAGTTTGACGACAGCTACAACGTTACCAGTTCAAACCTCGGTTCAACGGGAGACTTTACCCTCGATGCTGCCAACACGCTTTTCGGTGTTCAAATTGGCGGCGAGTTATTCTACGACATTGGTTATCGCTGGTCAGCTTCGGCTTTTAATAAGTTCGGATTGTTTGCCAACTTCAATGACTTTGACACCAACTTCAATAACGACGGGCTTAACTTCAGTAGTGAAAACGACGGCGTCACACTTGCCAGCGTTTGGGAACTTGGGGTGTTGGCTCACTATCAAATCCGAACGAACCTACGATTCCGTGCTGGCTACAACGCTATGTTCATCGGCAACGTCGCAACAGCGTCGGACAATCTCGGCCAATCAACTGCAGTGTTTGTGGGAGCTGAGACTACTGACTCCGACGATGTCTTGTTTCACGGATTCAACTTCGGCTTAGAATTTTACCGCTAAGGAACATTCTGAACAATTGAACAATCTTACGGCACGCACTATAAATATTAGTGCGTGCTGTTTTTGTTCAGCCGTTAAACCACTTCTATTGCCGAAGAATCAAACGACCTCCTATGAGCGACTCCCTCCCACCACCAGTTGAAGTTCGCCATTTCGATCACGTCACTTTGGTCGTCAGCGATCTCGCGGCGACTGAGAAATTTTACGTCAACGTTTTGGGTTTGGAAAAAACGACACGCCCGGCGTTCAACTTTCCAGGCGATTGGTACGAGATTGAGAACATTCTTGTGCACGTGATTTTGGCCGACAGCGATTCTGGACTGCCTGGACCGGGCGACCGCAGCGTCAAAATAGTCTCGCGCGGCCAGCACCTCGCCTTCAACATCGATGACTTTGATGGAACGATTGACCTTCTCAAACAACATGGCATCGCGATCGCTTCAGGCCCAAAAGAACGTCCCGATGGCGCCGCGCAAGTCTACATCAACGACCCCGACGGTCATCTGATCGAACTCTTCGCGCTCAAGGTTTGAACTCGAAAGTCGTATTTCACTCCGAGGCTGTGAATCTATGGTGAAGGTTCGCAGAACCTATCAGCCGCCACGCGATAGCGTCCGGTCTTACGCGCTTGAGACCGGACGCTATCGCGTGGCGGCTGATGGAGATTTTTAAAAATCACAGCCTCGGAGTGAAATACGACTTTGCGTGAGCCCTTCATGCGGCCGCTACATCAATTCCCCAAATACTGAGCATAAACCCGCTTCGCTACCGCCAAATCGTCTGTGCCTGAGATGATTGCTCGACCGTCGCCGAAGACGGTGACCGAAAAATCATCGACTTGAAACCGGACTAGAAAGGCATTTACTTTCACGTCCGTCACCCCCGATAACTTCTCCGCCAATTCGTCCAGCGCGATCTTTTCCCGATTGGCAAAACTGACCTGTACCGCGTTGCGACCACACAGCACCACCGACCGGCTTTCCTTTCGCCCGTCCAACCAGTCCAGTCGCTTCCCTTTACACGCAGGACAATCGACGCTCGCGCGGAGGCCGCTGATATCCATTTGCCGAACCGTGTTAGACCACATCTCAAACACGTTCAGCTTCCGATTGACGGCCGCACGATTTCCTGAGAGCAACTTGATCGCTTCCATCGCCTGAAAAGAAGCCACCACGTTGATGACGGGTGCTAAGATCCCAAACGAATCGCACGTGTCGCTGGTTCCAGGTGCCGGCGGACCGTCAATCATCAAGCAATGAAGACACGGAGTCTCACCGGGCAACACAACCATCATCTGTCCGTCGGCCCCCAAGCATCCGCCATATATCCAAGGCGTCTCAGTCGCGATCGACACATCGTTAATCAAGAATCGAATCTCAAAATTATCGGTGCCATCAAGAATCAAATCGCTGCCGTCCACCAGATCGCGGATATTTCCGGACGTCACGTCAGCCACCACCGGTTCAACCTCGACGGTCGAATTGATCTGCCGCAGTCGCGCTGCGGCGGCGATCGCTTTGGGAAGTCCACTCTCCACATCCTCTTCATTGAACAGCGACTGGCGTTGAAGGTTGCTAATTTCTAAAAAGTCGCGATCAACAATACGGATAAACCCAACGCCCGCCCTCACCAACGTCTCCGCGATCACCGATCCAAGGGCTCCACATCCAATCAACGCCACTCGCGCAGCGGCAAGTTTCTCCTGTCCGCCTTGACCGATGTGAGGAAATCGAATCTGGCGACTGTACCGATCGTTCAAATTGTCGTCGTCAGTTTGCTTCAATTGCCAACTCCCAAACGCTCACAACCTTTACCGTTGCAGACGCTATCCCTATAAAAGAATATCTTTCAAAAACCTACCCGTCACCGAATCCCCACACGCCGCCACTTCTTCAGGCCGCCCCGAAACCACAACCGTTCCACCTTCTTCACCGGCACCTGGCCCAAGGTCAACGACGAAATCAGCGTTCTTAATCAGCTGCAAATTGTGCTCGATCACCACCAAAGAATGGCCCGCCGTGATCAGCGTATCAAAACAGTCCAACAACCGAGTGACGTCTTGCATATGCAGCCCCGTCGTCGGTTCGTCCATCATGAACAGCACCCGTTTACCCTTGGATTTATTTAAATAAGACGCCAGCTTTAGACGCTGAGCCTCACCCGAAGACAAGGTTGTCGCCGGTTGTCCAAGGGGCACGTATTCTAGTCCAACATCAATCAATGCCTTCAGCTTGTTTTGAACTTTTGGCTGACCGCGGAAAAACAAAAAGGCTTCCCGAACCGTCAACGCCAGCACCTGAGCGATATCCAAGTCGCGATAACGCACGTTGAGCACTTCGTCGCGATAGCGTGTTCCCATGCACTGGTCGCACTTCACATGGATATCAGCCAGAAACTGCATGTCGAACGTCTGAACACCTTCTCCGTTGCACTTGTCACAGCGACCGCCAGCAACGTTAAAGCTGAATTGCTTGGCCGTCACATTGTGGGTCCGCGCATCAACCGTTTCAGCGAACGCCTGACGGATATCATCAAAGGCCTTCACGTAAGTCACGGGATTGGAACGTCCCGTCCGCCCAATCGGCAAGCCATCAATCAGTACGATTTCATCGACCAAGTCATCACCAAACATTCCTTCAACCGCATCAAGGGCAACGCCGGACTCCGACGATCCATCCTTGCGTTTGAGCAACGCCGGATAGACACAATCAATTAGCAACGAACTCTTCCCGCTGCCACTGACTCCCGTCAACACACACAAACCACCCAAAGGAAATTCGACAGATACGTTCTTCAAATTGTGAGTCGAAGCCTTTACTACGCGAATCGAGCCCCTTTTCTTTCGACGTTGATCGCTGCGACATGAAAGACCACGCCGCCGACCGATGTATTCACCTGTCAGACTAACTCCTTCTTCCAGCAATTCCTGTGGCGTCCCGTCGAAAGCGACTTCACCACCAGCCGCGCCAGCGCCCGGTCCGATCTCCACCACCCGATCAGCCGCCATAATCACGTTCGGATTGTGGTCGACGACTAAAACGGTGTTGCCTTTTCGATGCAGCCGGCCGATGGACTGATTCAACATCGCGACCTCCACCGGATGCAACCCCATCGCCGGTTCGTCCAACACATACAACATATTGGTCAACGTCGAACCCAGCACCGATGTCAGTTTCACACGCTGTCGTTCGCCGGAACTGAGCGTTGCTACCGACCGGTCCAGTTGCAAATATCCCAATCCGGTGCTTTGCAAAAACCCCAGCCGCGCCTTGATCGATTCGAGAATCGAAAACGCGCTGTCAGCCCTATTGAACTCAGCCAACCGCCCGGTGGCTTGGTCAACGGTTAACCGGAACCAATCTGCAATCGCAAGTTCACCGAACAAAAACTCATTGACCCAATCGCCAAATCCGCTGCCTCCGCAATCAACGCATAATTGCGATTTTCTAAACCCAATTCCGCCGCATGGCTTACAGGCACCGGCCGGATGTTGCCGCTGAAACACACGTTGATCGGGCTTGGAAAAATGATGTTCACACTTCACGCACACCAACGACCTCGTAAACAAATTTCTGTGCCACACTTTGCCGTCGACCGAGACTGTCTGCTGGCCTTTGCCCCCATCTCCTGCGGCCAGCACCACAGCGGTCCCATGTCCAAAATGCATCGCCAATTCTAACGATTCGTAGATTCGTTGCTCGGCCGTCTTCCCAGCCACCACACGATCGGCAACCACCAAAATCCCGCCTTCACCAACCGAGCCCAAATCCAGATTCGCGATCTCCACCGACTCAGCATCGCCACCTACGGCAACGATAGCGCGGATGAATCCAGCCCCCATCGCCTGCTTCAACACAACCACCACATCACTTCCCGCTGGCAGCCGATAGCAAACTTGAACTCTCGTGCCCTCTGGCCATGCAAAGATCTCCTTCGCCATCGCAGATTTCGTTTGCGGCCTGGTGATCGTCCGGCAGTGAGGACAAACGGCAACGGCCTTCTGTGCAAACAGTTCGGAAAAAAGGTGCGCGATCTCTGTCGCCGAACTTACCGTCTCTTTTGATTTAGATACCACCGAAGGCCGAATCGCGATCGACGGAGGAACGCCCTTTATGCTATCGGCGTCAGGTTTTGTCATTTGCTGGACAAATTGACGAGTCTTAGTGGATAGGCACTCGACGTACCGCCGCTGCCCCTCAGCGTACATCGTGTCGAAGGCGAGGCTGGACTTTCCGCTGCCACTGAGGCCGCAGAAGGCAACCCATTGACCATGGTCAATCGTCAGATCTATCTCTTTGAGATTATTGGATCGCGCACCGATGACTTCAATTGCTCGACAGCTAGGTTTGGAATCAGCATCTCTACGAGCGCTTTCTTCGCCAATTTTTGTTTTTGGACTCATGGGACCGATTGTCGTCTACCAAAGGTTGTGCCGTCTACATGACCGGCGTTTCCTTTCGTCGCAAAGTTAGGGGTTTTCTTAAAGCTATTGGAGATTGCTGTCAGAATTTGGCTTGTGTGCAGTTTTTTTCTGTCGCCATCTTCTTGAAATCGCGTGACAAGCCCTATTAAGCCGTATACAAACATACAACGACCTCACCTAATACTGAAACGAGTGAAGCTATGAAAAACTTTTTTGCCTTTACACTAATTGTATTCTCGACAATCGTCATGGCCAGCAACGCCGAAGCTTTCCAAGACCGCCCTGATCGCGAAGGCCCTCCCAGAAGAGAAAGGGGAGGACGAGGTGGACCCGTTGGTGAACGTGGTCAGCGCGGTGGACCAGGGGGGGAACGCGGTGGCCCTGGCGGTGAACGCGGTGGGGCAAGAGGAATGGAAATTCCGATCATCCAAGCACTCGACGCGGACAAAGACGGTCAAATTTCAAGCGAAGAAATGGCAAACGCTGCAACGGCGCTGGCTACTTTGGATAAGAACGACGACGGCGTGCTCGACCGCGCCGAAATGATGCCAGCGCGTTCAGAACGTGGCGGGCGTCGAGGTGGACCTGGCCCCGGCAGCGGTGAAGGCGATACCAACGCATTCGTTGATCGCATGATGGAAAACGATACCGATGGCGATGGCAAAGTCAGCGCGGACGAAGCCCCAGAACGCATGCAAGGATTCTTCCAACGATTAGATGGTGACAAAGATGGCTTCCTCACCAAAGATGAAATTACAGAGGCAAGCAAACGTTGGTCAGGCAAAGGTGGCGGTAGAAGAGACGGCGGAGGGCAGCGTCCTAAACGTCCCGGAAGCGAGTAATGTCTCATAACTTTGTTACCTCTGTTGTTTGCTCAAATTCATTCTTCAATTTTCTAGAGAATCACGATGAACGCAGTCAAAACTCTTTCGAGGGTCCTTCTGTCGCTGTTGACAATTTCTCAAACAGCAACAGCCGAAGATTGGTTGCGTTTTCGTGGCCCTCAGGGCACCGGCGTCTCCGTCGATCGCTCTGTTACACCCACAGAATTTGATGACCAGAAGAACGTGCTTTGGAAAGTCGACTTACCCGGTGCGGGCGCTTCAGCGCCAATCATCGTGGGTGACAAAATCATTTTGACCGCCTACACAGGTTACGGACAAAAGCGTGACGATGCCGGGGACATGGACAACCTCAAACGACATGTGTTTTGCTATTCAAAAACCGATGGTAAGAAACTCTGGCAAAAAGACTTCGATCCGGTTCTGCCCGAAGACCCGTTTCAAGGTATGGGCGTTCCCGAGCACGGCTACGCCAGCAGCACGCCGGTCTCAGACGGAACCAACGTTTACGTTTTCTTTGGTAAATCTGGCGTCTTCGCGTTTGACCTTGATGGCAACCAGCTCTGGAAGAAAAGCGTCGGCACCGGATCCGGTTCAAAGCGCTGGGGATCAGGTGCCAGCCCAGTGCTCGCCGGCAACGTCTTAGTCATTAACGCCACCGACGAATCAAATTCCATCGTCGGTTTAGACAAAAACACGGGTGAAGAACTGTGGCGAAACGATGGTATCGAAAACGTTTGGGGAACCCCCTTGGTGGTCGGTGAAGGCGATGAACAAGCCGTCGTGATGTCGCTTCCGTACGAAGTTTGGGCAATGAATCCTCAGTCGGGCAAACTCAAATGGTTTGCAACCAACGGCGTCCAAGACAGCTCCGTCTCAGCCAGCCCGATGCTTGACGGCGACATGGTCATCTCGATGGGAGGCCGATCTAACACGGCCGTTGCGATTCGCACCGGCGGAGAAAAAGGGGCCGACGTAACAGAGACCCACACCGTTTGGTCAGGGAAATCAGTGGCTCGTATCATGACGCCGATCCTCTATGATGGCCACATCTTCGCCGTCTCTAAGGGGATCGCCAGTTGCCTCGACGCCAAAACGGGAAAACAGATTTACAAAGAACGCTTGCCCAGCATCGGGACAACCGCCCAACGGCGCGGCCCCAGCGGAAACTATGTGTCACCAGTCATTGCTGACGGCAAGCTGTACCAGTTCACTAAGAACGGTGGCTGCTATGTGATCGACGCGAAACCCGAATTCAAATTATTGGCAAGCAATCAACTCGCCGAAGACGGTTCTGAGTTCAACGCCACACCCGCGATCTCGAGCGGCAAAATCTTCGTCCGTTCCAACCGAAGGTTATACTGCATCGGCGACGCCCAATAACTTCTTAGCGGTATCGGCGCAAGCCGTCCGGTTAAACGTTGGGAATTACCGCACGAAACCGGACGGCTTGCGCCGGACCGCTAAGACTGATTTTCGGCAGACGCAAAGAACAATAGCGCAAACCAAGACAACCAACCGGCGTCAATAAGTTCATGTGAAGATTCTCTGCCGAACACACGGCGATCTTGAATAAGTAATCTGCGCTGCTATGCTATCGGGCAAATGTCCGACCTCTCAACATCCCGCAACTACGAATTGATTGAAGAACTACGCGCCGATGTTGATTTCGAGCTCGAAGACGTGATCACAGAAATCGTTCGGGAGCTTCCCGAAGACTATTTTCAGCGGATCAAGCGTGCCGATCAACTTGTGCATCTTAAAGCACTATTAGCACTTAGTTTTTGCAAACTTCAAGAAGAACTAATGTTCCGCAGTAGTGACGGCGTCCACATCGCCGTGATCGCGCGAGAAAACTACAGTGGCCAGCTGGCCAATATTTTTAGTCGTTTGCCTCGTGATCAAAATTTGATTGGTGCACAGATCTTTACCTCGCAGAGTCATAACTTCATCATCGACTTATTCGAATTTGAAGCCTCAACCGAATCCAAGGAACAGCAGCCTCATTTAGCCCAAGCGGTCAAAGCTGCCGCCGAAGCGCTCGTATCACGGGTAGATTCAGATGTGGAGACAATCACAGAATTCCTTTCCCACTACTCTCCGGGAAACCAAATCCTCAATCAAACGTCCAGCCTAACTGAACACTTTTTGGCTTACCAACAACTGTGTGCAGATAAGAAATCTGCCGTACGCGTAAATGGTACCAGCACGAATAATTTGATTCGGCTGACGATTGCTTCGCAGAGAATTGACGCGCGTTCGTTGGTGCACCAAGTCGCGGAATATCTTGGAGAGCAGTCTCTCAATATTGAACGTGCTTACCTGAACGATTTGCTGTTCAAGGATGAAGCAAATATTGCGATTTCCAGTTTCATCCTCGAATCCGAATCTGTCGATTCATTTGAGCCCCACACCGACGCAATCTCTAAGCTGCTTGAGCAGTGTATTAGTTAATCGGCGACGGCCCGATGCTTGCGATCGCGGTACTCCCAAGGTGGTTGCGGATTAGGGTCCACCCACAGCCCTAATCGTTTCGCTTTCGCGATTACTTCCAGCCGATTCAGCCGTTCGCTGGAACTGTATTTGACAGCATGCCAAGCAAAACCATCAGCGACCATTTGTGCGTTAATCTCTTGAGTCCGCATCGTTACGTCCTCAAGACTGGGTACGTCCACGAACATAAACACGACAGCGCGTTGATAGCGGTCGGTGTCCGTTTGAAGAAATGTGGCTCGCCGTCCCGCAGTGATCGCTTCCAAGTGAAGTTTCGCCGCTTGCCCACCCGTTTGGTTCCACTCTGGCGCGTCGATCGAAGCCAACCGCAAGTCAACTTCGCCGGCATCGGCGGTCGCTATGCGAATCGAATCTCCATCGACGACTTGGAAAGAATCAGAAGAGAAACGAGCTAAGATTGGTAAGCCGTCAAATGTGCCCCGGCCAATTACTGGGGCAGATGGTTTAGGCACCGGCAGCTGAGACGCCTGCTGGCTGGAGGCACTGGCAGGCGGAACATGGGCGGTGGGCATCTGGCTGAAGAACGCCAGTGCTCCGATACCAATCAATAATAGGAATAACTCGAACTTACCCAACTGAGGTCCGCATTGAAAAAAGGTGCAAGAAAGAGGATTTTACTGGCCACGGAACTACCCCACTGAACATCTCAGCGCGTCGCGCGAATGTAGCACGAAATACCGCGGTAACAAATAGGAGACAAATTCCGCAACAAGCGATAAAAACAAATAAAACAATATACTAGGAATAATATTGATGTTGCGATTCACTGCGTAACCATCTACAAGTCAATTGAAAATCGATTTGCAAAAGATATGTGTCCTTAGCGGGCTGTCCGCTGACATATTTAAAATCCACCTCCTTATGCCAATCTTAAGACTTGAAATGATCAACTTTAAAATATTTAGCTCAGTACTGTTTTGCATCTTCTTAAGTTCTTCTTTGGGCTCTCCTTCATCCGCCCAACAACTCTTTGACTTCCAGGCACCAATATTCAACGGCCGGCTGATTCAACAGCGACCGATCCAGGTGCAACAATACCAGAGAGCTCAATATCAGGTGCCACAATACCGGGTGCCACAATACCGGGTGCGAACGGTCCAACCGCAGGAGGTTGCTCAACCTCGCTATAGTGACCAACAATTCTTCCACCCCAGCCAGGCCACTCAAAGCCAATCGGTAGGGCGGCGAGTCGTTTCCGCGCCTACGCCTGCAGCAGTTGCTAAGCCGGTGGTCGCTGAGCCTGAATCGCCCGCTCCAATCGGTTTGGCGCGGGCAAAGATCGCGGAACTAAACGAGGAAATAGAAGCGCTCAAGGAGAAAAATTCCGAACTCGAAACAGATTCACTAGACAGCAAGAAACTCAAAGCGGCTCAATTGAAAATTGTAGAGCTGAACAAAAGTATCAAAGACCTCAAAGAGCAAAATTACAAACTCAAAATCGCTGTTGAAGAATATGAAGAACTCGAATCCAAACACCTGAGGGTCGCGTTGTTAAAAGAGAGCAACGAAGATCTCAAAGAGCAAGATCTCAAAGAGCAAGATCTCAAACTTTCTCCCGAAGATGATGAGAACGAGTAACCTCCATATGGTTCAATAAATCCAGCACTCCACCACTTAAATTAACGGCAACTATTGCGTGACCGGTTACCTTCAAAAATCTCAGCCAAATCAAATTTGGCTGAGTTTTTTTGTGCCTCGACGGGGCGGCGGGGGCCAAGAAAATGCGTTGCCGGCTTGGAGTTTTCGTCTAACCGCGTGAAAAACTCGCTACAATGCGTGACCGCTTCCTCAGAACCCGGACCGTCAAAACTATCCTGTTAGGCATGTTGATTTCGTTAGCCGTTTGGGCGTTTTCCCCAATGGCACTTGCTTTAGGCCCAAACATAAAAAGCAAGCTCCCCCTCTCCCTAAAAATTCGGATGACGTTTGATACCAATGGCCAGGTCATATGGCTGAAATCAAAATCGAACATGGATTAAATTAACAACGCCTGTCGCCATTGAAAAGGGAGAAGTTATGAGTTGCCTGAAGAAATGCACTCTAACGCTAACTTGCCTGATGGCCATGTTGGCATCTGCAAATGCTCAATCGATCACCGTGGGTATCGAAGATTTCGCCGACTTGGGAATCAACGCACGCATGTCGGTGATGACGACTGATCCGAGTGGTCGTTTTTTCGTCAACGACCAAAATGGCGGACTCTATCATGTCGATCGCAGTTTCGGCGCGTCGACTCTGTAAGTGGATCTTTCGGATGAGGGTGTGGTTTTGGCCTACAACGCGAATACCACCGGAATCAACTGCGTCTTCGCCCAGGAAAAAATTGCTCTCAACGGTATTGTTATTCCCATGGCGAAGCGTCAACGTTCCCTTGTTTTATCGGAAGGTGTTGTAGCGGAAGATGTTAAAGTTGGACATGCTGGAGATGATTTCAATCTCGACGTCGACTCGTTCGAACAAATTATTTTCGTCGAGAATATGAGCGTCGACACCACTGGTATCGCTGTCGCCAAAACGGATGGTCTCAAAACCATTGGCCCAGCCCCGAGGACGGTCACCGAAATGATTGGAATCAATTTGGCGAAATGCTGAAATCGGAGCGGCTGATTCGTTAACCGCTCAAACGATCACCCATGTCCCGCTATACACGTTTCAGGGAGAAAACACAGGCGACAGTTTTGGCTGTTCAGTGAGTGTTGCAAAGGATGTCAATGGAGATAGGACGCCCGACCTGATTGTTGGAGCCCGTGGAGAAGACGGCAACGCTGCCAAGAGCGGTAGTGAACATGTCCTTTCCGGCAGCGATGGCAGTGTCCTGTATAACTTCAATGGAGACATCGAACTGCTATCTTCGTAGGCCTTACGATTATTCGACAAGTGATTCATAGCCAATCCATATTTCTGCGGGAACTTTGACCACTCGAGCCCCAATCTTTATTAAACTAGCGGCTCTCCCCCTGTTTCACTAAGCAAGGTAACTCTCATGCAGGCAACTCGACTCTTCACCTTTCTATTGGTGTCATTCTTTGTTTCAGCGACCGCGGAATCGGTAGAAGCACAAACGATCACCCATATCCCACTTTACACGTTTCACGGGGATGATTCTCTCGATCATTTTGGCGACTCAGTGAGTGGTGCTGGGGATGTCGATGGAGATGGAATGGCTGACCTTATTGTTGGGGCTCGCCTTGACGACGACAACGGGGGTGGTAGCGGCAGTGCGCGTGTCCTATCAGGAAGCGATGGTAGCGTTTTGTACAACTTCTATGGCGACAATGCGGGCGACGATTTTGGCCATTCAGTCAGCGGTGCCGGAGATGTCGATGGAGATGGAATGGCCGATCTAATTATTGGAGCTTTAGGCGACGATAATAACGGTGACCGCAGCGGTAGTGCGCGTGTCCTATCAGGAAGTGATGGAAGCGTTCTATACAGCTTCGATGGAGACCGTGCGTTCTACACGTTTGGCGGCTCGGTCAGTGGTGCTGGAGATGTCAACGGAGATGGTATACCCGATCTGATTGTTGGAGCTTTGGGCGGCGGCAACAACGGAGTCCTCAGCGGGAGTGCCCGTGTCCTATCAGGGAGCGATGGAAGCGTTCTGCACAACTTCTACGGAGACAATGCGGGCGACTGGTTTGGCATATCGGTCAGCGGCGCGGGGGATGTCAATGGAGATGGAATGGCCGACCTAATTGTAGGGGCTTCTAATGACGACAATAACGGCGACCGCAGCGGTAGTGCGCGTGTCCTATCAGGAAGCGATGGTAGTGTTTTGTACAGCTTCGATGGAGATGGTGAACGCGACCGTCTTGGCTATTCGGTAAGCGGGGCAGGGGATGTTGATGGAGATGGAATGGCCGACCTGTTTGTTGGGGCTCGGTGGGACGACAGTAACGGCGTCTCCAGTGGCAGTGCTCGTGTCCTGTCTGGAAGCGATGGAAGAATCTTGCACAACTTCGATGGAGACAGTGCCGGAGACGTGTTTGGTTTCTCGGTCAGTAAAGCTGGTGATGTCAATGGTGATGGAGTCCCCGACCTGATCGTTGGTGCTCCTGAGGACGACAATAACGGCGAAAGAAGCGGTAGCGCGCGTGTTTTATCAGGAAGCGATGGCGAAGTCCTGTACGCCTTCAGTGGAGACAGCACGAACGATTCCTTTGGCATCTCGGTCAGCGGTGCCGGGGATGTCAACGGAGATGGAATTGATGATTTCATCGTCGGTGCCAATCGTGGAGGAGCCAACGATGGCGGCTACGCCCGTGTTTTCGTCAGCCAAATCGCCGAGCCAGAACCAGAGTTGCTACTGGGTGATTGCAACCAAGACGGTGTCGTGAACTTTTTCGACGTCCCAGACTTTCTCTCATCCCTTTTCGGTAGCTACCAAACTGAGGCAGACATTAATGAAGATGGCAGCGTAGACTTTCGCGACATCGGTCCGTTTATCGTACTGCTGTTCATCGGTCTGCTGTTTAAGCAGTTCCAACGATGATTCGGCAAACAATTTATAGACCGTCCAAATTGCAGCGGAAGCTTTGACCACTCAAGCTCCGACTTTTATTTCACTAGGGTCTTCACTCACTAACCCCAAAGTGGCAAGGCGACACCGATGCAAGCAACTCGGATCTACACCATATTGCTGGTTTCATTCCTCCTTTCAGCGACGGCTAATTCGTTATCCGCACAAACGATTATCCATGTCCCGCTGTACACGTTCCACGGCGACAACGCACGCGACCGTTTTGGCAATTCGGTAAGTGGTGCCGGGGATGTCAATGGAGACGGAATTCCCGACCTGATCGTTGGAGCTCCTTGGGACGACAACAACGGCTTTCAAAGCGGTAGTGCTCGTGTTCTATCTGGCAGCGACGGTAGCGTCTTATACAACTTCAACGGAGACAGTACAGACGACGATTTTTTCGACGGGTTTGGCGTTTCGGTGAGCAGTGCCGGGGATGTCAATGGAGATGGAAGGGCCGACCTGATTGCTGGAGCTTTCCTTAACGAATTCACCGGCGACTACGCCGGTAGCGTTCGTGTCATTTCAGGCAGCGATGGCAGTATTCTTCACACCTTCACCGGAAACGGTGAAGACGGGTTTGGTTGGTCGGTAGGCAGCGTGGGGGATGTCAATGGAGATGGGATACCCGACCTGATTGTTGGAGGTCAATATGACAACAACAATGGCATCAACAGCGGTAGTGCTCATGTCATATCAGGAAGTGACGGAAGTGTTCTGTTCGACTTCAATGGAGACGACGCAGGCGACGGGTTTGGCGTTTCGGTGAGCGGGGCGGGGGATGTCAATGGAGATGGAATACCCGACTTGATCGTTGGGGCCTATCGTGATGACAACAGCGGCTCTGGCACCGGTAGCGCTCGTGTCCTATCAGGCAGCAATGGCAGCGTCATTTACACCTTCGATGGAAACAATGTACAGGGGGGGCGGTTTGGCTGGTCAGTGAGCAGCGTGGGGGATGTTAATGAAGATGGCAGGGCCGATCTGATTGTTGGAGCTCCCTACGATGGTAACAACGGTTCCCAAAGCGGCAGTGCTCGTGTCCTATCGGGAATTGACGGCAGTATTCTATACGACTTCCATGGCCATAGTGGAGGAGACCATTTTGGCAGTTCGGTAAGTGGTGCCGGGGATGTCAATGGAGACGGAATTCCCGACCTGATCGTTGGCGCTCCTTGGGACGACAACAACGGCGTCCGAAGCGGTAGTGCGCGTGTCCTATCAGGAAGTGATGGCAGAATTCTTTACAGCTTCGATGGAGACGATTCAATCGACGAATTTGGTCGCTCGGTGAGCGGTGCTGGAGACCTCAATGGAGACGGAATCGATGATTTCATCGTCGGTGCCGAGAAAGGTGGAGCCAATGACGGCGGCTACGCCCGCGTTTTCGTCAGCAAAATATTCTTACCGGGTGACTGCAACCTAGACGGCGTCGTGAACTTTTTTGACATCGCGCCGTTCATCTCAATTCTCTCCGCTGCCGACTACCTAGCAGAGGCAGACATTGACCAAAATGGCGTTGTTGACTTTCTGGACATCCAACACTTTATCGCACTGCTATCTTCGTAGGTTTTACACTTAGCCAATCTTAATCGCGCGCTTTCGACTCTATGTCACGTCCAGTTCTAATAGCGGTTCACTGAAACGGCACATCGTCGGGTTTGCCGAACATTGGCTAACCACTCTGCGATCAGCCTGCCATACTCAAACTTACTGGCCTTGGTTCCATGAGTCCCGAGATTGGTCCTTGCCCCTGAGATTGGCGATGGCTTGCTGGGATCGTTTGGGGTGGCGGTAAGAAGGTAAACGCTTTGTCAGCTTTGGCATGCTCAGCTCACGGTAAGAGTCAAAACGGTATGTACCGATTTGGCGAAGTCTTAAAGGAGCATTGCTGACAAGCTTATAAGAGGTAAATGCAGGTCATCGAAACGATGAATCATCCGCATTTTACCGCGTAAAAACGCAAAAAAAGTGCGGCTGAGAGGATTCGAACCTCCACGGGATTGCTCCCACTAGCCCCTCAAGCTAGCGCGTCTGCCAGTTCCGCCACAGCCGCCTGTGTTGGTGGACGCAATCATACGAACCTGCCGCTATAGGTGTCAACATAGTAAAATGCCCTAAAACAACCTAAATCACTCAAAGCAAGTTCCTCGTTTGGTCGATGGAGTCGCTTTGGTCTCATCTTTGGACCTCTCAGAAAACCCGCCAGCCGCCGCGGACAACGCTCAATGGCACTTACTTTAGACGAAACTTGTGATAATCTCATCCGCCGCCACGCGATAGCGTCCGGTTCTAATCGCGGAAAACCCGACGCTATCGCGTGGCGGCTGATTTTGTAACGCGTTGCATCAACCTAAAGTAAGTGCCATTGGGCCAACGCCGTGAAGAAAGTTTTTATGAAAAACGCACGTTATTAGCCGTTTTGGCGGTAGCCACGGTTCTTTCACACAACGGAACCGTGGCTAACGCCAAAACGGCTAATGAAATCACCGAACCGAATCGGTCACAGCCTTGCCCTGCGGCCCTCCAAAACATGACTGAAAACATGGAAGTTGGCCCTTGTAGGTTTTTCGGCAGGTCACTACATTATTGGATTCTTTAAGAAGCCTGAAATTGACCGATAGATCGTTTTACACGTCGTCTGGTCATTGATTAACACAAACGTGGAGAAGCATTGTGCCCGGCACAAAATCCTACAACGCTCAAAATGACGATTTGACAAAGTCTTGGTTCATCGTTGATGCCGAAGACCAAATCATTGGACGAATCGCTGCCGACATCGCCATGGTGCTGATGGGAAAGCATAAGCCTGAGTACACACCGAATGTAGACACAGGTGATTTCGTCGTCGTGACCAACTGCACTAAGGTGAAGTTCACAGGTAATAAGCTCGATCAAAAGGTTTACACTTGGTACACCGGTTACACGGGCCTGCGTACGGAAACTGCCGGCAACCGCCTCAAGCGTAAACCTGAAAAGGTCATGCGTGACGCTGTTCGCCGTATGTTGCCCAAAAACAAAATCGGTCGCCACATGCTTTCGAAGCTGAAGATCTACGAAGGTGCCGAACATCCGCACCAGGCTCAGAATCCTCAGCCCTTCACGTTCCACCGCTCCAACACAGCGGCTTTGAAGGCGTCTGAGTAAAATACATCCAACAAAACACATCGCTAAATAACGTTTAAGATACGATCATGGCAAAGACAGACAAAAAAACCGGCGAAGCACTCGGCACCGGCCGACGTAAATCTTCCGTTGCACGCGTTCGCCTCAAGGCAGGTTCCGGAGCAATTACGATCAATGGACGGCCTCCGGAAAAGTATTTCGCGATGGACCAAGATCGTCGCGCCATCACCGACACACTGTCGGCGACTGGGACGCTTGATTCCGTTGATGTTCGCATCACCGTTTCCGGTGGTGGCACAACCGGACAAGCCGGCGCCTGCAAGATGGGCGTCGCTCGTGCATTGGTCAGTTACGACACCGAACATTTTGCCGCATTGCGAACCGGGGGATTTCTAACGCGTGACTCGCGTATGAAAGAACGTAAGAAGCCAGGTCTGCACGGTGCCCGCCGTGGTACTCAGTTCTCTAAGCGTTAATCGCTGCAGAACAAAACTGCTCAACCATTCAAAACGCCTTTCGCAAGTTCATTGCGATGGGCGTTTTTTTATTGCCACTGCGACAAAACATACTTGCTCCAACACTTTCGATATCTTCGGATCTGGTTTATCCTTTGGACGAAATGAAGCCGTTCTCCCGTCGCAGCACTTCAATGTTTTCGCGTTCCGAAAATTCTAATGCCAACCTTTACCTGACGCGTATCGCGTTGGTGATGAGCGTTGTTTTGGCATGGCTGGCTCAGAACTCGTATCTCCCGACACCGTTGGAGATCGTGAAGAACATCAGCATTCCCTTCCCCTGTCAGTACAGCGGCTGCGGATGCAAAGACGCCGTGCAGTGTTGGTCTTCTTGTGGCTGCCACACCGATGCCGAAAAAATTGCTTGGGCGAAGCAAAACTCAGTTCAACCGCCGGAGTGGTTTCTCGAAGATGTAGAGATAAAACTGGCCGAACAAGAGCCCAAATCAAGTGGCGGCTGTTGCTGTTGTTCAAAAAAGACCGACCAACCGCCAATCGAAGCTTCTTCAAACGGCGACGCTGCCACGCGCGTCGTGTACCTCAACTTAAAGCAACGTAGAAAATGCCAAGGCCAATACGACGTCGATCTGGGAACGTGGTATTTTGTTTCCCCAGCTGACCGACCGTTACCTCCGGTATCTATTTCGCCGGTAGCTCTGGCAGAGGATGCATCTCCTCTGGAGGTCACTCTGCGCCCGCCAACGCCTCCTCCGAAACACGTTTGACCCAACGTCGTTTCAACTCTCGTAGTGTGGTCATCTAATGCGCGTAAGGGTGGATTTAAAATCCGCCCACACAAACATCGACACGCACCTTGTGGACGGATTAAAAATCCATCCTACGAGCCCCCTTACCATTAACTAGCGCAGAACCTCTGCGCCAGGAGATATATCGATGCCACAAAAACGTGGCTTCACGTTAGTCGAACTTTTGGTGGTGATTGCAATCATTGGCATCCTGATTGGGATGTTGCTGCCGGCCGTGCAATCGGTCAGAGGCGCGGCCCGAAATGTTTACTGCAAGAACAACATGAGGCAGTTGGGACTGGGCGTGCTTATGTATGCCAATTCCCGCCGAGGCGCCTTTCCGTTCACCAACCACAAAAGTTCGGCTCAGTCGTGGATTCAAACATTGAAACCGTTCACCGAAAGCGTGAACTCGATACGCATCTGTCCTGAAGACGAAGCGGCAGACCAATGGTCAGCCCAGCCCGACTTAGGTACCAGTTACGTCATCAACGAATTCATTGCCAATGAGTCACTTGATGACAGCGTGGTAAATATTAACCAACTGCGAAGCACTCACGACTTGGCGATCTTGTTCGAAGGTTCAACCCGTCGCGCGATCACTGATGAACACGTGCATTGTTCGCTGTTTTACGATCCTTTCCGAGTCGACAACGAATTGGTCGTCGACTTTATGCAACTGGAGATCGAGCTTTCTCGTCACGGCGGGGTATCCAATTACCTGTTCGCCGACGGGCACGTCAGCTCGGTCAGTCAGTCGTTTTTCGAAAGCGTAGTCAAACGTGACATCGCTAACGGAACTAATTTTTCAAAACCAAATTCGACCAGCAACCTGCTCGAATTTTAAAACTATAAAAGAGTATTACTTAAATGAAAAACCAATTTTTAAATACCGTCGTTTATCTAACGGCACTAGTTCTAATGGCCTGTCCGGCAACCAATGTGTTTGCCCACGACGGGCGACGTTTAGACATTCAAGTCATCGATAACCAACTCGTTACGCAAGGCTATCTCAAAAACCCGACCCCGGTAAGCAATGACGGAGGCGGTGTCGTCCGTCCATATTTCAACGTGATCCACGATCACTTTACCAACGTTGGCGGCAGTGGAATCGCTTCGCTTCCAGGTTTCGACATCACCAACCCGATGCCGTTGTTGGGCAGCGACGTCACTCTAGAGTTACTTAACGCATCAAAGTGGACACCGCCCCCGCGCGTCGGCACCGGCCCTGATCAAGATTTCGGCACACCTGTTTTGACGGATTTGGATGCCGGCGAGACCCTGAGCATCGGCTTTCTTGGCAGCGGACAATCCTCGATCGACAGCAATACACTGGGCTCATTTACGTTGGCTTCCAACATTGATGCCGCCACCGCTAATGCTGACATCGATCTGAACTACATATTTAACCAGGAAGCGGTCGGTTCCATCTACGCACTAAAATGGCAACTTTCAACCACGCAGGCAGGAATCGCAGATAGCGATAGTGTCTATACGTTATTTGCTCCCGACGGATCAGGGCCTGACGAGCGACTTCATTTTCAGAGTCTGGCACTGGAAGAGTTCTTAGGGGTCAGAACAGCCGCTGTTCCTGAACCCGGATCGTGGGTATTGCTGACCATGTTGGCAATGCCAATCGCGTTACGAAGAAAACGGTAACGAAGTACGCGAGGCCATTGGAGTCTTGCGCTCCGCGAAAGAACTCTACTTTCGCGCAGCGAAAGAAACCGATCCTACTCGCGATCAATCAATATCTGAGACGTGTCGCCTTCACACGCGACAACCGTCCCAACAACGGCGGACTTTGCAAAACCATTTTCACTCAGAAAATGAAGCAATGCCGCCGTTTTTTCCTGCGCGATTCCCAGCAGAATTCCGCCGCCAGTCTGCGGATCAAACAGTTTTGCCAGTTCCACCGAATTAATGTTCTCTGCGGCCTCAAAATATTTCGCCGCGTTCAAACGATTGTCCGGGGCGAGCGTACTTTCGATCCCTTGTCTGACCAACTCCTCAAACCCACTGAGCGTTTCAACTTTGCTCAACCATAACTCGCCCGACGCACCGCTGGCAACCAGCATCTCCTTGAGGTGTCCCGCCAGTCCAAACCCCGTAACGTCGGTCATCGCCGACACATCGTGATCGCGAATCAGATCTAATGCAATCGCGTTGCTCTGCACCATCGAATTAACAAGTTCCTGATAGTAATGCCCAGATAATCGCGCCTGCATCAGCGCCGCCAGCAACACACCTGAGCCAAGCGGCTTTGTCAAAATCAGTGCGTCATCAACGGCTAACATACCTTTCGTTTTCGCGTCACTCATCTGATCGCCCAACACGGTAAACCCGGCCGTCAAACGCGGGCCTTCGATGGAGTGACCACCGACGATCGCGCAGTTCATACGATTGAGTTCCTCAACGCTGCCAGACATTAATTCCCGCATCGTTTGTAACTGCGTCTTGGCATGCTGCAACGGCAATTGGATCAGCGCCAGCGCTGCAGAGGGCTGAGCCCCCATCACGAAACAATCGCTGGCCGAATTAAGCGTCGCGATACGCCCAACCAAATACGGATCATTCATCGGACTCGCAAAAAAATCAGTCGTCACGGTGACTTGATTGTCTTGCGTTTTAACGACCGCCGCGTCATCGGGATTCTTCAAACCAATAATCACAGACGGATGTTCCACGATCTCCAATTCGTCCAACACGCTGGAAAGAATTTGGCTGCCGATCTTTCCGCCGCAGCCAAGACAACGCATCGCTTCTGTCGATGCCGGGTCGACGGGGGTCACTTTCATCGGCATCAGTTCGTAATTTTGATACATAGCCATGAATTTTCGGTCGATCCGATCCTTCCACCACCAACACCAAGAACCGTAAAACGCACGGCCCTTGAATTGAGCAATCGACCGACCGTCGGCCGTGTTAATCAACTTTAGGTAATCCGTTTGCGGCCGATAGGATTGCAAAGGACGGTCTTGGAGCGATCGCTTTAGGTTCTCCCAAAGCACGGGGCCCTGCCTGACGGCATAGACACCGGCCTTGTCCAGATCACTTGCTTCAATCGTTCCAGAGTCGCCAACGGCAAAGACACTGCCGTCTGTTTTAGTCTGCAACGTGGCTTTGGTTGCCAAGAATCCTCGTTCATCCTTGGCGAAATCCAACCGATCCAACAACTCAGGCGCGACAGCGTTGGTTGCCCACAAGACAATGTCCGCAGCAATCGTCTTGCCATCCTCTAACGTCAATTGATTTTTCTCGATCGTTTTGACTCGCCGACCTTCGATAACTTCGACAGACTGGTTCTTCAAGTGCTGTAGTACTAGATCGCGAGTCGAGGGCAGCAAACCGGAACCGACACCAGATCTACCGGCGACAAGTTTCAGTTTATACTCTAAAGACGAAACCGCTTGTTGTGACTCTTGGTCCTCTTTGAGCGACAGGGCGCTAGCCGTCGGTTCGTTGCCTCGAGGATACCGACGGCTAGCGCCTTGCCGCTCACCAAATCTAATAGTGTTCGACTTCAAACGGCGGTCTAAGCAAAACGCGACTTCAATACTACCGATGCCACCACCAACAACGGCGATCGAGGCTTCCCTGTCAGAATCCAGTTGACCAATGCGTTCGTTCAGCCGATCGTTGAAGGTCTGCATCGGTTTGATGCTGACCACCGACTGCTTGTTGTTAATTTTGATGCCATCGAATGATGGCCGAGACCCCACGCCGATCGACAGCAAATCGAAGGACAGATCAGGACGCTCGGCGAACTTGATCCGCTTCTGCTCTCGGTCGATGCCGGTAACATCGCCAATAATTAATCGCACGTTGGCCGATGCGCACAGCCTGACAAGATCGATCTCCATCGCTTCGATCGGATATTGCCCCGCCAATACGCCCGGCAGCATGCCCGAATAAGTCGAGATCGGAAAATTGGAAACGCAGATCAGCTGACAATCGTCGATCGGCTTCATCTTCCAAGATTTTAAGATGTGAGCATTGGTGTGGCCGATGCCCAATAGCACGATCGTGTTTTTCGCCGAGTTTGTCTGCATGGATCGTAGAATAGATTTTCAATAACAATTAGAATCAGAAACTCAGTCGCCCTCAATCGAGCTTTGTCGACCTCATCTTACACCACACCATTTTTCGACTTATGCCATTTCTTAAAGTTAACGATGGCACTGCTGACCAAATACCGCAAAATAGCCCCGCCCGCCGGATGGTCGTCTTAGCCGCCATCGAGGTCGCGCTGATCGTCATCTGCTTCGCGGCGATCACTGGGCAGGCGGCACCCGATGTCAACGAATCACATTATCTGACCAAAGCAAAACATTTTTGGAACCCCAGCTATTGCCCAAGCGACATTTTTCTATCGTCGTCCTTCTCGCATCTGGCCTTCTACGTGACCACGGGATGGCTGACGTTGCTGTTTTCATTATCGACCTACGCCTGGATCGGTCGCATTCTCACTTGGACTTTGATTGCCGTCGGTTGGCGACGGGTTTGCCAGCAGCTGTTTGCTGTTCCGATGATGTCCGCACTATCAGCCGTATTTTTTGTAATTTTGAATCAGCGTTTTCACTTGGCGGGCGAATGGGTGGTTGGCGGTTTCGAGGCCAAAGGAATCGCCTATGGCTTTGTACTGCTGGCGATCAGCTTCATGCTGCAACACCGTTGGCATAAAGTCTGGCCGTTGCTGGGTGTTGCAGCGATGTTTCACGTACTGGTGGGAGGATGGTCAACGATCGCCGCCGGCGCATGCTTTCTCAGCACGTTGGACGGTCGGTCGGTATATGAACCCGGCGGAATGAAAAACGTGATTCAACACCTCCGCAAACAATCGGGAGGTCTGTTAATCGGTTTTGCCATCGCGCTGATCGGAATCGTTCCTCCTTTGCTGACCGATGCCAGCCCTGAACTTCAACAGCGCGCACATTCAATTTACGTCTCACAACGCATATCACATCATCTGAACTGGGCGTCGTTTCCGATCGCTCATGTCAGCAGATTTATGATTATGGTTTTCGTGTGGTGGTATTTTTTCGCTTGGGTCATCAAAACATCAGGGGACAGGCTGATCCAATCACGGCTCAGATTGTTAAGGACATTCGCCATCACGACGCTTTTGGTATCGTTTGCGGGACTGGTGCTCAGTGGCATGGCAGAGCAGGGCGGTGACAAGGCGACGTTTGCCAATCAGTTCCTACGGTTTTACCTTTTTCGCCTGTCCGATTTTGCAGTGCCAGCCACACTGGCGTTGGTCAGTGGACTTATTATCGCGCGATGGGTGAAAAACCGAGCCGATTTTCCGCATCAGGTTTGCGCGGCAATTTTCATCGGCTGCATCATCGTTGCCTCAATCGCGTTGGCTCAGGAGAACCATGCCGATGGACGCCCCAACGCCGACGCGCGATCGTTACCGAATTTCCCTGACGACAAAGCACGTACCGATGACGTATGTAAGAACTGGAAGCGTGTTTGTCATTGGGTGGCCGAAAACACGCCTGAGAACGCAGTTTTCATCACGCCGGCTCAGCAACAGACCTTCAAGTGGTACGCGGGCCGCGCGGAAGTCTGCTGTTGGAAAGACGTCCCGCAAAACCCAGCGGCGATGGTTCAGTGGAAGAGCCGCATTGACGATCTTGTGGTGCCACAGCGTTCAAGCGACCTGGGAATTTTCACTTACTCGGATGAGCAACTACGATTCTTTGCGGAGAAGTATGGAGCGACGCATTTAATCGCTATGCAGGCTGAGTCTGACGCGCTATCGGAAGTAAATTCCACCACGGAGCTCAAGCAAGTTTATCCGAAGGATTCGAAGCAAAAGACGACGTGGGTTGTTTATGAGTTTTGATAAAGGTGGTGATGCCTTTATCCCACGTTTAACGACTAGCCGGCAGGCGCTCGTGTATTGGCAGCTCTCAGGACGCGGTCGCCTGCCGGCTTGTCGTTAAACTAAATGTCTTGGGGCTGCCGGCCCGCGCTACGTTTGCTTCACCAATTTCTCCGCCAACTCCCAATCAACATCGGCAATCGAATCCACCGACTCAGTCAACCGATCCAAGATCGCACTTTGCCGCACGCCTGCGGCCAACGCCTCGGAATAGGGCATCGTGTGAAACATCACCATCGAGTAACGCGGAATGAATTGATCCGGAAACCTTCGTTCAAGTTCAAATCCCACCTCCTTCTTAAGTCCGTACTTCGGATCGGTGACAGTTGATCGCATCGTCGTGTAGTTTTCTAACGCCATCTCCGCGATCGCATCAGCGTTCGGCTTTCTGATCCGAAAGAACTCGCTGTTTACCGTCGCCCAATCGTCATCGTGTTCTTCTAACAATCGAACTAGTTCCGAGCAATCCTCAAACGCACAGTTCATGCCTTGGCCGTGAAAAGGAACAATTGCGTGAGCCGCGTCCCCAATGATTAAGCCGTGATCTTTGACATGCCAGGGTTGGCACCGAACTGTGCCCAATCGTCCCGCAGGGTGATCGAAAAAGTCCTTCACCAACTCCGGCATCTCTGCCAGCGCAGTTGGGAATACGGTCTCAAAAAACTTCTCTACGGCAGCTTCATTATTCAAGCTTTCAAAACTTGGGTCGCCATGCTTCGGCAAAAACAACGTTACCGTGAAGCTTCCATCCAAGTTCGGCAATGCGATCAGCATAAACTGACCGCGCGGCCAAATATGCAGCGCGTTCTTCTCCAGGCGATAACCGCCTGCGGCGGCTGCAGGGATTTCGAGCTCCTTATAATCGTGATCCAGAAAGTCGCTCTCACTGCGACCACCAACGTGTTCAATCAAGCTGCGCCGGACCTGCGATCCAGCACCGTCGGAGCCGATCAATAAATCAAAAGAGATCGTTTGCTCAGAACCATCGCTGTGGTGAGTTAACGTAATCGTTTTTTGCGTGAAGTCGACCGCTTCGCACTTGATCTGAAAATGGACGTTGACGTCTTTTGCTTTGATGGCTTCCTGAACCAATAGGGTATTCAGATCGCGCCGTGAAATCGAATAAATAACTTCGTTCGCGCGCTGTCCGTACGCCGAAAACTTTGGACGGCCCTTTTCCAAGTGCAACAGCCGTCCCTTCATCGGAATCAACAGAGGCCGCACGTCATCCATCAGCCCTGCCATTTCGAGCGCGACTATTCCGCGCTGCGATAACGCCAAATTGATCGAACGCCCCGAATCGGCCTCAGTATCAGCCGCCGGTGGACGACGCTCGTACAAGTCGACGCGGTAACCGCGCTGTCCCAGCAATACGCCAAGCAGCGATCCGGTCAGGCCGGCACCCATGATGGTGATTGGCTTCTTTTCTGCTGCCATTATGCGTCACCCAAAATTTTAGTCAGCCGGTCGACAAATTGGTCAACGTCATCGAACGAATTATACAGCGGCACCGGTGCGGCTCGAATAACGTTCGGCTCGCGCCAGTCAGTTCTCACGCCGGCGGCCTCAAGTTGTTCGTAAATCGCCTTCCCATCAAACTTCGGCGAAACCTCAAGCGACAACTGGCAGCCTCGTTGCTGAGGATCTGATGGCGTAATAATATTTACTTTGCCTTCCAGTCGATCTAGCAACTGTTGCTCAAGATGCCCCGTCAACCGCTGAGACTTCTTGATCAAGGGCAGCATCCCACCGGCTTCTTCAAACAGCTCCAAAGATGCTCGCACCGGAGCCATCGCCAGGATCGGCGGATTGCTTAATTGCCATCCTTCGGCCGTTGGTATCGGCTGAAAATCTGGGCCCATCTCAAAACGATTCGATTTGTCTTGACCCCACCAGCCAGCCATACGCGGAAGGTCGACGTTTTCGGCGTGTCGCTGATGCACGAAACATCCGGCCACCGCCCCGGGTCCAGAATTGAGATACTTATAAGTACACCAAACCGCGAAGTCGACGCCGCTGTTGTGTAAGTCGAGTTTGACGTTGCCGGCGGCATGAGCCAAATCGAAACCAACGACGATATCGTGTTCATGTGCGACCGCCGTAATCTGCGCGATATCAAATAGCTGACCCGTATAATATTGCACGCCCGGCAACAGCACCATCGCCAATGAATCGGCGTTTGACCTGATCGTCTCACAAATGTGGCCGGTTGAAAAAAGCTCACCTTGGTCGGGCGGCAACAGAAGCAAATCACTCGTCTCATCGCAACCGGACAATTGCAATCGTGACTTGGCGGCGTAGATGTCAGAGGGAAACGCATGCTGCTCGATCAGGATCTTTTTCTTTTGCCCCGACGGCTTGAAGAAACTGGCCATCATCAAATGCAGGTTCACCGTTAACCCATTCATCATGACGACTTCGGAACGTTTCGCACCGATTAAATCAGCCATCACCGGACACAGCGTCTCGTGATAGGGCATCCATGGACTGTCCCCCTCGAAATGCCCTCTCACCCCCAGCGTCTTCCAGTTTTCGATTTCCGTTTGGAGAAAACTGGCGGCGCGTTTTGGCATCAGACCCAACGAATTCCCGACGAAGTATATTTCGTCTTCGCTATTGTGTTGGGGAATATGAAATTCGTTTTGAAATTTCGCTAAAGCATCATCTTCCTTGCTATGACTCATGTCTTGGAGACCTCCTCGACGCGCGAGGTGACGCTTCCTTGGGCCAGTCGTGTTTGGATCACGCTACCGACGTTCAGTTCACCGGAGGATTTGACGACGCTGCCTTTCTCGTTGGTCGTCAAGCTATACCCACGTTTGAGAACACCTAGGGGGCTGACCAAATCCAGTTTCTCTGCCATGGAAACCAAATTTGTTTCCTTCAGTCGCATCATCAATTGAACTTGTTGATGCATATCTGCCGCCAGCGTATGGACTTCCTCTGACCGTCGCTCAAGCGCCTCTAACGGCTTAAGCAGGGCGCTATGGTTCGAGAACCGCGCCAATCGCAGTTCGGCGGACTCAATCTTTGTGGATAACGCCTGTTGCATACGCTGCGAAACGTTGCCTAATTGCCGTTTGAAGTCCGACCGGTCAGGCACTAATCGCTCAGCGGCCTCACTGGGCGTCAGGGCACGCACGTCGGCGACAAGATCGCTGAGCGTGACGTCGATCTCATGCCCCACTCCACTGATGACCGGAATCTTGCTGGCGAAAATGGCGCGGCAAACTTTTTCCTCATTGAAGCTCCAAAGATCCTCGATACTGCCACCGCCTCGGGTTACGACGATCACATCCACCGGATCTTTCATCTTCTGCAGCCGACCAATCGCCGCCGCGATCTCATCGGCCGCTCCATCACCTTGGACGCGCACCGAAACCACCAACACATCCGTGCCCGACCAACGCCGAGTCAACACTTGCAGGAAATCGCGGATCGCGGCGCTGGTGGGACTGGTGACGACCGCCACACGTTTGGGATAGCGTGGCAGCGATTGCTTGGCAGCGGGATCGAACAAACCTTCGGTTTGAAGTTTTTCCTTGAGTTGTCGAAAAGCCAGTTCCAACGCGCCAATTCCGACGGGCTGAACCTGTTGAATGATCAACTGATAACTACCGCGCTGCGGATAGACATCAATGCTACCACCGCAGATGAGTTTCTGTCCGTTTTGGATCTTGAACGGCAACCGCCCCGCAGCCGCTCTCCAAACGATGCAATTGATCTGCGCCGATTCGTCTTTAAGATTGAAATAAACGTGCCCTGATTGCGGCGTCGTCAAACCGGAGACTTCGCCTTCGACCCAAACTGTATTGAAAACTTCGTTCAATGAGTAGCGAATGGCGTCGGTCAAAACCGAAACGGAAACGGGGCTAATTTTTTGCTCGGGCATGCCATTAATGTATCCTCACTGGCAGCGCGTGGAAAGACGATGCGGATCAGTCCGACTTCGCAAATTAAAATACAGTTTTAAAATCAGACGAGGCCGCGTGAGACGGACACTTCTAGATACTTTTCTGTTTGACGAGGCTCTGGCCTACGCTAAAATTAATGTACGGAAATTTCAATTGACGTAACAGTCTAGCCGTCTGAAGTTTTTCGGTGGCTGGAGTCGCCAGACTGCAAATCTTCTGGCAGTTCCCGAAGTCTGGCGACTCCGGCTACGTCAAAAAACACACTAGTGCTTTGTGACTGTTGAAAATTCGGTTTGGAAATATTAGCCGTTTTGGCGATAGCCTCGGTCATTGCCTGTTCAACCGTGGCTATCGCCAAAACGGCTAATCCGAAAATTGAAGTGTCATAAAGCACTAGTTTTGATTTTACGTCAGACGGCTTAAGTGTTACCAATTGACTACATCAGAAAACTTGCCGCTGCCGACCAATTCTCACTTGCCGAACGAATCTGGGATGGATTGCTTGAATTTGGCTCCCTTGTTCTGCAATGGCAAATTGAGGAGGTGCGTAAGCGTGCTGCAGAATTGGATTCGAACCCTGCGATTGCATTGACATCTGAGCAGGTATGGGCAGAGGTGGATCAAAGACGAAATGGATAAATTATTGCGGTTTCACCCTTCGATTCCATCTGAACTTAATGCTGCAATTTCCCAATACTCAACCTATTCACTGAATGCTGCAAATCGGCTTCGATCTGCGTTCTCAGATGTTTTTGAGAACATCGATTCAAATCCAGAAATGTATGCTGTCATTTACGACAATGTTCGCATCGTCCGTACTAGAAAATTTCCCTATCTCGTCCACTACCGCATCTTGGCTGAGACACCTCAGGAAATGGCCATCTTCCATTGCTCAACTAACCCTGACCAGTGGCGAAAAACAGCTGCAGAACGATAACTCGGAATGACAGATCGGGGCCGGCTTTCATGTCCACTTACAAACCCCCTAGCAGACGAATCGGCACGAGGCGGTTCGTCTCTTTGGAGCAAGCTGCTCCATCGGTGGAACAGACGAGGCAATCCTTAATCGGTGGGCCATTGATTGGAACGAGTGAAGGTTCCAAATTCGTTTTGGTTCAGAGAGCTGCGCCATTATGGCAAACTAATTTTGACGAGCTTCTTTGCGTCGCCTAGGATGGATTTACGCTGTGCAGTCTATAAAAACCGCCAATTTGCCTTGTCTCGCTGCGATTTGGAAGAAAATCGAATATATTCCGTGACGCTCAGTGCGAAACTCACACATACTTCGTGACATGATGAACGTGGCACCAAACAACAAACGAAGTCAGTTGGAAGACGTCGATCCTTCGCAAACACTGGTTGAAGAAGCGCTGGCCGGATGTGCGCATTCGTTTCGCCAACTGGTCGAGCAAAATCATCGACGGATTCGTCTTTACCTTGGAAGGTACGTTCATTGTTCGGAGGAAGTGGATGACATTGCTCAGGAGGTTTTTTGTGTCGCGTTTTCACAATTGAGCCATTTTCGCGGCGAAGCCAAGTTCTCGACGTGGCTGATTGGAATCGCGCGCAACAAGGCATTGGAGTTTCTTAAGGCTGAAACGAAGAGACGCACCAGCCGAAAGCAATTTTTTGAAGCTGAGATAGCCAGTCAGAGGGTTGCCCGATTGGAAGAACAGCATGACCGCTGCGGGCTGGCCGAACGGCGAATTAGCGCGATGCAATTGTGTCTCGATCAGCTTCCCGGTCAATCAAGGGAACTAATCAACCGCTACTACTTTGACCAGCAATCAGCAAACAAAATTGTTGACGCATCAAGCGTTTCTGCTGGCTCCATTAGAATGAAACTACTTCGTATCCGGCAGATCTTACAGAAGTGCATTGTAACGCGATCCCAAGAGTCTGATGACTCTCAGACGAAGTTAGCGTTTAAAAATGAATAACGACAATCACTCAAAAGATAAAACCGGTCAAAATTACACCAACTCCGCGTGGGCAGAAATCGTAGATCAATGGGATCAGCCAACACCTTCGGAAAAATCCGGAGATGAAGAAACCATTATCACAATCGCTAGTGCAAACTTATCGGGGCAAGTAAATTTGAGTCCGGAGCTGTTGGGTGATCTTGAGCTGGACGGGCAGTTGAGAGTGCTGGGAAAAATGTCTGATTCCCAAAACTCGTTTATAGATACGGTCGTTGCTCGAACGCACCCTGTTTCGAATCTAGATCGACAGAGTCAGAGTCGCCCTCGGTTACCTGTTCTTAAACCATCGTTCGCTTGCGAAACCTCTGAGGCAAACGGGGAAATAATTTCTGCGTCATTGGCACATGACTTGAGCGATCCATCTTCGTTAAGCGATCCATCTTCGGTCACGCCTTCCAGAAAATCCTCCTATCGCGGTTCGGTGGCCCTCCTTGCTTCGCTGGTCACAACCTTCTTTATTAGCTGTTTCCTGGGAAGCATGTGGTGGTTTGGGGCCGAACCGCAAACCGCTGGTTCTCCAGCTTCGAACGAAATCGTTGTTAAGCCGGATGGTTCGAAAACGATTGCCGATCCGTCGAACGATTTGCATCAGGATGATCTGGAAATCGGTTTGCCGGGGACTGCTGATGCCAACCGCTTTGCGGCGAGTGAAGCTTTGGCCAAACAATCGAACGGCCGAAACCTAAATGACGGTTCATCGACTGCTTCAATAGACGGAACTGCCAAAAATGAATGGGAACGAATTCTTGATGAGCCCCTCGATGCCAATTCGACTTTGGTTGATGCAAAACGAGAAATTGATTCCGCGCTCGAATCCACTAATCCTGAGTTAATTCCATTCGGCGATAAAAGAAATGCAAAAGATCTAAGAGTTGAAATTTCTAGCCCCGATGGTCCGGTGTGGGATTCACAACTCGGCTGGAATTTAGCCCTTCAATTCCACAAAAATGGCCTAGGTTCGGTTGCCCTCAATGGCAAACCGCTTCAAGCCACCCTTCTTCAGGATAACGCAGCGTTTGTTTTACGTGAAATTTCTGCTCAACTCCAACGGCGGGTTGGTTTTTTGGAAAACCGCCTAGGCTCTAAAGTTAACGGAAGTATTTCGGTTGCAGGAATAAGTTACGATTTCGATCACATTTCTAAGCTGGACGAAACGGTCGAACAAGTTAACCAGCATATCGCCACGCTGAATATTCGGTCCCTTTCTGTACAGGAATTGATGACAATTCGTGCCGGATATCGTGAAGGAATTTTCGCAAATCAAAAAAGCTTTCGTTCGGTCGACTTGGCCGGCAAAAACCTGCGGTTCTATACGGAGGACGAAATCTTCACCCTCTGCTCAGTTTTGTCGAACTCTGAAGCTTTACTGCGCAACTTAGCGCAGAATCGACTTGTTTGGGAAAAGGATAAAGAAATTCGTTCCACCGAAACGAAGCGCAAAATTTGTATCGCCCCACAAGCTTTCCGGCTTTTCGCGAAATCAGGATCGTTTCACCTACCGGATCCAATTTATTCAGGCCAGTCGCCAGCGCGTATCCAAGGCCTTTATCCATTAGAACTCTTAAGTATGCTTCAGACCTCGCCGTCGATCGAGTTGTTTAGGAACGAGGCAGAGTTTCAGAAAGCAAAAGATTATGTGTATTCCAACGGTCCTCCTGAAATGCAGTTACGATTATCCATAGACAAAATCGACCGCCGTTTGGCAGGACCTTTGCCCTTGTCAGACGAAATGCGACGCATCTTTGAGGCCGCCAAAGGCAAGCTAGTTGGAGAATTGCGATCGGCGACCAGGCGGGCGTCGACTCCCGGGGATGATATTGCGATGCAACCGCTTTTGGATGTCTTGGCCAAACGCAAGGATCTTCATGGTTTACCACTTGCGATGGGGGACGAATGCAAAAGCGATAATGCCGAGATCTATGATCTCAAACAGGTGTCCTCCGCAGTAGGAAGAACCATTGGTAGATTTAACGGCAGCCTCGGTAGTCGGGACGTGGCTCAGAACGATGCCTTTCGAAATTTATCGATCAAGGAAATGGTCTCCCGTTGCATGCAGGATCACGCGGCCAATCCCACTTCCCAGAAATTGAAAACCATTGATCAAATCCTTCAGATTGACCATCCGCGTTTACGACTGGAGATGATCGAATCTCTGCGTGAGTCGGGCTCCGACGCCGCGGTGGAGCTAATGGTGAAGAAAGCCAAATTCGACTTGGAGCCTCAGGTTCGGATGGCCGCGACCGAA
>ENA-ORXT01000537-ORXT01000537.1-marine-metagenome-genome-assembly--contig:-NODE-537-length-59578-cov-10.121712_pt1 | contig 59578 bp, 42 predicted proteins | sample MGYA00237868_ERZ511482 | MGnify/ENA metagenome assembly ERZ511482 | reverse complement strand
CATCACGCTTTTCTACCCGCTTCTTAAATAAATTCCCAAAGAACATCTGCTGCATCATTCCCGCAGACGAGACATACTCATCACGCGACTCATCTGCGTCCCAGCGCTTGAGCTCGGCCCGAATCTCCCACTCCTCGCGCGCTTGCACAACCTCTTTCAGCACATCGAGCAAAGGGTAACCCTCGTCTTCATCTTGCGCGCTATTTTGCTCCATCTCTAGCATCTCGCGCCAGTTCGAAAGCGAATTCTGTAGCTGATCAATACGCAGAAGCAGATTTTCTCGGTTTCCCATAAATGCATCAAAGAGCGACTCGGCGCTTCCGCCTAGTTCGGTGCTCTGCGCAAATTGTCGACCCGCTATCCGCTCCGTTTCGGACCAACTCGGTGCCGTTATTGCCGTTTGAACTTGCGCCGCAGCCAAAAGTTGTGGAAGCTGCTCCACGCCCGCCACAATGCCGTCATGCTCCAACGCATCGATAAAGAGCGGCGTTCCCCCAATGCGCTCGGCAAAATCACTGGCCAGCTTAAGCGAGCTTGGATCCGTATTAATGTCAGTAGAAATGCAGATCGGCGTATCGTCAAAGAGATCGGCGCGCGGTGCGAGCATACCGCCCACACCAGTTAAAATTGGGTGGATCGCAACCAACTGCGCGCCATGCGGCAAGTCCGTACTTAACCCGAGTACAGGCTGCATCAACTTAGCCACAGCGACCACCAATGCGTTCGGCGCAAGATCATCGCGGATCAACTCTAGCAGATCGGGCAATTCGCTCAGCGGCACAGCCAGTACCACCAACTCTGCATCGGCATACGCTTTGTGCAAATTCCACGATGTACGATTTACGGCCTCCGCTTTGCTTGCTAAATCACTCGCTCGCCGATCTTTGTCGTGACCAACAACGTCAAAATTGCCTTCTTCTCGCCGCAGGCTCAGCCCAATACTGCTACCGGTGACGCCCAATCCAATAATGCTAATGATGGGTTTTGACATTCCTTTCTTCTCTCTTTTCTTCTTTCTAAAATGAAGCAGCTTAATTCTGATTATCTGCCCACTGAAGCGCTTCGAGCAAAGCAAGCTGCTGCGATTCGGCGTAATCAACTTGCTCGTACTGATGATGTTCGATCAGCCAGCATGAAAGCGGCGTGCAGCCTGCATCCACCGCCCATTTTGCCCCAATTTGTGGATGTGCAAGCTGCACATAAATTGCGTAGCGCCAACTTTTACTCGGCTGCGACGAAGCAAACTTTGGCAACAACCACGGCGCAAATTTTTCGATAAGAACCATGGGGCCGCGCAGCCAAAGGCCCAAATATGCTCCGGCATCGCTCGCCGCGACTTTGCCCACGTCATGTAGCAGCGCGGCCACCGCTAAATCGGCACTGTTGTGGCCCGCATTGCGCAATTCGTGTAGCACGTTTAGGCTGTGGCGTTGGGCGTCCGCGGGCATCCGTCCAAAAAGTTGTCGTTGTTCGCCGCTTAAAATTTCGTCTAATAAAAGATGATCGGCGGGTGTAATCCGTGCGGTAAACCCGCTTAAAAACTGGCGCAGCCGATAGGTAGCACGCTTCATTATCCAAATAGATTTACCAGGGTACTCATAATTACCTGAGTTGGGACTTGGATAATCTGCGGCGCAATGAAAATAATGCCCAGCAAAATGAAAAAGCCATATTGACTAAGCGTGCGCTGAAGTGAATATGTATCCCCAGGCAACAACGCAAAGAGCACATGAGAGCCATCCAACGGTGGAACAGGCAACAAGTTAAAGACAAAAAGCAAAACGTTGATCTGGACAAAGTAGCCAAGCGTTATCTGGGCAATATCTGTATTTGGCAAAAAATCTCTCATGCTTAACGCCAATGCCGCCAAAATCAAATTGCTCACTGGGCCAGCCAAAGAAACGAGAATAGACGCCAGCTTTGGGTCAATGTTAACATTGCGCGGATTCCACTGTACAGGCTTCGCCCAGCCAAAGAAGGTAATAAAAATTAAGATCGCACCTAGCGGATCGATATGGACAAGCGGGTTAAGCGTATAGCGCCCCTGCTGGCGCGGCGTTTCATCACCCAGTTGAACGGCCATGGCGGCGTGAGCAAACTCATGTACGGGAAATGCGATAAAAACAATAATTGTCGAGGCAATGATTCTACCCCAGCCAAAACCACTTGTAATCGCGCTATATATCAACAATAAAACAACGCCAGCAATCATCAGCTTTTGCACATTAGAAAGCTGATTAAGTTTATCTAAAAACGATCCGGAAGAACGTGACGAACCAGGAAACATGTAGTATTTCTCACTTGTTACAGTATGTGTGAACAAAAAGTAGGGTAACTTCGTTCACATGACAACATTAGTCTATGTATAAAGTCTATGTACGAACTCAAGGTATAAACGTACCGAAATTATATGCTACTCTCGCCCATAAACCGTAAAGTTAGTATAGCATGGTTGGCAAATAAACTCCCACGACAGCGCATGGCAATCGCGTACTTTGTAGTAGACTGGGGTTGAAACCCCAGCCTGTTATGGGAAGCCTGCTAAAGACAGGCTATGGCAATACAATTTTGGTGCTGCTAACAGGGCTTCGGCCTGTTTCCCGTACCAGACACCGTGTTTCAATCGGCGTTTAAACTTAAGCCGTCCGGTGAGCACACCCCGTGCAGGTTCGTAACCAAAACTGTGGAGACGAATCCGCACGAGGGCGTACATGCTGAACTTAATTTAATGATTTGTGCCTAAGTTTATACCTATGGTCCTTCTGATAAGTATTTACCTCAGGCTACAATACATCTGACGTACCAAAGCAGTACGTTGCTTAGCAAGATATAATGGTAGAATAAAAAAATGAAACAGAAACATGCAGCATACCCTTGGCTCGTTCTTATGGCGCTCCTACTAGGTGCCAGTGTGATAATCTCGCTTGCCGACCGAGCCGACGGCGGCTTTGATTTAGGGCCACAGCGTACCGTTCGTACAAACAACCTTAAAATAGGTATCCACACGCGGCTGACCGATGAAGTAGAAGAAGCCAAGATCCGCAAAAGTTTAGAGATGGTGCGCGAGATGGGCGCAACGTGGATCGTTGAATATTTCCCGTGGGCATATGTCGAGAACGAACGGGGCGTTTATAAGTGGAACCATTCGGACATGGTGATTCAACATGCGCAGCGCCAAGGGCTGACAACCATTGCGCGGCTGGGCTTTGTGCCAGAATGGGCCAGACCGCAAGAGACCACACCGCTCTACCTTGCACCAGATCAATTTAGCGCATTTGGTGATTTTGCCGCAAAATTTGCCACTCGCTATGCCGATCAAGTAAGCCACATTATCATCTGGAATGAACCAAATTTGGGCATGGAGTGGGGCTATCAGCCTGTAAGCCCAGAACAGTACGTGGAAATGTTGCGCGTTGTTTATCCACGCATTAAAGCGGCGAACCCCGATGTGCAGGTGCTTGCTGGCGCGTTAGCCCCAACGCTTGCCAACGATCAGAGCGCCATGAACGATCTGCTATTCCTACAACGAATGTACGATGCGGGCGCAGCCCAATATTTCGACATATTAGCCATACACGCCTACGGTTGGAACTTTCCACCAGATGAGCCGCCAAATCCGGCAGTTGTGAATCTGCGGCGTAGCGAACTTCTGCGCGATATTATGGTTGACAATGGCGACGCACACAAAACAGCCATGCTCACCGAGGGGGGATGGAACGATCATCCGCGCTGGACGCGTGCCGTTCGCCCTGGGCAGCGGATTGACTACACTATTGAGGCATACGAAATTGCCCTAAACGAATGGGATTGGCTGGAGTCGGTTAATCCTTGGGTTTTCCGCTACCCATGGGATGCAAAGAGCTATCAGGATTACTATACATTTGTACGCACTGATTTCGAACCTAAACCAATCTATTCAGAGGTGAAGCGCTATGCAACTGGGATGGAATAGCAGATGAGCGAGGAAAAAAATGCCTCTCGTACTCTTCACCCACTGTTATATTTGTTGATTGGCTCTCTGCTGGCGCTATTGCTAGCAAAGGCTATTTCCTCGGGTGGATTTTTCTTTCCATTTTCAGATCCCACATGGAGCGCCATGCAAAGCCGCGGCACGTGGCGCGTGGGGATGGATCCGAGCTTTCCCCCATTTGAATCACTAGATGCAGAGGGCAAACCAGCAGGGTACGATCTGGATTTGGCGCAACTTTTTGCAGACGAATGGGGCCTGCAACTAGAGATCGTGCCCATTGGGTTCGATAGCTTGCTCGATGCGTTAAGAACGGGCCAGATCGATAGCGTTATCAGCGCGTTGCCCTTTGACCCCAGAACGACCCAAGATGTGACTTATTCGGAGCCTTACTTCGAGGCGGGCATTCGTCTAGCTGTACGCAGCAGTGATGCCGAACAGATGAGGAGCACAGATGTATTTGAAGAACTAAGCCGTGACATGACTGCTTCCGCTGCAAATGGCAACGAGGGAAATAATAACGAGAGCAATGGTACTAGTATACAGATCCGAAAGAATATGGCTGCTCTTTTGAGCGGGAAAGAGGTGGCCGTCGAATGGGGCAGCATGGGCGACATGGTAGGGCGGCAGCTACAGAGGATTGACCCAACAATTGAGCTATTCCCTTATGAGACGCCAAACGAAGTAATCATTGCATTACAGGACAATTCAAACATTGGTGCGGTACTGATCGACAATATAACGCTTCTGCAATTTCAACGCAGCCAACTGCAATCAGGCCAGTCACCCAATCCAGCTTCAGCGCTGATCGAAATTGGGCCAGCATTAGAGGGCAACCCATACGTGATTGCAATGCCTTATCGCTCTTCTAAATTGCAGACAGAAATTAACTATCTATTGCAAATGTTTCAGGCGTCGGGTAGATTATCTGACTTAGAGCAAATATGGTTTTCTCCATAAGGTCGTCATACATTTGCGCATTGATAATGGATGCCTGCTCCTATACTATTACAACTGAACTGCATGGAGGCGAATAGCGCCTGCTTGTTGGAAACAGTCTAGAAATTTAGTCAGATACATCTATGATTTAGAGAATATTGCCCAACGCAACAGTTGCGGAACAGATAATGTCAAACTCCTATTCCCACTCATGTATGCGTATCGGTCTTTGCTCCGATACGCACTACTGGCCCGGTGGAACAAATACATTAACACCTGCGGGTGGTTTACAGCTCCAGCAGCATTCGCAGCAATTGCAAGCCAGCCTGCTTTCAGAGTTGAAAGCCGCCGACGTAGATCTTGTCATACATCTTGGCGATTTAACTTGTGGTGGTGGCTCCTTTGGAATGCCCAGAGAAAAATTCCTGCAATCGCTTCTTGAAACACATGCAGGATTTAACAGTCTCCCCATGCCTACCTATGCGCTACCAGGCAATCATGATTGTTTGCCTGGTGGCAACGACTGGGCGCTTTTTGAAAAACTTTGGCAATTAGACTCGGGGCTTGGTCGCACAATTGATACCCCACACGCACGCCTGATTCTTCTCAATGCGCAAGGCCATTCTGTGGATCAAATCGACCCAACTTTCCCACACGATCCGGTTTACGGATGGATCAATGAATCGGAGATGGCCCGGCTAGAAGCAGATTTAGCCTCTTCGGATGGTCGACCCATCTTTGTCTTTATTCATCAACTTTTACTACCATGGACTGGCACCCAACCTTGGAAAGATTTTTACGGTGTAAAAAATGCGGCAGCCGTTCGTTCGATCCTGCATAGCTGTCGCGACGTACAAGCCATTTTTCAAGGACATGCACATCGGCTCAATGTCCAGAAAATTTGGCAAAATATGAGCCCCTTCACCTATGTTGTCACACCATCAATTGTAGAATATCCGGTTAGCTGGTTAATGCTAACGGTGACACCAGAAATGCTCGAAGTGAAGATGATGCCTCTGCCGCTACCAGATTTGCGAAGCAGAAGTATGAATAGCGGCCAAGGTCAACACTGGCGCGATGGTGAGCCTGAATGGCAAAGTTTTACAATCCCATTGTTAGAAATGGATCTATCTTATTAGTTTGCACACTTCGGCCTAATGAGCGAAAATAGAGCAAGTTAAATTTGCGCAGTACACATAGTGTGATGATATCAGCATATTAATCTGTTACACCATAAACTGCGTTCAAATCATTGGCCTATAACTTGCATATGACAAAAAAATCGACTTTACCCGTCACACCTTTATCTCCAGAGCAGATCCGCTTGACCTGCGATCCCGCCCAATTCTCCTTTAAAACCACAAACGAATTAGAACCGCTAACCGAATATATTGGCCAAGAGCGAGCCGTTGAAGCCATTGAGTTTGGCGTAGGCATCAAGCGCCACGGCTACAATATTTTTGTCCTTGGATCTTCGGGCACGGGCAAACATACGCTTGTTGATGGATTTGTGCGCCAACAAGCGGCAGATGAACCAACGCCGTCGGATTGGTGCTATGTCAACAACTTTGTGCAGCCCTATCGCCCAACCGCATTGCAGCTACCCACAGGCATGGGTAAACAGCTGCAGAATGATATGGAAACATTAGTGGATGAACTGCGCAGCGGGCTTTCATCTGCATTAGAGAATGAGGAATATGTAACGCGTCGGCAAGTACTCGAATCAGATTTCCGCGACCGCCAGCAGAAAGTGATCCAAATCGTTCAAGACAGCGCCCAAGAACAGGGACTGACGTTGCTGCGCACCCCGGCGGGATTGGCCTTTGCCCCAGTTAAAGATGGGAATGTTATTACGCAAGAAGAGTTTCAAAAATTGCCCGATGAAGAAAGGAAAGCGTTTCAAACCATCATTGACGGGCTGCAAGTAGAGCTACAGGACGCGCTTCAAAAGGTACCAAATTGGCAACGCGAATTGCGCCAAAGCATCCGTGAACTGCGCCGCGAAGTGACCTCTTCCGTCATTACAAATTTGCTCGACGAATTACGCAAAGCTTATGCAGAGCAGAGCGGCGTGCTTGACTATTTGCAGGCACTCGAAACGAACATCAGCGACAATCTACAAGACTTTTTGCGCAACCCCGAAGCAGACGAAGGCGGTGGGGGAAAAGCTAAAGCGTCAAAAGTTGCAACACCCATTTTAGGCAAAGCTGGCAAAAATCCAGCGCTGCGTCGCTATGAAGTGAATGTGCTAGTAGACAGTAGCGAAGCCAACGGTGCGCCCGTCATCTACGAGAACAATCCATCTTATTTGAATGTAGTTGGCCGCATCGAGCAGATGGCCCAAATGGGTGCGCTGATCACCGATTTTACGCTTATTAAACCGGGCAAGCTGCACGCGGCTAATGGTGGATACCTGCTGCTGGATGCGCAGAAGGTGCTCACTAGCCCCTACGCATGGGAAGGTATAAAACGCGCGCTCCAATCTGGCGAAGTACGCATCGAATCGCCCGGCCAAATGTTGAGTATGACCAGCACAATTTCGCTAGAGCCTGAACCAATTCCGCTGAACGTTAAGGTGATTTTGCTGGGGGATCGCCGTTTGTACTATATGCTGGCGCAGGTCGATCCAGAATTTCATGAGCTATTCAAAGTGGCTGCCGACTTCAACGAAGTACTAGAGCGCAATCCAGAAAATCAGCTTCTTTATGCACGGCTGATTGCGGGTATTGTACAGCGCGAAGGACTCAAGCCGTTTAACAAAGCGGCGGTTGCACGCATTATTGAATATAGCGCCCGGTTTGTCTCCGACTCCGAGCGTATGACCGCCCGAATGCAGTCCATTGTGGATTTGTTGGAAGAGGCAGAATATTGGGGGCAAAAGGCAAACGCGAAAACCATCACGGCAAAGCATGTGCAGCAGGCCATCGATGCGCAGATCCGACGGCTGGATCGCACTCGCGAACGAATGCAAGAGCAGGTGCTGCGCGAGACAATTCTGATTGACACAACGGGCGAGAAGATTGGCCAAGTTAACGGGCTGGCCGTGCTGCAATTGGGCAATTTTGCTTTTGGGAAAGTATCGCGCATTTCGGCACGCGTGCGGCTCGGTTCAGGCGAGGTCATTGACATCGAACGCGAAGTGCGCACCGGTGGACCGTCTCACAGCAAGGGCGTGCTGATCTTGTCCAGCTATCTGGGCGCGCGCTATGCACAAGATACGCCCTTGTCGCTTACGGCGAGTCTTGTCTTCGAGCAATCGTACGGCGGCGTGGATGGCGATAGTGCCTCGTCCACAGAGCTTTATGCGCTGCTTTCGGCCATTGCCGAAGCGCCAATCAATCAGGCGCTAGCCGTCACTGGGTCGGTCAATCAATATGGCGAAGTGCAGGCCATCGGTGGCGCAAACGAGAAGATTGAGGGTTTCTTTGATCTCTGTAACGAGCGCGGCTTAACAGGCGAACAGGGCGTGTTGATTCCAGCCTCGAATGTTAAACACCTCATGTTGCGTCAGGATATTGTGGACGCCGTTAAGAAGAAGAAGTTCAATATTTATCCCGTTGAAACGATTGACCAGGGAATTACGATTTTAACTGGTTTGCCAGCGGGTGAGGCTGATGCGGACGGCATTTTCCCAGAAGGCACAATCAACCGTATGGTTGCGGATCGGCTGGTTGCGTTTGCAGAAAAGCGCTTGGCGTTCGACAAGCGTGCGTTTGCATAAGAATTTAGGTTCCTCGGATTTTGGTGTAACGATCTCGTAGGAGCACGATATATCGTGCCCAAAATGGTTGAACAGCCCACCAAATACGATAGAGGCAGGAACATTCAAATACAAAATTATGTCATGGACATCCAACCCAAACCCCCAAACAAAATAAGCATCACCGTCGCGCTAGACGCCTCGCCCGGAAGCTTGGCCGCGCTAGAAATTAGCACGGCCCTTGCTAAATGGATGCAGGCTGAAATCTGCGGCGTCTTTGTAGAAGATGACAACCTCGTGCGCTTGTGCGAGCTGCCCTTTAGCACGGAGATCGGCGCACAGTCGGCCACATCGCGTTACCTGACCGAGTTTTGCATTACGCGCGAATTCGAGGTGCTTGAACGCGCTATGCAGCAGCGCCTCGAAGAGACCGCTACACGCTACGAAGTTCCGTGGCGCTTTGAAGTGCGCCAAGGCCCGGTGAGCGAACAGTTGCTTTCTGCGGCCAAAACCACGTCGATCATTAGCTTTGGTCGCGTCGGCCGTTCTGAAAAGCAGCAAATTGGATCCTCGGCACGCAGACTTTTGGCAGAAGTAGAAAACATGATGCTCGTATCGGGCAGCCGCCAGCACGAAGAGTTCGGCAGTACGGTTACAGTGCTTTACACAGGCACCCCCGCTGCGGATCGGGCGCTGCGCCAAGCCATACAGCTTGTGCAAAATAGCGAAAACAGGCTCTCGATAATTGTCTGGCCCGGGGAGCAAGATCCTGCGTCCACTAATCCAAAAATGGAGCCGACTGTAGAACAGCTTGCACAAAGCGCAACAGATCAATTGCCCGAAAACTTCTCTAATGTTAGTCCAATTCATCTACAAAAAATCGAAGGGCGTACTGTCGTCGACCTGCTGCGCTATGCGTGGTCTGTCTACGACGGAATGCTTGTGCTGCCTTCCACCTCGCGTGGAAAACTCTCTGCTTGGCTCGACGTGATAGACATCCCCGTTTTGCTTGTGCCATAAAATATTTTTCGCCACGAAAAACACAGAAAGTACAAAAAACTACAAAAAGCTAACTACCCGCGCATTTCTTTAATCCGCTATAGTTTTTTGTGTTTTGTGGCGAAAACCGTATACTTTTTAGTATATGCCAAATCCACCAGAGATTGACCTATCGCGAATTCAACGCCAAAATAAACTCTTTCTTTCTGGCCCCTTTGGTAGCGGGAAAACAACTTTAGCCATCCAGCGGATCCAGTGGCTGTTGAGCCAAAAGCGGACTCGCGGCGATGATATTCTGGTCGTTGTGCCGCAGCGCACTCTTGCCCAAAGCTACCACGATGCGTTGCGCAGCCCGGACACGCCCGCTGGCCCGCCCGTGCGCATTACTACGCTGGCTGGTCTTGCGCGCCAATCGCTCGAACTCTACTGGCCGCTGCTCTCCAAAGATGCCGGCTTTGCCGAGCCGGGTAACGAGCCAACTTTCCTCAACTTAGAAACCAGTCAATACCACATGGCGCAATTTGTAAACGACGCAATTAGTCGCGCCGAATTCGACGGCATTCACATCGAGCGCAGCCGCATTATCAGCCAAATTCTTGACAATTTAAATAAGGCCGCGCTGCAAGGCTTTACCATCGATGAAACTTACCAACGGCTCGAACTCGCCGTGCCTGCGGGCGAAAATCGCACTGCTCGCCTTAACGTTTTGCGCAGCGCCGCCCGCATCAGCCAAGCCTTTCGCAGCCTCTGTTTGCGCCAAACACTAATAGATTTTAGCCTGCAAATCGACATCTTCAACTGCCACGTGCTAACCAATGAGTGGTGCATGACGCATCTCTTCCGCAGCCACCGGCACATCATTTTTGACAATCTCGAAGAAGATACAATCACCGCGCAATTGCTGGCCGCCCGCTGGCTAACTGCTGGCGTTGAACATGGGCGCAGCGAGGCCGAAAGCGCACTGCTTATCAGCGATTCGGATGCGGGATACCGCGTCTTTTTGGGGGCGGCTCCGCAAGGTATTTCCGCTCTGATTGCGCTGTGCGACGAACATATTGCGCTGGACAGCAGCTTTATCATGTCACCCGAATTGACTCAACTAACCACGCAAATCGACGTGGCAATTTTAGGTAGAAAGGGCGCACTACACGGCAACAATACAGACGGTACCATCGAAGATCCTGTAGCCGAGCGGGATGAACCTTTTTTCGGGGAAGAGGAAGAGCCTAACGGGGGCAACCCATTTGACGACTCTGTGGAAGACGAGGTGGCAGCCAATCCATTGATCGTTGCGGATGAAGGCAGTGTGGTGGCCATGCAAACGGTGCTCGATCAATCGCTGATCTTGCCCGACCAAGAGTTTCGCTTTTACCCGCAAATGATCGACTGGGCGGTTGAGGAGGCACGGCGGCAGATCCAAGATGAAGGCGTTGCCCCCGAACAGGTCGCAATCCTCGCACCCTACGTCAGCGACGCGCTGCGCTTTAGCCTCGAAACGGGGCTTGCCCGCGTCGGTATCGAGCTGACCACCCATCGACCAAGCCGCGCGCTGCAAGATGAACCCGCCGCCCGAGCACTGCTGACATTGGCTACGCTAGCCCATCCCGAGTGGGGCATTCGGCCCGCACCCACCGACGTTACGCAGATGCTGACGCTTGTAATCGATCCGCTGGACCCAGTGCGTGCCAACCTGCTCAGCCGCATTGTGTACCCGCCTCGCAGTCAGCGTATCGAACTCAGTCGCTTTGGTCAGCTTGAGTCAACCATGAAAGAGCGCATCACCTTTGCGATTGGCGAGCAGTACGATCAGCTACGCGAGTGGATCTATGCCTATCGAGTTGGTACCGAGAGTACGCCACTGGATCAATTCTTTGCCCGCATCTTCGGCGAGCTGTTGAGCCAGCCTGGCTATGGCTTTCATGATGATTATGATAGCGCGCGGGTTGCCAATCAGCTTGTGGTCTCGGCGCGCAATTTCCGCTGGGCGCTGGAAACAAACGCTGCGTTAACGGGCCAACGCCTTAACAGCGCGCTTGATCTGGCGCGCGAATATCTACAGTTAATCGATAGCGGTGCGCTCGGTGCGCTCTACGTGCCCGGCTGGAAAGAGGCCGAGAACGCGATCCTTCTGGCTCCAGCCTATACGTTTCTTATGCGTAATCGCGCGGTCGATGTGCAGATCTGGCTCGATGTTGGATCCGGTGGCTGGTGGGAGCGGCTCTATCAACCGTTGACCCATCCGCATGTGCTCTCTAAATTTTGGCCAGCGGATAAAGTCTGGTCCGATTTTGACGAGTTTGGTACCCGACAGGATACAATGCGTCGTGTATTGGTTGGCCTAATTCGGCGCACGCGCAAGCAGATTTTCCTCGGCATGAGTGATTATAGCGAGAGTGGCTTCGAGCAGCGCGGTCCGCTGCTCTTATTAATTAACCGCATGTTGGCCCAATCACGGGGCGCGGAGCTGCGGAAATCGTAGAAATATGGCATTGTCTAGGGTGAGGTAAATACATGGGCAAACCCTAAAACTACGCCGCTATCTAGCCGGACACAATAATTCATGTCCGTACGGTTGTAGAAATAGTGCCCGATAAAAATAGCCCCAACGTGATACATCACATTGGGGCTATCGGCAGCGGCTAGGAGGGGAGCCACTACCTGAGAACTATCTATAAAAATAGCTCCCGAAACAACAGCGCTCCCATACTATATCGGCGGCGAATGAGCAGAGGATGAAAGAATTATTAACTTTTTATTAAGGCATAAAATCGATCTTTTTGCATGGTGTAGGGCAACATTTTTCTTGTGCATTGCGCTCTTAATAGTGCCTCCACTACCTGTATATGCCTCCGAAATTTGTGATCCACCCAACGTGATCCCAAAATCTGTCTGCGATTTTGATACATTTCGGGGCAGCCCACCCCGCCAGCTACCCAATGGCTGGACCGAGTTCATTTTGGAAGGCAACCCAAGCTTTTCGCCCTCGGACGATACCTATTGGGGTGCGCCCAGTTTGATGGTGCGCAGCGATGGCGATACTTTTCACATTGGTATCTATACACAGGCTAGTGTGGAGCAGGGGAAAGGTTACCGCGCCAGCATTGCGTGGGGTGCGCCCAACGCGCCCAGCACCTTTGGACGCCAACTGGGCATCGATCCATATGGCGGCACCGATCCTACCAGTAGCAACGTGATTTGGGGGCCAGAGCATTATGGCGATGGCCGCATTCTAAATTATCCACCACCAGATGTGAACATCGACGTGCGGGCGCGGGCTGCGGGCGGCACGATGACCGTTTTCTTTAAAGTGAATCACCCGCGCAGTACGGGCGACAATTTAATCTTCATCGATGCAATTGCGCTTTATCCAGATGAGAGCGCACCGTTGATCGAGCCGCCGACGCCAGCCGCAACCCCGACGTTCACGCCGCCACCATACGTACCTCCGCCAACTTTTACGTACGCACCACCAACATTTACCTATGCACCACCGCCAACCGCAATACCGGCGATTGTGCCTGTGTTTCCAACAAATACGCCACGTCCGCTTGCAACCGCCACGAAGAAGCCTACATCGACGGCAACACCACCGCCAACTTCTACGTCAACGTCAACTTCTACGCCGACCGTAACGCCATCAGCCACACCATCGCCCACGCCGTCGTGGACACCTTGGCCCACGGTGCCGCCGGTCGACGAGGGTGGCTCTGGTTTGCAGGCCGCACAGCTACAGTTGGCGCGCTCGTTAAGGCGTAGTACAGAGCCGCAGCAATTGGCCGCTGTCAGCACGCTTGGCTTTGGCGGGGCAGGGCTTTCGGCTATCCTGTTATGGGCTGTGCGTCGACGGCGACGCACAGAGGATGAGCGCAATAGCAAAGAAGGTATCCAGTAGTGAAATCAAATAAACACGAGGTCTACTATGACGAATAGAGCCGATGGAATGAACTATGCACCAAAAGGCAAGCCAAATGCTGTTTGCGAAAAAGGTGAGTTCGTCTTTGCTGCGCATTCACTTGATCACGGACATATCTATGGCATGTGTAATGGATTAACCGAAGCAGGTGGTTTGCTCAAGGCCGTGTATGATCCTGACCCGGAAAAGGTCGCACAATTCAAGCAATCGTTTCCAGAGGTGGCAGTTGCCGAGCACGAAGACGAATTGTTAAACGATCCCGCGCTTCATCTGATTGCAGGAGCAGCTATCCCCAACAAGCGCGGGCCGCTTGGCGTGCGCACAATGGAAGCAGGCAAAGATTATTTTACAGACAAGACACCCTTTACAACGCCTGCACAGCTAGAAATAGCTCGCCAAACAGCGCAAGAGACGGGCCAGAAATATATGGTCTACTATAGCGAGCGACTGCATGTGGAGTGTGCGATCTTTGCGGGAGAGCTGATACATGATGGTGCAATTGGGCGCGTTGTTCAGGTTGTTGGTTTTGGCCCACACCGCCTGAATGCGCAGAGCCGCCCCGATTGGTTCTTTGATCACGAGCAATATGGGGGGATTTTGTGCGATATTGGTAGCCATCAAATTGAACAGTTCCTTTACTATAGCGGAGCCAAAGATGCCAAGGTTGCCTATGCGGCAGTTGCTAATTATAACAATCCGGATCATCCTGAATTAGAAGATTTTGGTGAGGCCAATCTTGTGGCAGATAATAGTTGCTCCAACTACTTTCGGGTAGATTGGTTTACGCCAGATGGTTTGGGCGCGTGGGGCGATGGTCGCACCTTGATTCTAGGCACGGATGGCTACATCGAACTGCGTAAGTATATCGATGTGGCGCGCGATCCTGGGAAAGATCATCTATATTTAGTCAATCAGGATGGGGAACGTCATCTTGAGCTAGAAGGCAAAGTGGGATTCCCCTTTTTTGGACAGTTGATCTTAGATTGCCTGAATCGAACGGAAAATGCGATGACACAAAGCCATGCCTTCAAAGCAGCTGAACTCTGTTTACAGGCGCAGGAGAGGGCGCAACGCATTTCAGGGTAGGTTGCAGGGTAGAGCAAGGTAAAAGTTGTAGAATAATCGCTTAAGCCCGCCTGCCGGTTAAGTGTCCGCCGCTATCGCTACAGCAGTTTTTGGGCTTGGAAGCGCGGCGTCTCTATCGAAACCAAGGTGAGCCTAAACAGTTATGTCGCAGAGCAGAATCGTAGAGTGGAGAATTATTATAAAATACAATAAAATTTCCGTAGAATGATTACCAAAGTTTGACCGGTGCGCACTATATATGGTTAACTTCGACTAAGGCCAAACTAGAAGAATAGTTATGCGGACTTTAGCAATTTTCTGGAATAGCTTGCGGCCATACTCTATATCTTATGGGACTGTACCACAAAGTGTGTGGATGACTTTGCCTAATTAAATAATCTAACGCCATTCATACACAATTTGAGACACTCTCTATTTTATTTTTGGAATAGTTTAAGAATCTTCCATTATTATTAATGTTGCCTAAATGTCGATAAAGGATGCGCATTCATGAATTATAATCGCCTATTATTAGTCGGCGCGCTGTTAATACTCTCGCTCTTATTTTCTGCATGTAGTCAGCCTGCCGAATTGCACTCTTCGCTATCAGTAACAAGCAGCATGGGCGCTACCCAAAAAGCAAACTCTTTTGCTAATATGGAAGTTGTGCTGAGCGATGAGATCATTTGTGCCGGTGAAGAAGTGACTGTTCAAATGTTTACCCGTGTGCTAAATGCTAGCCCTGGCATTCAGTTTCGTAACATCGAAGTGTACAACAACGATCTCGATCCCAGCATTGATATTCGAGAAATGTTATTTGTAGAAGAGAGCGATCTAAATGGCAATGGCTATTTAGACTGGGTTGATCTTGATGGTGAAGATTACATAGCGCCAAATGGTGATCTACGCAGCGATGAAGAATTCTTACATGAGTACACTCGAATTTTTACTGAGACCACCACGATTGTAGCTGGCGATCGGGCTGATATCTATCTGGTTGATAGTCTAACCGAGCCGACTACAATCACTGATCTGAATACTGCCGTTGCCGCCGAGGATTCAGCCACCGTCACCGTACTTAGCCCAGAAGTATCTATTGAAATAGAACCAATTAACGAGACGGTGCTCCCGGGTGACTTAGCAGAGTTTGCTATCACCATTTTCAATACAGGCAATGCTGATATCACAAATATATCAATCGTCCACGAGTTGATGCCTAATTGCGATGGGGTGATTGCATCTATTGCACCTGATAAACAATACAGCTACAGCTGTGGGGTTGATGAAGCACTGGAAGATATCGATCTTGCTGTTAGCCTGTCTGCTGATGTGGGCGAACAAATTTGCTCGATCGAAAGCAGTGCAGAGAGTCGTGTCGTTGTAATCCAGCCGACCGCAACTACTCAGCCGACCGCAACTACTCAGCCAACTGCAACTACCCTGCCAACTGCAACTGCCCCGCCAACTGCAACTGCCCCGCCAACTGCAACTACTCAGCCAACCGCGACTACTCAGCCAACCGCGACCACCCCGCCGACAGCAATTATTGTTCCCACTGCAACAGATACCGCAACTGCGACACCTTTGCCTACGGCAACAAATGTTCCTTTGACAATTAATGGATGTGGGGCTGATGTCTTGTCCGATAGGACTGTTACGCTCTCTGGCACAGGCCTAGCCAATCAAATGGTCAATGTGTTAGTCTCGAACGCAGTGCTCGCAAGTACGGAAATCGATGATGATTCAACATGGCAGGCTGTAGTTGAATTGCCCAGCGCGCGTGCGATGCAGGTTTATGCACAATCAGTCGATACCAATGGAAAAATAACGGGTGTAACTCGCCCGATTTTTTGTAGCGTTGCGACACCCACATCTCTACCATCCACATCTGTACCACCAACTGCTACAAATACAGCAACTTATACGCCTGTACCACCAACTGCCACAAATGTGCCACCTCTGCCGACCGCAACGCAACCATCGGCCACCATGTCAATTAATGGGTGTAATACGGTGTTAAGCTCACCCCATGCAATGTTAAGTGGAAATGGGACGCCCAATTCTACGATACACATTTTTGTTCACGACCTTGATTTAGATACGATACAAGTCGGTGCAAACGGTCAATGGTCCTATCAGGTCACATTTGCTAGCCCTGGCGAATATCTGGTCTATACGCAGGCCGCAGGATCAAATGTGCAGTCTACGCCACTTCTTTGTGTAGTTCCAGAAGTAGTGGCTCCTACTTATCTACCGGTAACCGGATTGACCGACACCGATACGGCACGTACACTACTGATCGCGTTGCTTGTTGGGCTTTTCATTGCGGCGGCTGGATTATACGAAACTCGTTTGAATCGACAATCCTGACGAATTTAAACGAGTGGTACAGTCCCGAGCATTTTGGTATAAAGCTGAATAGCCCTGTCGTCTCGCAACTATCATGAGTTCTCATGAACTGTTGAAAACATGGTTAAAAATGTGGATTTACTCAATCTTTTAGATTATGAAAAAGCAGCTGCCGAAATTATGCTGCCCGCCCATTATGAATACATTGTTGGTGGTGTGGCCGATAATATTACGCGAAACGCTAATCGTACCGCATTCGATAAACTGTGCTTACGCCCACGGATCATGCGCGATGTAAGCAATCTGACTCTGACAACAAAGGTAATGGAGACACCGATGGCGGCCCCCATTATGCTTGCACCTGCGTCGACCCAAAAGCTGGCTCACCCTCAGGGAGAGTTGGCGCTGGCGCGTGCGGCCAAAGCAGAGGGGCTGGTGCAAATTCTTAGTACTATGGCCAACACAGCGGTAGAAGAAATTACCGCAATCGGACATCCTGTTTGGTTTCAGCTTTATCTCTTTCGAGATCGGGCATGGAGCGAACAAATTGTCAGGCGCGCCGAAGCTGCGGGATGTGCCGCGCTGGTTGTTACGGTGGATGTGCCGGTGCTTGGGTTGCGCGAAAATTTACAGCGCGCCAAGTTTATTCCACCAGCCGAGCTCACCTATCCAAATTTGGTGCGCCCAAACGATACAACGACACACACGAATTTGCTCGCCACTGTTGCCGCAAATTTTGATCCAGCCCTAACATGGGATGATATCCGCTGGCTTCGCACAATCACATCGCTGCCGATTTGGGTAAAGGGTGTTCTACGGGCGGACGATGCACTGCGGGCGGTTGATGCGGGTGTAACTGGTATTATTGTTTCCAACCATGGAGGCCGACAGCTTGACACGGCCATTGCTACGATTGATGCGCTGCCAGAGATTGCGGCAGCGGTGGGGGAGCAAGTTGAGTTATTGTTAGATGGGGGCATACGTCGTGGTTCTGATACAATCAAGGCGTTAGCGTTAGGGGCCAAAGCCGTTTTAATTGGGCGACCTCCACTACTGGGCTTGGCTGTTAATGGCGAACAAGGTGCAAAGAATGTGCTAGCAATTCTACGAGACGAATTGGCAAATGTGATGGCACAGTGTGGTTGTGCAACGGTTGCCGACATCGGCCCAGATTTAGTCGTAAAAAATTAGAAAGATTGTGAACGAAATACTTATTCCACAAACGCTGCACGCAAACCTCAGCAGCAAAGATGAGTTGAAGTGGCTCTCTACACTCCCCACCTTAATTTCAAAGCTCGCCAACCAGTGGGCATTAACCTTAGGAGAGCCATTTGGCGCAGAAGCAAGCTGCTCTTGGGTGGCCCCCTGCACTCGAGCTGATGGCAGCAATGCTGTTTTAAAAGTTGGGCTACCGCATATGGAAGCCAAAGATGAGATTGAAGGGATGCGTTTTTGGCATGGCGATCCGACGGCCTATCTTTTGGATGCAGATAAAGCGCACAATGCCCTTTTGCTGGAGCGCTGTATACCTGGTACCGTTTTGCGCACATATCCCGAAGAGGAGCAAGATGTGGTGATTGCGCAGCTTCTACGACGATTGTGGCGTTCACCTGCAGCATCGTATAAGCCCAAAGAGCAAACTTTTGATCCGCAAATGGAAGGAGAGGGGCTCGCTCAAGCGGACTTTACATTCCGGCCCTTATCCGAAATGGTTGCTTACTGGATTGAGGAGGCCGAGAAACGATCAGATGAGTGGCTGGATCCGACGATTGTGCAAGCTGGGATTCAAGTGTATGAGGAGCTAGTAGAAAGCACAACGGAGCACATGTTGCTGGCGACAGATTTACATGCGGGAAATGTGCTACGAGCAGCGCGGGCACCCTGGTTGGTGATTGATCCAAAACCATTTGTTGGTGATCCAGCCTATGATGCCACCCAACATCTTTTTAATTGTTGGAGGCGGATGGAGAGCAACCCGTTAGAGACAATTGATCGTTTTGCAGCTCTGCTAGAAGTAGATGCGGAGCGCGTGAAGATGTGGTTCTTTGCTCGTTTAGCTACAGGTAGTGAACGTAGCAATCAAAAAGAAAAAATAATTCTTGCACGTACACTTGCGCCATAAGTTAGGACATCACAAGGAATAAAATTTAGTAAAGAATCTTTCCATGCTCAGCATGGAATACAAATCTATACGCAATACAAAAAGAGGGGCCTCACAATGAGGCCCCTCTTTTTGTATTGCGTATAGATTTTCTGCTTATAAATCTTGTAGCAAATCCTATTACTTCTGTACTGAATAAGCTACGGCTTGTTGATTAGAGGTAGATAAATAGTGCTGTCATCTACTTGTCCAGGTTGTCCCCCAGCATTGGTATCACCCTCAGTTGTTATGCTACCGCCATTATCATCCCCCTCTGCAGATTCACCTTGAAGCGGTGCTGCATCGGTCGGTGTTCCTGGCACTGTTGTTGGTACCGTTGGTACCGTTGGAACAGTCGGTGGTGATACTGGTGTGCTGCCAGGCGGTGGCGGCGGTACTGGTGTACCAGTTGGTGCTGGTGGTACTGGTGTGCTGCCGGGTGGTGGATCCGTTGGTACCGTTGGTACGGTTGGCACTGTCGGTGGTGGATCCGTTGGTACCGTCGGTACGGTTGGCACTGTCGGTGGTGGATCCGTTGGTACCGTCGGTACGGTTGGTACTGTCGGTGGTGGATCCGTCGGGACAGTTGGCACCGTTGGCACTGTTGGCACTGTCGGTGGTGGATCCGTCGGGACAGTTGGCACCGTTGGTACTGTCGGTACGGTTGGCACTGTCGGTGGTGGATCCGTTGGGACAGTTGGCACCGTTGGTACTGTCGGTACGGTTGGCACTGTCGGTGGTGGATCCGTTGGGACAGTTGGTACTGTCGGTACGGTTGGTACTGTCGGTACTGTCGGTACTGTTGGGACAGTTGGTACCGTTGGGACAGGTGGTGTACCTACAACTACAGATGCGCTTGCGATTGCTGGCATACCGCCAATATTATCGGTGTTGTGTACGGCTTCGTTGGTTAATACAACATTATCGGTTGTAGCGTCAACAGTTGCTTGATAGGTAATCACTACTGTGTCAGCAGAGCTGACAAGATCGAGACAGACAATTGAGCCACTTTCGATTATGCCTTCAGTGCTTGCATTATTTACCAGCGCAACACCATCATCACCCGCGGCGTTTTCGACACCAACTGTCGCAGCAAGCAGAGCAGAGTTTACATTGTCATAGGCATAGTAAATTTCATAAGCACCTGGCGTGTCATTCACGGCACGGCTCATAATAATTTCCATGTCCAAGATTGGATCTCCACCGCCAAATGGTTGTAGATTATCATACTCGGCAACGACAAAACCACCTGGTGCGCCGACTGTTGCTAACGTCACACCACTGTTTAAGGTTGCGTCATAGAATAGCTCAAAGTCAAACCACATGGCAGCAGCGACATTGTTTGGGCCATCTATACTTGGTACCGTTTGTGGCACCCATGGTTGACCAAAGTAATTTAACCTTGGATCAAATATGGCAAAGCCATCATCGGCTAAACTTAGCCCAGTATAATCTGTTCCATAAAAGTTGATGGGGTCACCCGTGCTAAATGCGTTGAAGACAACCGTGTCACCAACAACAGCTGGATCTGGGAAGAAACCAAACGATTCAAGATCCGCATAGCCAAAGTCAGTAAAGCCAAACGGAATGAAACAATTTGCATCTGTGGCATTCGTCGACACTGCGTAGGTAAATGTTGGTACTGGTGCATTTACCTGCCACGTCATCGTGTTGCCATTCCACGTTGGATTATTTGTTGATGAACCAGAAACATAGGTCATGCCATCGGGAATAGTGTCCGAAATTGTGTAGACAAGCTCCTCGTCCGTTACATTAGGTTCTACTGCAATAGTGAAGGTAATAACATCACCAGGTTCGGCAATTTCTGGTGTAGCGCTCTTTGTCACATCATCTGCCATACGGATGATTGTAACTGGAATCGTGCCGACGTTGCCTGGGTTAGCGGGATCAGTTCCAATCGAGATGGCACCGTACCAGCGTTCACCCGCAGACATATCCTCTTCGTTCCAGAAGAGTCGAATGTCGAACATTTCGCCAAGTTCTACAGTATCAGGCGCTTCTACAGACATATTGCCAGAAGATGTGTCTGGGACAATTACGATATCGAGCATCGCTACTTGACCAGGTAATGCATCACCATTTTCTTGCGACCAGTTCTGAACAAGCACCCAGTAGGTACCTGCATCAGGGCTTTCGAAGATACAAGACTCTATTGCTGTGCTTGATGTGCTTTGGCAGATTTCTGATTCAGCGCTTGGCATATCACCAAGACCAACAAAGAGATCGAGATCGCTAGATTCTGAGCCTTCGGCTGGTGTTTCGGCAATGAATCGTTTCGTGCCAGCCGGAATGTCGACCGTCAAGAAGAATGCACCGTCGACTAGCGGGTCGCTAAAGCCATCAAATGGATTGTCGTTGGTCGGATCCGAGACTAAATTCTGAATCGTTCGATCACCCTTTACAAGACCATGTAAATCAATAGTCATGTCAGTAATGTCGATCGATTCTAGCCCTGTTATCAAATAAGAGCCAGTATCACGTCGAGTTTTGAACTGAACCTCATCAGGGAAGCTGCCAAAAGAGCTCTTCACGGCGATGGGTAGATGCGCGTCTGGCGCTGCATCACTTTGCTCGCTTAACATCAACAAGCCGGTGACCCATTCACCATCTGCTACACCATCAAGCACTGCGACAACCGCTAGTTCTTGGCTTTCGCCTGGAGCAAGTGTAAAGTTAGCTGGAGTAACGGTCAGGTTAAGTCCAGCATCGCCGCTAACCGTTGCATCCCACGTGCCAGCAACATCCATGCGATTGGTAACGATACGTGTCCAGCTACACTGGCTAACGCACTCGCCTTCGCCCATGCTTGCCATGTTAATCTGGCTTGGATCGCCACCTTCTTCTGGATTGGCTGCAAGATAGCCAGCCTGTGTTTCATCTAGCGTCAATCCTGCTAGGGCAGCCGTGGCTAAATCAATACGACCCGAACCCATTGCAAAATAAGGAGCCTGAGAAATACCGTCATCATCACGAACATTCATGTTCGCAGTTGTCATCAGGGCGGATTCAATCTCTGCGGCTGACCAATCAGGATGTATTGCCTTCATCAATGCGCCAGCACCAGCAACGTGCGGGCTAGACATCGATGTACCCTGAATAATATCGTATTCTACGCCCACGGCATAAGCGGCAAAGATGCCGACACCAGGAGCTGTAACGTTTGGAACGATAATGTCAGCCAGAGATGCATTTGGGCCACGCGAGCTAAACTTGGCCATAATATCGCCATTGACATCACTTTGATCTAATGTTGTCTCTGTGATTGTTGCCATATGGCCACTGCCGCTGGCAAGCCATGTTTTTAGCAGTTCGCCATCTTCTTTAATAATGTGAGCGGCTGGTAATACATGAGTATCGACCAGAACAGCGCCAATACCTAGTGTATCAACCTCAGCCAAAATCATGCCACCTGCCCCACCAGCAAGAACATTCGAACCCTTAGCTTTACGTGCAACAACGCCACGATCACAGACAACGATTTCGCCATTAAAAGTACCCTCATCAAATGGGTTCTCACAAATTGCGTCACCAAAGTTGTCAGCATAAACGATGGGTGCAGGACCGTAGCCGGTCGATGTACCTCGCCCAAGAATATTTGCTGGGGGTGCCGTATCGCCACCATTCATGTCAATCACTGATGTGAGATAGGCTACATCATGTGTGCTGGCACCAACTGTGGTAAGCCATGGCAGATCACCTGGTGAACCAACTGTCTCGGAACCGCTACCGCTGTTACCAGCCGAAGTAGCAACAAACACACCTGCGGTGCGCAATGCAAGCCACTGAATAGACTCGGCATCACCCCATGGATCAGGAGTATTGCCACCACCGATCGAATAATTGATAACATCAACACCATCAAGAAGAGCCTGATCACGGGCCGCAGTTAGCGCCGCGCCAGGACAACCGCCACCGTCAGCACAGCCATCATACGCAATAATATTTGCATGTGGCGCAACACCAGAAATAGTTTGGCTTAAGCTGTAACCGCTATCTGTTGTAACAACAGCAGTACCTTCGTTCACAACGTTGCCAGCTGTTGTACTAGCGGTATGGGAACCATGGCCATCCGTATCAACAGGACTCGCATCGGCGGATGGGTAACCCCAAATACCGATTAGCTTATCGTTACAAGGAATCGTCGCATCATAGGTAGGGTTAGCAGGATCACAAACACCAACATAGTTACCCGCACCAAATGGATTGGTATGATCGTAGCCATCTCCACCAACATCTGCGAAAGAAGGGTTAGTTGGGTTGATGCCACTGTCGATAATACCAACAAGAATCCCTTCGCCTAACGTACCAGGAACGCTCCCGATACCATTCCAGATTTGGTCAGCATTGATCCACTCTGGCCCAGCAAAGGTTTGCAACTCATACATCTGCTCTTGTTCGATGAACCGAACGTTTGGCAGACCAGCAACCGTAATTGCCTCTTCGTTTGTCAAGTTAACAGCCATACCGTTTAAGGTTGCGAAATATTCATATTCCACCTCAACGCTACGACCCAGAACATCCTGCATTTTTTGGATAAACTGATCGCGAGAAACTTCCAAATATGAGGCGTAAGCCTGTATATCAGAATCGGCCATGTCCAACGTACCAGTGGTTGCTACCTGCTGGCTAGTTGGGCGCAACCCGTCAATGCTACCCTCATAGAGCGCAACTGGCTGATCAACCAGTTGAATAATATAAGTAGCAGATCCGCTTCCGCTATCATTCAGCCTGAGCGCACGCACGTTATCGCGGCTCGCGCGCTGAATTTTAAGAGGGGATGGTGCTACATCCGTTGCGGCATTCAAGTCGGATGCCGTATAGGATGTTGGACCATCCTCCGCATAAAGCGGCTGCAATGAAATCGGCAACAGTGAAAAGACCATTGCTGCCACCACTAGAAGATAGAGACTTCTAGTGAAAGTGGTTCGTTTTTGCATAGAACAAATACTCCTTCGTTGAAAATCAGTAGGGTCTGTATCGTTCAGCTGACCCGGTTGCTGTGCATTAAAACTCTGAACTCAATTTATATACCTCTACATTTTGTAAGGGTACAAAATAAGATTTTTGCTTACATAATTACTGCTTTGAATTGCAAAGAGTTAAGGCAAAATAAAGATTAGATAAAAGGTTCTTGAAAAACAGATAACAGATAGATTAAAAACGCATAGATAAACGACTAACACAAAAATATATGTGAATACACTTTTGTGAGCCCAGCACAAGAGCAAAGGACTAAGCTTAACATTATTACAATACAATACTTAGGGGAAATATTGGACACGGAATAGCTCTGCATTAATTGAGTAATTCCTAGAGGAGATAGCCTGTCAAGTCTTATCACATGCGGCCTTGTTATTTACAATAGTTTGTTCAAGACTAAAGTTCAGTATAGCTTAAGGATACGCTGCTGTGTGTGACGATTTACCAGTAATTGGCATATATGATGACAATACGAAGGGTAATCGTATAACAAGCGTAGGATAACAAAAAAACCTTATATCTTTTAGGTAAATCAGACATTATTTTATGCGTACTATTAATCTTTTTTGGCTTCGATACAAGCATTATCCTCATGCACCGTCAAGCTTAAAAGTAAGCTTTGTTTGTATTATGTTTGATTGGAATGAGCATCGGAAAGTACACGCAGTTAGAGAAGATTGTAGGGCGAGGTTTTACGGAATGCGGGTCTCCTGTTGCGGCATACAAATACAGATGTGGAGCCAATCTAATATTATGTAACTCGAAATTTAAGTCTTGATAATGCACTTAGCTCGCTCAATCGGCAGAGAAGCTGAACGATTAGCCCCTAGGCTTCAGTTGGTACATCTAACAGACGTTTCCAAAGAAACCAGAATAACAAAAGAGCCAGCAGCCCATTTAATATATAAACCGCATTGGGGCTCAAAAGTTCAAAAATCCCACCACCGAGAAGCGGCCCGATAATGGAGCCACCAGCAGTATACGCAGCACTTAGCCCAAGTGCCTCGCCTATCCGTTGCGGTTCAGCCCGCTTTGTAATTAGGCTACTAATGCTTGGGCTCATTAGTGCGAAACCAAGAGGCACTGGCAGCAAGGTAATGAGCATATACCAAAGTGCCGTGTTCCCTTTATTCGTTTCTGTTGGCAAAAGCGACAGTTGCTCATTCGTTGTCTCTATAGAACCACCAGATTGCTGAGACAATTCTTGTCGCATCTCTGCTTCAGAGTACCAAGAGACCGGCTGTTGTGGCGTAAAGCTGACTAGAAGAAAACCTGCTGCAAAAAAGAGCAGTCCCGCGAAGATCAATTTTCGTTCGCCAAAACGTTTTGATAGCGGGCCAATCATCCCACCTTCTACCGTTGCAACAACTACTCCGAACGCAGCAAAAAAAATGGCGTTTCCAAAGCTATTAAGCCCCAAACGGTTAAGCGTAAAGGGTGCAAACGTAGCCTGAAAACTACTAAATATAGTCTGTAACAAGAGCGCTAGCAAGAAGAGTATGCCCAACCGTGAATCGCCTAGTGCTGTAATCATTTGACCAAAATTTCGGCTGAGCGGACGTGGATTCCCTCGCTTTTCTGGAGGCAACGTTTCCTTAAAAACGAAGGTGGTAAGCAGAAAGCTTAGAAAGGCAAAGCCAGCGGCCATAAAGGCTGGCGCGCTATAGTTATTATCGCTAAGTCCTAGCGCAATGCCGCTGAGTACTGGCCCTAGTACAAATCCAACGCCAAAGGTTGCGCCAATCAGCCCTAGCCCTTTCGCACGATTTTGTGATGATGTGCTGTCCGTGATGGCAGACTGTACGGTGGCAAGATTTGCCCCGGTAATGCCATCGATTGCGCGCGCAAAAAAGAGCATCCACAAACTGTGAGCAAAGCCAAGCACCAGGAGGCTGCTAAAGGTACCAAGCTGGGCTGCGGCAAGGATAGGTTTTCGCCCGAATCGATCCGACAATGCCCCAAGAACTGGCACAAACACAAATTGCATGAGGGGGTAGGTAGCGACAACAAAACCAATCATGAGCGGGCTTGCATTAAAAGCGATGGCATAAAATGGCAGCACCGGAATAATGATTGTTAGCCCAAGGATATCGACAAAGACAATCAGAAGAATTGGCAGCAGTTGTTTAAAGTTGAACTCGTCAATTGATTGATCTTTTACAGATTGTATGCCAGATGATGGATTGTTGGACAAGGGTAATCCCTTTGTATAGGTAGGTTACATGCAATGTCGAGAAAAAATAAGCGATAGCATAAAGGCAATTGACGCGCAGTATACCACCGCTCTAATTTAGAAGATGATGATTTTGAGAGAAGAGCGTTAGGTTAGCCCAGAAAACTGTTTATACAGGTTTTGATTATATAGATTTCAACGGTTTTCGAGACAGCCCTGGTTTTTCTGAAGTAGCTTGCGGCCATGCTGTATACTTTATTTTTCGGAATGTCATTAGACCGCACGGCAAACCCAAATGGTTAAATAATGCGTAATTCTGGGTCAGGTGTTAACGTCATAATACTGATACGAGCAGCAAGTTTTTGCGCGAGATCGCGAATTGATCGAGCCGCTAAGCTATCAGGTGCAGAGATCACAATCGGGGTCCCGTCGTCACCACCGACGCGCACGCGTGGGTCTAATTCTACACTGCCCAAAAATTCCACACCCATTAATTGGGCCGCCTTTTCGCCACCGCCAGTGCCAAAGATTTCGCCAGCCATATTTTCGACAACACCGATAATAGGTACCTCTAGGCGATCAAACGCGGCGGCACCACGGCGTGCATCGCTCACGGCAACATCCTGTGGCTGCGTGACAATGATACTGCCCGTCAACGGGGTGCTTTGGGCCAAACTGAGCTGAACATCGCCCGTGCCCGGTGGCAAATCAACAATCAGATAATCTAACTCGCCCCAGCGTACGTCGACAAAAAGCTGCTGCACGGCCTTATGCAGCATGGGTCCACGCCACACCACCGCTTCGCCATCAGGAATCAAAAAGCCCATACTAATCACCTGCACACCGTGCGCCTCAAAGGGAACCATCTTGCCATTGTCCACAGTGGGTTTACCGCTTATGCCAAACATCATCGGGATATTTGGACCATAAATATCGGCATCTAAAATACCAACTTTAGCCCCCTCAAGCGCCCAGCTAACAGCCAAATTAGTGGAGAGTGTAGATTTACCAACACCACCCTTACCGCTAGCGACTGCGATGATGTTCTTGACCGGAATATTCAATTTATCAGCAATGCGCGCATCGCTTCGCACCACTGCGTCGAAGCGTACCGTTACGGCCTCCACGCCCGGTACGTACTGCATGATGGCATCGGTGCTCTCTTGCTCCATCTGCCCACGCAGAGGGCAAGCGGGTGTGGTAAGCACAATCGTGAAACCGACCGAGCCGCCGCTTATGGTCACATCCTTAATCATTTTGAGGGTGACCAAATCGCCATCTAGTTCGGGCTCTTGCACCGTACTAAGTGCCGCTAAAATCGCCTCTTCGGTGATACCACTCTTCTCTTCGTTCTTCTCTTTTCGACCAAACATATCAGTTTATTCCATATCCTCTTGTATCAATTTAGCTACATTGCGTCCCATTTCAACTGCATAATTTGTCCCGCGATCCCACGGGTAAACCTGGCTCATCGAGGCAAAGTATAGGCCAGGCAACGGTGTACGGATATCGGGAATTTTGTCGGCGTACCCAACAGTTGGTACTGGTTGCGCATATTTTGCCGAATGAATCCAAGCGCCCGTTACCCAATTGCGGTCAAAGTCAGGGTTAAAGGTGGAAAGATGGGGCAGAAATTCTTCGAGCAGGTCATCAGCGCTCATCTCAAAGTGAGTATGATCAGTCTTCAGGTAATTGCCTATATACAACAAGTGATCGCCAGCGTAATGTTTGGCAGAGACCATGTTTGTATGTTCTACCAACGCCAAAAATGGCACGCCTGCGGGCTTTGGCACATTGACCCAGTAGGTGCCGTCCGTCAGCAGCTGTCGATCCAACGCGATGGTCAACACTACTGCGCCCATACTCTCTAATTCGTTTAATTCAGCCAAGTAAGAGGCTGGCAGATCGGGCGTAAGTCGTTGCATCAAGTTCGGGCTCACTGTGCTCAACACAACATCAAACGCTTTCGCATTATTGTCGTCAACTGTGACTTCGTATCCACCCGAAGGCAGTGCGCTAATCTTAGTTACTTTTGTGTCACGCTGTACCGTAACATCTTGTTTTTCCACCTGTGTGGAAAGCCCATCGACAAACGCCTGAAAACCACCTTTAAAATAGCCCAGCTCTTTGGTACGCTTATAGATCCGCGCCCAAAACCACGCCAAATTTACGCGATCATAAAAGGTGTCGAACTTACCCTCTAGCATCGGCTGCCAAAGCTTGGCATAGCTGCGTTTGCCCATCCAGCGTGCCAGCCATTTGTCGGCTAGCTGCTTATCGAACGACTGCCACGGTGGCCTCGGGTGATAGCGCAGGTAGGCGATAACAAAGCCCATTCGCAGCTTGTCGATCATTGGCAAATGGGGGAAAGCAAGCAGCCGCAGCGGAGAGTCAAAAGCATAACTTTGGCCTTCAAAAAACATAGCCGTATCTGGATTTAGCACATCAACTAAATGCGAAAGCCCAAGCTCATCGACAAGGCCAAGAATCGCATCATCGTTGGTAAAAATATGGTGGTAAAAGTGCTCAAGCGGCCAATCCCATTCCGCGCGGCCTTTAAATCCAGCCGCTAGCCCGCCCAAATTCGGGCTCGCTTCGTAAATGGTAATATCGGGCACTTGACCATATGCATTGCGGGTGAGATCGTACGCAGCCGTGAGCCCAGCAAGGCCACCCCCGATGATGGCAATTCGTTCAGCTTTGTGGGCACTTACTACAGTAGTCTCTACTGTACTCGTTTCTGTCGCATTCGTCATAATAAATTTTGTTACGCTGCTTCAATCTTTAATTGGCCGGGTATCACACCCCGTTGTAGCTGCACATCTAGCTCTTTTTTGGCCTTTTCGTACATATCTAGCAAATCTTGATCCGTTCCCTTGAAAGATTGGACAGTCTGTGTTGCGCACAAAAAGCAGCCGCGTAAAAATTTGTAATTATTGCTGTTGCACTTCATGCAGCCATCTAGCTCAATCATCATAAGCACAAAAGCCAAGCTATCTGGATGCGTTTCATCCAGCACAGCAACACGGTCAACCAATTCGGCCCATGTGCCATCCCCTTCTTCACGCAAATCGCGTAAGCTCGATATCAAGTGAGCGGGAAAAAGTAGCTCCGCTTTAGCATGAAGGGCATTTTCGTTTAAATCAGACATAAATTATTCTCCCTTTTTGTACAGCACGCGCATAAAGACGAGCAATTCAGGCAACAAAAAAAGCCGAATTTATCATCTTTGGCCGCACTCAGAATGATAGCTTCAACTAGCGTTAAGACGAAGCAATACTATCTGCTAAATTTCTAATGTATCGCCATCCTGCATCACCGTACAACCAATGCCATGTTTTTGCTTCAAATTCTCTGCAAAAGCGGCGGCATCCTGTTTAATCGGTGGAAACGTATTGAAATGGCATGGAACCACACGTTTTGCCTTTACGAATTCCGCCGCGCGTAGTGCATCTTCTGGCCCCATAGTGAAGTTATCGCCAATAGGCAGTACAGCCAAATCCACGCCGCCATCATCGCCAATCAGCTTCATATCATATGTTAGCGCAGTATCACCCGCAAAGTAAATGCGTTTGCCATCCTTAAGCGTTAGCAGAAGCCCCGCAGGACTACCGCCATTGCAGCCGTCGGGCAACATGCTGCCATGGTGTGCAATGGTTAACTTGACTCGACCAAATGGAAAGTCGAAGCCGCCGCCGATGTGCATTCCGTGTGCATTTTCGACACCCTGATCACCGAGCCACCCAGCAATCTCAAAGTTCGAAATTGCGGTGGCACCAGTCCGCTTGGCGATGCCTGCTGCGTCCGCAATGTGATCAAAGTGACCATGCGTTATTAGAATATAATCAACCTCAACATCATCTGCATTGACCGAGGCAACTGGGCTGTTTGGCGCAAAAAATGGGTCGATAATTAAATTTGTGCCATCTACATTTAGTGCGAAAGTGGCATGACCATAAAATGTGAGTACATTTGACATCTTAAGTTCTCCCCTTTAAAGTTCGTCAGAAAAGTTCTGTCCCATTTTTGCTCTTTGAAATGTGGTACGCAACTTTTCTGAAAAAATATATGAGTGTTTAAAACAAGTACAAAGCCAGACTCACACTTGGCAAGTCTGGCTCCTCAATTCGATCAATATGCATTGTAAAACTTTTGACGGCTAATCCGGGAAACCGCAATTATTCGTCAGCTTCAGCTTTGCGTGCTGCGGCCTTTTCTTGTGCCTTTTTCTTCAAAGCCTCAATGCGAGCTTTCTTTGCTGCGGCTTCATCGTCACCGCCACCCGCATCACCACTACCTGAATCACTGCCATCCCCAGTACCTTTCTTCTCTGCCACACGTGCCTTCGCTTTTGCCGCAGCCTTTTCCTTTAATGCCTGTAACTCTTCTGGCGTGCGTTTGGGTTTGGCAGTACCATCTTTGGCATCGCTGTCGATTCCTGCGGCTTTGGCTGCTGCTTTGCGCGCCTTTTCTTCGGCTTTAATACGATCTGCCTCTTCCTTTTCTAGACGCAAGCGTTCTTCTTCGCCAAACTGCGTTGGCCACAGCGCGGCATAATATTCAACCGGCACGGTCAACTCAGCCTTATCGTAAACCAAATGCGGGTATCGATCATAGACGGCCAATTCATAATCATGGTTCATCTTAATCGCATCGAAGGGGCAAAATTCTACGCAGAAGCTACAGCTCATGCAGACAGCCGCATCAATGTAAAATTCAGCCGGTCGCGCTACGGGTTTGCCATTTTCGTCGCTGTCCCGCACAATCCAAATGCACTGTGGCGGACAAACTTTGGCACAGATACCACAAGCCGTACATTTGTCCTCTTCCTTCTCCGTATCCCAAATCAACATGGGAATGTAGCGGAAGCGCTCGGGCAGCAGGCGTCTCTCTTCGGGATACTGAATTGTCAGAATACCTTCTTGATCGATTGGCTGATCCATAATGCGAAATGGGCCTTTCAGATCGGTACTGCCTTCGTAGCGGCTAGGCGTAGATTTACGGTCATCCCGAAACGTTTCTGTAACGTGTTTGAGCGTAATGCCTAACCCTTTTAGTAATCCTGTTCCGTACATAGTTTAATCCAAAGTCTCAAAAGAGTTTGTTTTCTATTAGTTACTGCTGAATATTACCGATCTACTTCACCAAGAACAATATCAATGGCACCGAGGATGACAACGGCGTCGGCTATCTTGTAGCCAACGGACATTGGTCCAAGTGCGTTCAAGTTGATAAAGCTCGGAGCGCGGACGTGATAGCGATAGGCGTTAGCTTTATTGTCGCTCACTAAGAAGTATCCAAGCTCGCCCTTTGGCGCTTCGATACGGGCATATACCTCACCCTCTGGCGGGCGGAAGTTGTAGCCGCCCTTGCCGCCCATAATTTCGCCAAAACCCTGTTCGAGCGTGGCAGAAGCATAAGCTGGTGGGCCCTTTACTTCGCCACCAGGTATATCACGCAGCGCTTGGCGCAAAATTTTCAGACTCTCACGCGATTCAAGCAGCCGAATGTAGTAACGATCGTAGATGTCGCTATTAGGCAACGTTGGAATATCAAATTCAAAGCGGTCGTAGATGCAATATGGCTCGGCTTTACGAATATCATATGGGACACCTGCCGCACGCAACAGTGGGCCGGTAACGCTTAGGGCAATGAGATCCTCAGCAGAGAGATAGCCGACACCGCGGCCACGTACTCTCACAATTTCGTTGCCGCTCAACATGTTGTCTAGTTCATCCAGCACGTATGGCAGACGAGTATCAACAACGTATTTCGCTTTTTTCAGCCATCCAGGTGGCAGATCGCGCACAACGCCACCGAAGCGCAGATAGTTACACATTAACCGTGCGCCGCTTACTTCCTCGAAGAGATCGAGAATCATTTCACGCTCTTCAATCGCAAACATTGCAGGCGTTTGCAGGGCACCTAGATCGTTCAGAATAAAGCCAATAGACCAGAGGTGGTTAACCACACGAGTCAGTTCGGCCATGATAATGCGGATATAATTTGCCCGCTCTGGCACTTCGATATCTGCCAGTTTTTCGACCGCAATTGCCAACCCTAAGTTATTGCTCATCGAGTTGATGTAGTCGAGACGATCTGTGTATGGCATATTCATCAGCCACGTATTGCGCTCACCAATCTTCTCATGGTTGCGGTGAAGGTAGCCCATATCTGGCTCTAGCGCCAAGATTGTTTCACCCTGAATGCGGGTCAACATGCGGAATACGCCATGCGTACTGGGGTGATGAGGCCCAAGATTAACCACTAAACTTTGTGTGTCTAGTTCTAAATCATCAGGTTCAAGGGTTATTTTGGTGCCATTTGTACCGTTGGCGAGATTAGCGTGAGCGTGTATGCCGTTATTCTTCGCACCGTTAATATGGACGCCGTTGGCGGTTTCAACATGCCCGTTTAGGTCGTCTTCATCTGGCACAGGTGGTGGCGCTTGGCTGATTGGTACATAGGTAATTGGTGCTTCCCACGTTTCTGGGTCCCATTCGGCTGGGTAGGTGGTATTGCGCCCCCAAGGGAGCGCATCTTCGTGGAATTCGTATCCTTTTGCGGGGTGACGGCTCTTAAATGGCTTGCTCTCTTCGTCGAAATAAGCTTCTTTCCAGTCCTTGCGCATGGGGTGGCCTTCGAAGCCTTCCCACATCAAAACGCGACGCAGATTGGGGTGCCCATCAAACTTAATGCCAAAAAGGTCGTATACTTCACGCTCTTGCAGATTTGCACCAGGATAGATGCTCGTCGCAGAGGGTACGATAAATTCGCCATCTTCGCTTTCGGCTACACGCACATGCAGCTTGATATGTGTACCACCCTTAGATGTGCTGTAGATGTGGTAAACGACGTCGAACCGTTCATCGACCTCTGCACGCTGTTTGCCACCGTAGTTCAGATAGTCCACGCAGGTGAGGCTCGACAGCAGATCGTACTGTTCGGCGTCGCGCAAGTGCGCAAGGACAGAGAGAAGCTCCACTGGGGAAACCAGAAGCCCAGGGGCCGTGCTTTCGGCCCATTGTCCTAAAATTGCATTGGGCAACGCTTTGCTAATACTATTCACAAGCGCTTGATCAATCGTGGGTGTTGCTACTGCATCTGTCATAATAAGTAACCTTGGTACTTCTTAGCTGGTATGCTTATCTAAAAAGGTCTGGGTAATCAATCTGTGTGGACAAATTATCTGACTTGCTGGCACACAAATGAAACACAGAGTCTATCGGGACTATGCTGGCTGCATTTTTGATAGATATGCTGCTTGTGCGTCTGCCAGTTTCTTCTTCATATCATCGGACAATGGATCTGGCATTAGTTGAACGGCAGCAGTAGCGGTTGCGGTTGAGCCTTCGCCCATTGTAAATTCGCGGATGACCTGAATCTGCCGTGGATCATACAGATCGGGGCCAAGAATCGGTACAGGAACATATCCCGATGTGTCTTTTTGGTACCAAGCGACTTTGGCAATGCTCTGATGTTCGACTTTTTCGTGCATTTTGAGCAAGCCATAAATCAGCGCTTCTGGCGTTGGAGGACAGCCAGGGATATATACATCAACTGGAATATATTTGTCGATACCGCTAACAACGTTGTATCCCTCTTTAAATGGACCACCACCCGTGGCGCAAGCACCCATGCTAATTACATAGCGTGGTTCGGCCATTTGATTGTAAATGCGTACAATAGCTGGTACCATCTTTTTGGTGACCGTGCCAGAAACAATCATCAGATCGCTCTGCCGCGGTGTGGGGCGGAAAACCTCCATACCAAAACGAGCCAAATCGTAGCGGCTCGACGCGGTGGCGATCATTTCGATTGCACAACAAGCTAAACCGAAAAGCAGCGGCCACATGCTTGATGCACGACTCCAGTTGTAAACTTTGTCTACCGTCGTCACCAAGACATTAGATTGCAGTTCGCCTGGCACGGTAATTGAGTCGTGCAGGTATTCGCCAATCTGTTCATCTTTTAACTGTTGGAAATTTTCAGCAACGGGCGTTGCCATAAGCTTACTCCAAATTATCTAACTTAAAATTATTGCATCGAATGATATGTTTATATGACGACAGTCATCATCAAATTGTACTCGATGCATGAACCAGATGCAACTTTTTTGCGTTAATTTATTTACAGACTTAAGCGGCTTCTGTTTCGGCTGTCTCTTCGAGCGGCATTGGCATACCGAACTGCTCCATCACCCAGTACACCCAATTAACCGTACGTTGTTTTGTTTTTTCTGGTTGGTTGTCATCATCCAGCGGTAGCCCCATGATAATATCGCCTGGCACCGACCCACGAGAAAATTCGAACTCAAATTCGTCCGAGGGCCAGAAGCCAACTATCTCTGCACCACGGGGAGCAATCTTTTCGGCAATGATGCCGATGGAATCTACAAAGCTATTCGAGTAACCATATTGATCGCCATTGCCATAGAGTGCAACTTTGCGTCCCTTGAAGTCAACTGTGTCAAGTTCGTTATACTTAACATCCCAGTCATCCTGAAGCTCACCGATGTTCCACGTAGAGCAGCCAAAAATCAAATACTTATAACTTTCCATTACTTTGAGCGAGTCGCCAGACACAATTGCTAGATCAACTGTGGCAAGTCCGCTCTGTTCAATTATTTCTTTAATATGGTAAGCAACTTGCTCACCGGCACCGGTAGAGCTACCGTAGAACAATCCTATTTTTTCGGCCATTTTATACCTTTACGATATATGTATAATCAGCAGCAAGAATTAGTGCTAATATTATAGAGATTGAGGGGAGAAAAATCACTCCAAAGTATAACGGCAGGATGATTAGGCTGTCAAGTAATTTTTTTCACAAACGGAAAAAACTGGTCATTTTGCAAAAATTAGTGGCGCTATGGATGGGTTGCGGATCTGGGTAGATGAATATTTATCATAAATTTCATAAAAATTGACGACCGCTTTTCTCTGTGCTATACTCACGCCGCTTGTTTTAGGTTATCGAACCGTAATTTTGTTTGCTTCATGATTTCACCTTTACAGGAGAGAACAACCAGTGCCAATCTCATTGCCCTCGATTCCACTTTCTAAAATACGGAACCTGAAGAACTCTGTCCCGATGCGTTTGCGTGATGGGTGGGATACTCTTTTGGATGACACGTTCTTAGGACGCTATGAGGGCCAAACGCATCATACAAAGACGTCCGATATTCTGTGGCTCGACATGGGTGATCTTGGCGATCTTGTGCGCCCAAATGGTCCACACGAGCAGTGGCAAGATCACGGGCTGGGTCTGCTACGCACCATTATGCACGAGGAAGGTGTGCTGACTGATGTGGCTTCGACCCGTGCGATTACCGAATGGGCTCAACTGCATCCAATTGTTGTACAGTACAAAATTATTATTATGAACGTGCGCAGCTACACCTATCCGGTGGCGCTTCGTGCGGCGCAGATCATCAAAGAAGTCAACCCCACCTGCCTGATTATGACCGGTGGGATGCACGCTACGGTTGCGCTGGATGAGATGGAAGCTGTACCCGAGTTTGATTATATTATCCAAGGACCGGGCGAAAAGACAATTGTGGATCTGGTGCGTAATCCAAGTGAGTTTCCGCGCGTGATACAGGGCATTGGCGCACGCTCGATGGCAGAATGGCCGATGATCGATCGCGAGCTGTGGCCCAAGCCCGTTACGCGTAAATTAAATAGAAAGTTTAACTGGCCGCTGGAGCCAGAATGTGGGTGGGGTCCACCACCGGTTGCCACAATTTTGACTAGCCGCGTTTGTCCGTGGCAGTGTGTCTTTTGCAACGAAAATTCGTACATTGCCAACATGGGCCGTCGCCCGGTCGAGGCTGTGATTGAAGAGCTCAATTACTTGGATGATAAGTACGGCGTCGGGTCGGTGGTGATCCATGATTCGATGTTCTTCCAAAATCCGAAGTGGCTTAAAGAGTGGATCGAATTGTATCCACGCAAGGCGAATAAGGTGTGGCCGTATTGGGCTGCCGGTCGCGCGGATACGGTACGTCAGTGGCCCGATTTGTTTGAGGCGTTGATTATGGAGACCAATTGGCGTACGGTTTCGATTGGCTTTGAATCAGGCAGCGACCGAATTTTACGCTTATTAAATAAAGAGTGTACCGAAGAAGATAATTTCTTTGCGATTGATATGCTCAACCGGCTTGGCGATAAGCTAGAAGCGCAAGGCAAAGAGCCACCCGTTTTCTGGTCGAACATTATGCTGGGCATTCCTGGAGAACTACCCGAGGATGCGTTTAAGACAATGCGAATGCTTAAGCGCATGAAGCGTGTCTTCCCCTCTATTGCATATTATGCCCCATACCCCGGTTCGGCGTTGGGTAATCAGCTGATTGCTGAGGGAAAAAGCAAGATGACCAAAGACAACTATCACCGCTTTCCTGATGATGAAAAGGTGACGGGAGTTGACTATGGTTTTTACCGTGAATTACTGGCGGGTAAGTATGATGAAGAGATTAATCAGCCGCTTGAGGGTGTCACCCGTGGTGCCGAGCTGTATGAAGATGCGTTGATTAAAGCGTAAGAAGCAAGGCTGAGGCGAAGGCTGAGGCTGGGAAGTGTTCGGATATTTTTGGGCAACTTAGCTGTCAACTCGTCAACAAAGCCAGTGAACCAGCCACATTGTTAACCAAAATCTTAGCCTTCTCCTTAGCCTTGTAAACCAAAACACAGGGCTAAGCACAGACAGTAACATCCCTGGAGCACACCCAATGAGTAGTTTTAACAATCCACACTACATGTATCTTTTTGACATGACCAACGGGAAGAAGAAATTAGCCTATGGTCAGTCACCCGAAGATGCGCTAGAGATTCTGCGCATCCGCCTTTCGGAAGAGGAAATGGCCGAGATTTTGGGCCAATCGTACATCAAAATTTCGCAGCGTAAAATGCAGGACTATATCCACGAGTTAGGATGAGGGAAGTAGTCACATCATTCTATGCGCGTTTGATTCAAAGAGTTGTGCCCAAGCATTGGCGCTTTAGCGGGCAAGATCTCTTGGTTCATCTAGCGCGTGGATCGACGCTAAAATCGCACCGCGATCTTGAAGGGCTCAAGGAGTACGTGCTGCACCACCTTGACGACACCGAAGAGCAAGTCGATGATGCAATTGTCGTTCAGCTAAAAGCTCGGCGTTTGATTGACAGCAATAAGAAATTCCCCGCCGAGACTTACATCCTCACGCAACGCGGTCAAACTGCCGCCGCAAAGCTGCTCCGTGCCGATCCGCAATCACTTTCTTCTCGCAACTTTTAATTCGCCACAAAAATATATCTCCTCGTATGGGCATGAACTAGGCTTAGCGTAATGCATTCTTGAGCTTAATACATGTCTGGCACGGATTGATGCCAACATGGAAACGATCGCAAGTAAATTTACTTGCGATCGTCGGGGGAAATTATTTGGTTGAAAATATGTACACTAATTTAAGGTAATACCGTTACCGTGCCATTGCAGCCTATTAATGCTGCGCTAGAGCTAATACGACACAGCTAATATGACACAGTAAGTCCGCTAATCTCGATATTGTAACCTGCTGGTCTGTCAGTCTGATTTTCCACCAGCACATAGTATCGCTCCGTGGCTTTTGCGCTGCCCACCCATATGAGTGTTGTGCTTACATCATTAAAGACAGAGCCAGCGCCGACTGGTTTGACCTCATCGCCCTGAACCCAGCTTTTTACCTGTGCTGGCGTCCATACCTCGAACGTAACGCTATCCTTTTTGTCCATTTTTAGTTGAACTGTGGCCTGCTTCGCGGGCTTGTCGCTGCTTTGGTCATAATCATATTTGAACGTGTGCCAGCGCGTTTCTCCTGCTGCTAATGTACCACTTGTCGATCCGGTCGCAATGGCCAATTCTGGACCGTACCCTGCGCTTGCATTGCTCATCTCAGCATTATTTGGCATAGCCTTTACTTCGACAACGCTACTATGCACAACGGCCTGTGCAGATGCAATTTCACTTCGGCTCATCTCACTATGAACCATCCCATTTTGAATAGTCGTGCCGTTGCCCCACACAGAAAGATGGAACGAACTGACCCCAGCGCTCTTATTCACTACTCGAATGAAAAATGTCTCGGATATATCTGTACGGTTCGCCCAGATTAACTTTGTATCGTGAAGCGAATTGCCGGTTTGGTCGCTCTTCGAGTTGCCGCGCCCAACCGGATCTACATCTTTCCCTGCTTCAAAAGCTGCATACTGATCCGCCGTATAGACATCAAACGCAACGCTGCCCCGACTGCCCATCTCCAGTTCGATAAGCGTCTCACTAGCAAGGCGGCCATCTTTCTCAAATGCATCATACTTGATTTTAACAATGTGGCTTCCACCTGATTCAAGCTGTTGCCACTCATCATTAGAAATAGATTGAGTAGACGCTGACTGAGTAGCCGGGGCCATCTCTGGTGCGGCAAAAATAGGTGCTGCCACCAACCCTGGCGTTAACAGTACACCTGCTGCCACAATGCCAGAGAAAAATGTTTTCTTCCAGCTTGCTTCTTTTAGATGCGGCACAGAACTTTGTAGGCCAGAACTGTGCAAAGAGACATCTGTGTCGTCGACTGATTTGTAAAGCATTTTTCGCATTGTACTTCTCCTTAACTTTCGTTATACTGATTCGGGTGATTACTCAATAACTCGATCGAGAGGAGCATCGTTATATAGTTGCTACTCATAATTCTTTACGAGGCACCTTAAGAATAGTTTCAGGTTCGACTAAAAAATCGTAAAGAACAGATAAATCAGAGACGAAACTCATATGACGAATCCGCTATCAATTGACTCCAGCAGCCCCGACATCTACGACATCCACACCCACGCTGCCGGTGCAGAGGGCAGCCTTCCCTTAGATGAAGAGTACTTACTTAACTCACCCAGTGGTGACGTATTTGGGTTGAGTCAGAATGTGGGCATGGGGTGGCAGCCCAAACATCTGCGCCGCAAAGAATACTTGATCCTAAGCACGCAGGGCGGGATCCGCGCGCCAGATGGATCGCCGATTGCATTGGGATACCACACAGGTCATTGGGAAGTTGGACTATTGATGGAAGCTGCGGCACGCACATTTACCGAGTTAGAGTGCATCCCATTTGCCGGATATGTCAGCGACCCATGCGATGGACGCAGCCAAGGCACCACCGGCATGATGGACAGCCTCGCCTATCGAAACGACGCAGCCATTGTGTTGCGCCGTCTGATCCGCTCGCTGCCCACGCGACGCGGCGTGCTGGGCATCGGCACCTGCGACAAAGGGCTGCCCGCCATGATGGTTGCGCTGGCCGCGCAGCACGATCTGCCAACCGTATTGGTGCCTGGTGGCGTCACGCTGCCGCCCACCTTTGGCGAAGACGCGGGCAAGATCCAAACTATCGGCGCTCGCTTTGCGCACGGTGAGATCACTATCGAAGACGCAGCGGATCTAGGCTGTCGTGCCTGCGCGTCGCCCGGCGGTGGCTGCCAATTCTTGGGGACGGCGGGGACGAGTCAAGTTGTGGCCGAGGGGTTGGGTCTCTCGCTAATCCACTCGGCGCTTGCCCCCTCTGGTCAGCCCGTCTGGATCGATATGGCCAACCGATCGGCGCAAGCACTCTTCAACCTCGACGCCATGGGGCAAACTACGCGCGATATTCTGACCGAAGATGCGCTACACAACGGCATGGTGATCCACGCAGCCTTTGGCGGCAGCACCAACCTACTACTGCACATCCCCGCTGTGGCCCATGCAGCAGGTCTGCCGCGCCCCACCGTAGCTGACTGGCAACGCATCAATCGAACCGTGCCGCGACTGGTCGACGTGTTGCCCAATGGTCCGGTGGGTCATACAACGGTGCTTGCTTTCCTAGCTGGCGGCGTGCCAGAAGTGATGTTGCATCTGCGGGAACTTGACTTGCTTAAACTTGACGTAATGACGGTCCAAGGCCAGCCGCTAGGCAAATCGCTGACGCAATGGGAAAAGAGCGAACGACGCAAACGAATGCGCGAAATTCTCTTCCAAAACAATAAAACCGATCCAGACAACGTAATCATGGATCCAGCCATCGCACGCAAACGAGGCTTGACTAGCACGGTCACCTTTCCCATCGGCAATCTTGCACCGGAAGGATCGGTAATAAAAAGTACGGCCATCGACGCCAGCGTTTTGGGTGAGGATGGCGTCTATCGGCAGACGGGGCCAGCACGCGTTTTTACCACCGAGCGCGCGGCAATGGCGGCGATCAAAACTCAAGGGGATGATGGCATTCAGGCTGGAGATGTGATAATTTTAGCAGGGCGCGGACCGTTAGGCTGCGGCATGGAAGAGACCTATCAACTGACGTCGGCGCTCAAATACCTGCCGTGGGGAAAAGAGGTGGCGCTGATCACCGATGCCCGATTTAGTGGAGTCAGCACAGGTGCGTGCATCGGTCATGTAGGGCCAGAGGCGTTAGCTGGCGGCCCAATTGGCAATGTGCTAGAGGGTGACACAATTCAGATCGAGATCGACACCATAAATTTACGCGGCACAATTAATCTAGTGGGCCACAACGGCACAGTCTATGACGCCATCACCGGGGCAGCCGTACTCACAGATCGCGCTCGCCAATCAATCACAAATGGCGCAGCACCGGACGAACGCATCCCCAACGACACGCGCCTATGGGCGGCATTGCAGGCGGCAAGCGGCGGCACGTGGGGCGGCTGCATCTATGATGTGGATCAAATAGTAGAGTTGCTCGAGGCAGGGAAGAAAGCACTAAATGAATAACGATCAAACTATGACCGCACTTGCCACCACAGTTCACGATCCAGAGAATCGACTATATGACCAAATGCGCCGCGAATGGCCCAACATCGCACCGCTCTTTTCTACCATTGCCGTCAACGCCAGCCCAACCACAAGCAAACAGTTGCTTAACTTTTTGCGTGTAGAGGGTGCCATCATTCAAATTCAGGCAGACTCGAATGAAGAGAGCGCGCTTTGCTTGGGCGAAGCGCGACGCGACGTGGTAATCGAGTCGCTTTCGATGGGCGCACAGCATACATTACATTGCGACTTTGATCGGGTCTTGCACTGGTCGGAGCTACATTTAAGCGAACTACGATTGATAGTTTTACAGATCCCTACATATGATTTTACAATTCTTGGGCGTACACCCCGTGCGTTTGCTTCGCATCCCAAAATCCAGCGCGATACCGAAAAGATCATCAACCATGTGTTTAGCCTCGTTAGCGGAAAAAAATGGGATATCACGGCAGCAGCTCGTGGAATTTCGCGGCGTGCGGCAGAGGTAATTCGAGATAGGTGCCACGAGCGCAGCTTTGGTGTAGATGCTGCGTGGCCTCTCTTTATTCAACAAGTGGCACGACAACAATCTGACTTGACAATGGCATATATAGAAACGGAAGGGCTTGAGTTTGAAACGGTGGACCGATATCGGGCCGAAGCGGCCGCGCTAGGTGGCACAGAAGCGTGGATCGATCAGCTCGACGCAGATCCAAAACAGTGGTCCTATCGAACGCGATTAGCGTGGATCGAAATAGAGGCAATGCAACAATATATTCTCAAATCATAAGTGAAAGCTTAAATTTACACCCATAAATTCACAAATAATATTTATAAATGGTGATGATGCTATACCAGCAAATTCTGAGAAAATTATAATGCCTATAGAGGAGTCAATTATCCAACAAAAATTTGGCAGCAATATGCGAATTCAGCGCCAAAAATTAAGTTACACTTTGTCAGATCTGGCAACATTAACCCAGATGGATAGAACGCACTTATTGAGTTAGGAAAACGAAATGCCACGCTTGAAACAATCGAAAAGATTGCCACTGCGCTACAGACGACAGTTGTCGATCTGTTAAATTGAGGCATTCCAAAAAAAGTAGACAACATGGTCGCAAGCTACTTCGGAAAAACCCTCGGATTCGTATAGCTGTTTTTGGGTTAGCCTTACCCCTTGTAAATCATATTACAGACGATTGACCTCATCTAAACAGCGATCAATCTCCTCCGTCGTATTGTAGTGGGCCAACCCGATCCGCAACAATCCCCCGCTCGGTTCTAGCCCCAATCGCTCGCTCAGCGAAACTGCATAAAAATTGCCATTCCATACATGTATATTTGCCGCAGCAAGCGACTCCGCAATCTGGGCTGGCGTTGTCCCCGATTTGCGAATCGATACCGTTGCCACGCGTGCCCCGTAGCTAGTGGGATCGGTTAATCCATAAATACGGACCCGCGGAATCTGCAACAATCCACGTAGCAGATACTTGATTAACGACTGCTCATATTCATAAATCACCGACCAAGCCGCCACCAATTTCTCTCGACGCGAAGCTGTTGGCGCTATGCCCCCATGAGCTACCCCTAAATCAGCAATATAGTCGATAGCGGCTTTTGTTCCAGCAAGCCCTTCGTGATTTTTCGTTCCCATTTCCCAGCGCCCAGGCGAACGAACCGTTGCGGGCCGCACATTGTAGGCGCGTAGCCGATTCATTACATCGCGCTTGCCATAAAGCACTCCGACGTGCGGACCAAAGAACTTGTACGCGCTACAGGCTAAAAAGTCGCAATCAAGGAGCTTTACATCCATTAGCCCATGGGGTGCATATTGCACCGCATCAATAAAAGTATAGGCACCATGCTGTTTGGCCCAGCTAATAATTGTCTTTACATCCGTAATTGCGCCGGTCGCGTTGCTGGCATAATTCACCGCAACCAGTTTGGTACGAGGCGATAATTTTGCCTGCATATTGGCCATATCAACCGTGCAGGTTTCCATATCAATATCCACAAAATGAACGATCGCACCAGTATCTTCGCCCAGCAGCACCCACGGCGCAATATTGGCATCATGATCGAGCCGCGTGACAATAATTTCATCGCCTGCCTTAATCTCGGCGTTAAGCGTGCGGCTAACTTGAAAGGCTAAACTTGTCATATTGTTGCCAAATACAATCTCATCCGGCTCTGCCCCAAGCAAATCCGCTGCCGCAATACGCGCCTGTTCAATCGTCTCGTCCGTGCGCTTACTGGTCGCAAAATATCCACCCACGTTCGCATTGCGCCGGATCAAATAATCCGTCATCGCATCAACAACGCGCTGCGGAACCTGCGTTCCCCCTGGATTATCAAAAAAGATAGCGGGGGTGCCATTGAAAAGTTCTTGCAGCGCCGGAAATTCTTTGCGTACTGCATTGACGTCGAGAGTCATGGATTGTTGTCCTAAATTTGGTCAGTTAGACAATAAGGCTAACTTTTGAAAAATAAATATCCGTAGTAAAAGTGTTTTCTTTGTAGTTCTTCGCGTCTTTGCGCCTTCGCAGTAAAAATATCGGTTCAAACGGATCTTATGTGGTTGACAGGGGGCGTCGCACTGTTTACCAATGGATTCCACAGTTCGAATCACTCTCCGAACAGTGCAATGCACTCGACATGGAGGACCCACGCTGACTAGTGGCATTGTCAACCACATGAGATCCCAAAGAGCCAAATTATTTCTGCATGACACGCTACTTTATTTAACCGCAGATCTTCGCAGATTTCTGGAAGGAAGAGACAATAGCCACCTGCACTGGGCACGACCAAAGTAAGTCTAGGGGGTGTTTGAATATTCACCAAACATTATTCCCTCTAATAGCCATATGGGCACGACATGCCTTCCCCTAGCTATCAGGGAAGGGGTGACAAGAGCCTGTTTGAATATTCAGGCTCTAAGGCAGCTCATCTCTATATGGGCAGCTACTAACGCACTGTTCACTATATTTTTTACTTGTCTTCTACTTAATCTTTGGTAACCAGCTTGCCAAAAGCCAATGTCTTTCATTGCCCAACACCTCGACCCAATCTCCCGCAACAAAAGAACGGGCCAATCGATCAACCTGTCGGACATAGGATAAGCCAAGCGCACTGCTCACCGCGGCCGCCATTGCTTCCATAGGTGCCGCAAGCCGCTTCTTGCGCGCTGTGGGTACATTCACCACATTGACGCTGCCATCCGTCGGCAGATCAGCCAGATTGCAGGCCATCTTTATCGCTAAATGAATATCGCCAAGTTCATCAACCAGTCCCCGATCTCGCGCCTGCGTTCCAGTCCACACCCTGCCCATACAGATCGGGTCAAGCTGATCATATTGCAGCGCTCGCCCCTCTGCCACACGCTCTTTAAAGATGCCATAAACATATTCAATCCCTTTACGGCTTATCGCGCGTTGCTCTGGCGTCCATGGCTCATCACCATCCATATAATCCGCATTCTCGCCCCGCTGCACCGAATCGCGGTTAACGCCAATTTTTTCGAACGCGCCAGCAGACGATAGCCGCATATTGATCACGCCAATACTGCCCGTAATCGTCGTCGGCTGTGCCACAATATTGCGCCCGCCCATCGCAACATAATAGCCGCCACTCGCTGCCACATCGCCCAAATACACCACAAGCGGCTTCTCTTTATTCAGCAGAACAAGCTCGCGCCACATCAAATCACTCGCCAAGGCAGATCCGCCCCCCGAGTCCACATGCAGCACAACTGCGTCCAATCCTTTATTCTCGCGGGCGGCCCGCACCTGCTGCTGCACCGTCTCGCTACCCATCTGTTCGTTGCCCAATAACGGCAACGGGATCGGCGTCTCGCGGCTCGATCCCATCATAATGCTGCCCTTCAAGCTGATAACACCAACGCTCTTGCCACTATTTTCCTCTATGCGGTGCAATAAAAGCTTGCGCACTTTAGGATAGAGCTTTAGCGTGGCAGGCTCCTCCTTTGCTGCCTCTTCATTATGCAGAATTTTAGCAGCAGGATCTGCATTGGTGCCAAGATACTTCGGCAGCTGATCTTCATACCCCAGCCCATCTACTAGTCCAAAGTCGAGCGCTTCCGTCGCGGTGAGCGGTGCTTGGTCGATTAGCGATCTGACCTGTGCTTCATCTAGGCCACGGCCGCGGCTAATTTCGCCAACTAGCTCATCATATATCCCATCGAGCAGCCAATTCAACTGCTCACGGTGCTCTGTGCTCATCTCCGACCGATTGAACATATCGCCCGCCGATTTATAAGGCGATATCTGCGTCACATCTGCTTTGGCCCCGATTTTGTCCAACGCATCTTTCAAAAAGATTGCCCCTAAGCGTAACCCAATCACAGACCAATCTGCCAGCGGCGTCATGTAAATTCGATCCGCGCCACACGCAGCCACATAGCCCGCCATGCCAGCTTCTTCAATATAAATCACTACCTCTTTGGCGCGACGCTCACTACTACTATCCAGCGCTCGATAGTGTTCATCCCACTTGCGAAACCGCTCAAAAACCTGAATAAGACTCTGGGCACGTGCAATACTGAGGCTAGGTGATTTAAATAGGAAAAGAACGCCCTTTGTCTCTGGTTCGGACGCAATTTTTTTCAGTGCATCGTTAATCGCTTCAAGGCTGACCGGCTCCTTTCCAAACGACAGCAGATCTCGCCACAATGGGTTTTGCGGATTTCGTTCGGGGATATCGCTATCCAACACAAAAATAGGGTAATCGGCCAAACGACCGCGAAAAATCCTGCGCCGCAAATTTGCAATCGCCGACCAACCGCGCCCCCACAAAGCGCCTAGCAGCGCAAAAATTTCGTGTAAAAGTTTTTTAACTACGTTCATTATATGCTCTCCATAAAATTGTGCGATCAATTATTCCTCATTTTCTCTTGAATCTTCTACTTTGGCAAACTATCACAACTTTTTATTCATCGTGGGGAATGATATTTCATCGGACGGGCACAATATATCGTGCCCAATATCTTCAACAATCGTACGGGCATGATATATCGTGCCCATCATCGCCCACCCCACAACATCGCCATCCACTACTTCCCTTCGCACACGCCGATCTCACGGCCATGAATCCCACAGGACGGGCGCGATATATCGTACCCCTACGATTTCCAACAAATGCCAACTCAACAATCGTACGGGCATGATATTCGTACGGGCATGATATATCGTGCCCATCATCGCCCACCCCACGACACTGCCATCTTCATTATCTGCCGATCTCAAGTGAGAAACAACTTACATATCTTGCTAGAAAACCATGCTCCTGTTAAACTTCGGTGATAAATTTTAACCTATGAAAATATTGGCGAAACATGGCAAAGAGCAACACAAAACCACTTAGCGGAATGCGCGACTTCTTACCCCTCGACGTACTACGGCGCAACTATATGATCAACATCATTGAAGAGGTGTACCAAAGCTACGGCTTTGAGCCGCTAGAAACCCCGGTGATGGAACGCTTAGACACGCTGCTAGGCAAATATGGCGAAGACGAAAAGCTAATCTTCCGTGTGATGAAACGGGGCGACAAGCTACAAAAATCGCTAGACAATGCACCCACCGAAGAGAGCATCGGCGATGCTGGATTGCGCTACGATCTAACAGTGCCGCTGGCGCGCGTTGTGGCCGAATATCGCAGCCAACTGCCGCGCATCTTCAAACGCTATCAGATTCAACCCGTCTACCGAGCGGATCGACCCGCCAAAGGGCGCTATCGAGAATTCTACCAGTGTGATGTGGACATCGTCGGATCCGCCAGCCAAACAGTTGAAGCCGAAGTCATTGCCGCGGCCGCGCAAGTGCTGATCAACCTTGGCTTCATGGATGAAAATGCATTTGCCATTCGTCTCAACCATCGCGGCGTGCTGCGTGGGCTCATGGAAATTTCGGGCATCCCTACTGAGCAAGAAGGCACCGCCCTCACCGCAATCGACAAGTTGGACAAGATCGGCTTAGACGGCGTCGCCAAAGAGCTAAGCAAGCGGGATATTGACGACGAAGCCGCAGCCAAACTGATCAACGCCATGTCTCAAACGCCAAATGGCTGCGACTATGCCGCCACCTTGGGCTGGATGAGCGAGCTGCTCGAAGAATCCGAAGTAGGCAGCAATGGCGTGGCAGAGTTGCGTAACGTCGTCGCATATAGCCAACATGGGCCAGCCGCAGATCGACTCCACGTAGATGCATTTTTGGCCCGTGGCCTCAGTTACTACACCGGCTCCGTCTTCGAAATAGACTTCCCCGAGCTAGGCGTATCGGGTGGTGGTGGCGGACGTTACGACCAGCTAATCGGCATGTTCAGCGGGCAGGATATCCCTGCGTGTGGCTTTAGCCTTGGCTTCGAACGTATTCTCATGTTGATGGAAGAACAGCAGCTCTTCCCCGAAAAACTAATGGGACAGCCGCAGGTGTTGATGACCCAGTTCAGCGAAGAAACTGTCGGGGCAACCCTCGGCTTGGCGCAGCGCCTACGCGACGCTGGCATACGCGTCGATGTCTACCCCGATCCCGGTCGCACAGGTCGTCAACTGCAGTATGGCGAAGAGCGCAGGATCCGCTACGCCATTATCATGGGGCCAGACGAGATCGAAAAGAAGCTTGTACAGATTAAAGATTTACAGAATGGTGAACAATTAGAGCTTTCGATAAGCGAGCTTGAAAACTGGTTAGCGTTAAGGATCTGATTCAACATGATTGTTATGAAGTTTGGCGGCACATCAGTCGGCAGCATCGAAGCATTCGAGCAGGTGATCAAAATTGTGCAGCACGCCGTCGCAGAGCAGCAATCGGCTCCCAAACTGGGCCAAGTACCGGGTGTGGTCGTCGTAACCAGCGCGATGAGTGGCGTCACCAATATTTTAATTGACACCGCCACGCAGGCAGCAGTGGGCAATGAAGGGCATATTGACGCAGCGCAGCAGAGCTTGACGAACAAACATCAACTAGTCATGGATACGTTTATCGACGACCCAGCCGAGCGAGCCGACTGCGATCAAACCATTGCCGACCGCCTGTTCCAATTTGGGCGCATGTGTACCAGCATCGCCGCGCTGCAAGAGCTGTCGCCACGCAGTCTCGACATTGTCAGCGGCATGGGCGAACGCATGAGCGCGCCCATGCTCGCCGCGGTTTTACGCAGCCAAGGGATCACAGCCGAGTTCGTCGATGCGGGCGACATTGTTGTCACAGACGACGTGCATGGCGGCGCTGAACCCATTATGGATCTCACAATAGCGCGTACGCAGGAACGATTGCAGCCCCTCCTGCAACAGGGCGTCGTGCCAATCATTACTGGTTTTGTAGGCACCAGCGAAAAGGGCGCACCAACTACCTTGGGCCGCGGTGGCTCCGACTATTCAGCCGCAATTTTGGGCGCAGTGCTCGATGCCGACGAGATCCAAATTTGGACCGACGTCAATGGCGTTATGACCGCCGATCCGCGCGTGGTGAGCAATGCTCGGCGGCTCAATCAACTAACCTATGAAGAGGTTGGCGAACTGGCCTATTATGGAGCAAAGGTGCTGCACCCCAAGACGGCCATGCCCGCCATTGACAAGAAAATTCCGCTGCGCGTGCTCAACACATTCGAGCCGGACAATCCCGGTACGAAGATTGCCGCCCGTACCGAAAACACGGTCAAAGGCACAGTCAAAGCGGTCACATCGATTCGCAATATGAACATGATCACCGTTTCGGGCAACGGCTTAATGGGTGTCCCTGGGGTGGCTGGCCGCACCTTCAATACCGTTGCAGAAACGAATGCAAACGTGTTGATGATTTGTCAAAGCAGCAGCGAATTGAGCATCTGCTTCGTTGTCCCCGCTGTGGATGCCGGTTCGGTTACCCTTGCGCTGGAGAAAGAGTTCACGCAGGAGCTAGACAAACATGCCGTAGACCGGATTGAGTGTCAGCCCGATATCGGCATCATTGCAGTTGTAGGGAGCGGTATGCGCGGTGTGCCAGGGCTTGCGGCGAAGATCTTTAATGCGATGGCTACAGAAGAAGTCAATGTGATCGCGATTGCGCAGGGGTCGAGCGAGGCGAATGTGAGCGTTGTGATTGATGCCGAGAATTTATCCCGATCCGTGCAGGCGCTCCACACCGCGTTCGAGTTAGATAAGCCTACCGAAGCGCGGACCAAGTAGGGCAAAGAAAGATGACCAACAATCGTGCGGGCATGATATATCGTGCCCGCGTTGTTCGATTGAAACGCACTATCTCCAATGCTAAACTTTACCGAGAGGCACCCTCTCTAACCAACTAGGCAATCACTCACATGCAAAAGATACCAGTTATCTTATACGGAATCGGCGGCGTGGGCCGCGCATTACTCAAACAGATCCTAAAGCACCGCGAGTTGCACGCAAAGCAATATGGAATCACGCTGCAACTGGCTGCGATCTGCGACAGCAGCGGCGCAATTTCGAACCCAGCAAGTGGCCTGAGCGATGAAACAGTTTCCGCTGCACTTGCATGGAAAGAAGCCGGTAAACGTCTGGCAGATCACGTCGATGGAAGAGCGCTTGACGCTGGGATCGAATCTGTTGTTGATGCCGCAATCGGTGTCGCAAACGGTACACCAGTCGTAGTCGACTGTACCGCAACTGATGCAACCCTCTCTGCGCTGCTGCACGCTCGACAGAGCGGGTGTAAAATCGTCTTAGCCAACAAAATTCCGCTCACATCATCTCAGGAGGCATACGACTGGCTCACCAGAGCCGGAAGCACTACAAGCGCCTCCTCTGGCGAAAAAGAGGGTGAGCAAGACGCAATCCACTCGGATCCGATTAACTTGGCCCCCATTAATTTAGCTCAAAGCCGCTGGGAAACGACCGTTGGCGCAGGGTTACCCGTCATCGCCACGCTGAATCGACTGGTGGCAAGCGGTGACGAAGTAACGCACATGGCTGGCACCTTTAGCGGCACGCTTGGCTACGTAATGACTGGTCTACAAGAGGGTAAACTTTTGAGCGAAATTGTGCGCGAGGCATACGATTTGGGCTACACCGAGCCAGATCCGCGTGACGATTTGGGCGGTGTTGACGTCGCTCGTAAAGCCTTAATTTTGGCCCGTGGATTGGGGTGGCAACTCAACATGGCGGATGTGGATGTAGAGGGCTTATATCCCCCGAGCATGGATTCGCTCTCTGTCGACGAGTTCCTTGATTCTCTGCCAGATTTGGATATAGACTTTGCTGCGCGCGTGCAACAAGCCGCGGACGAGGGTAACGTGCTGCGCTTTGCCGCAACCGTCACCGATGGTACTTGTGTCGTCAAGCCCACGGTGGTTTCAGCAGAGAGTCCGCTTGGCCGTCTTGGCGGCACGGACAATCTGATCGAGTTTACCACCGCGTGGTACAATCCCAATCCGTTGGTAATCCAAGGCCGCGGCGCGGGGGTCGATGCGACGGCAGCAGGTGTGTTGAGCGATATTATTGAACTAGCATATACAAAGAACGACTGACAAAATGATAGGATGACAAGGTGAAGTAGTCGATCTAATTTCTGCGGCCTACCCTCACTCGAAGGTTATCATGGTGTACAGACCCTGATACGACAAGATGACCTCGTTAAATGCAACTATTGCGCCTAACGAGGTCATCCGGTCGTCTGGTCATGAATATGGGGTAAATTATGAGTCAAAATAAAGTAAAAGTGGGCGTACTGGGTGCTACGGGCACAGTCGGCCAACGATTTATACAACTATTACAGGGGCACCCCTGGTTTAATCTAACGGCACTCTGCTCCTCATCACGCACGGCAGGGAAACCATATAGCGAAGCGTGCAACTGGATCATCGGCGAGAACATGCCCGAGCACCTACGCGACACAATTCTGTTGTCGTGTGAGCCTGGTCCAGAGTGCGACATAGTCTTTAGCGCGCTGCCAGCAGAAAGCGCCACAGAGATTGAAATGGCCTTTGCAAATGCGGGCTATATCGTTTGCAGCAACGCACGCTCGTATCGCTATGAAATGGACGTGCCATTGCTCATTCCAGAGGTAAATCCAGAGCATATGCAGCTTGTTGATGTGCAGCGTCGCGGCCGCGACTGGAAAGGCTTTATCACAACAAATCCCAATTGCAGTACTACGCATCTCGTTAGCGCACTGCATCCTTTGCACGAGAAATTTGGCATCAAAAAAGTCTTTGTTTCTACCATGCAAGCAATCAGCGGTGCGGGCTATCCCGGCGTCAGCAGCATGGACATTCTCGACAACGTCGTGCCGTACATCTCGGGCGAAGAAGAGAAGATGGAAGAAAAAGAGCCACAGAAGTTGCTGGGCAAATTTAATGGTAGCGGCATCGACTATGCTGACATTCTTGTCAGTGCGCACTGCAATCGTGTGCCGGTGCTAGATGGGCACCTAGAAACAGTCAGCATTGAATTTGACAGCAAGCCAAGCGAAGCTGATATTCTGGCCGCATGGCGTGAGTATAATCCGCTGCCGCAACAGTTGAATTTGCCCAATGCACCCGAGCCGGCGGTGATCTACATGGATGCGCCCAATCGACCGCAGCCGCGGCTGGATCGTATGGCGGGCAGCGTGCCGGGCATGGCAACTACTGTGGGCCGCTTACGACCAGATCCGATCTTCGATTATAAGTTCGTGATCCTCGGCCACAACACTATCCGCGGCGCGGCGGGTGGCAGCCTGCTCAATGCAGAGCTGCTGCTGGCACAAGGCTATCTAGGTGAGGAAGCAGCGGCATTAGCCGATTCGCGGATAGTGGAGTAGTAGAAGCATAATTAATTAAAAGCACCCAAACGAGAAAGTGGACCATGCTCAGCATGGTCCACTTTCTCGTTTGGCGTGTACACTACAGTTCATTGAACGGCTGCCATAAAATCGTCCAAACTCTTTTCTTCTAGCGGATATTCTAACTCTAATTCGGTGTCGGGTTCATACTCTGGTGCATTTCGGCCCAAACGAAAAAGTGCCATTGCGGCAGCGTGCTGCGATGCAATCTGCTTGCTTGGGCCGCGACCCACACCGATGCCGATCTTTAAAACTTTCACAATCATTGTAAAAGTCGAAGCATGATCGGGGCCATCTCGCTGTACTTCCTCATAGCGCGGCGGCTTGCCAACGTTGCTCTGGATGAGTTCTTGCAAGCGGCTCTTGGGATCTTTCGTCCGCTCAGTCTCATCCATGCGGGCTAGCTCTTGAATCATAATCGGAGTCAGAAACAGTTTGACCGCATCAATCCCGCGATCAAGAAATAGCGCACCCAAGACAGCTTCGAAAGTGGCGCAGAGTGTAACAGGACGCGTACGTCCGTTGCTGCTTTCTTCCCCACGCCCAAGCTTTAAAAATTCACCCATGCGAAACTCAGCTGCCAATCGAGAGAGTGTTTCTTGGCGCACAAGCGCAGAGCGTACCTCGGTTAATTCGCCCTCTGTAAACTGAGGAAAATCACGATAGATTATTTCACTAACCACAAAAGAGAGTACAGAATCTCCCAGAAATTCTAGGCGTTCATTATCCTCCAACTCCTCATTATCCTCAATCTCGTTGATGTAACTACGGTGGATAAATGCTTGTTGAAGTAATTTCTTATTGATGAATGGGGTTGTAATATATTGTTCGAACTCTGAAATATCTAGAGATACCATTAAACCTGCTTTTTATAAGCTATACTTAGTTCGACCTGATCGGCAAGAGCCATATAATTTGAAGAATTTGAATATAAGAAAAAAGAGGATTCACATAATAAATGGTTAAGTCTCGTATGCAATCAGACCGATTATACCAATTATCTACTCTTTTTGCGATTTGATCCATTAACCTCCAAGCTGTGCTCTAGACCATGTCGCCTCCATTGCACTGCTAGTTGTACAATAATATTGTATAATAATGTTGTGTAATGTATAGAGAAGCGAGCACATGCACTGATGTCAGACGGCTTACTCAATATACTTCAGGCGGGCGCTTTATACCCATCGCCCCCAAAAATGCCACCACTCGCTCACCATCGGCAATTTTTGGCCGCAATTTAGTCAGTGCAGCCCCAGCAGCGGCGCTCGTTGGTTCCACATAAAAGCCCTGCTGTGCTAAAGCAATACGCGCCTCAAGCACTTCTTTCTCGCTAACCACAATGGTGCTACCCTTGGACTGCCGCAGTGCAGAGAGTACAGCAGCAGAACGCAATGGGTGCGAAATAGCAATACCGTCAGCACTAATCGGCTCAAAATGGGGAATGGGCATCGAAGCTTTTTGTAGCCCACCGACAAACGCCTCGTGGATTGGCGTGTACGGTTCGGCTTGAACAGCAACCATTTTTGGAAGTTTATCGATTAAACCACAACGGTGCAGGTGCTGAAATCCGCGCCACACGCCTAGCAGTAGCCCACCCTGACCAGTAGAAACAACAAACCAATCGGGCACCTGATAATTCAGTTGCTCCCATATTTCCCAAGCGCAAGTCATTAGACCTAAAATATACGAAGGCTGCAAAGCGTGTGATGCATACTTTGTCTCCTTGTTTAGGCGTGTGGCCGCAACAGCCGCATCGGTCGAATCGCTTCGCGAGCCAGGCACTTCGACAAGCTCTGCACCATAATAGGCTATTTGTGCTTTTTTGACCTCGAAGGTGCTCTCCGGCACAAATATACATGCTTTCAAACCAGCCCGCGCTGCGTAACAAGCGACACTTGCACCCGCATTTCCGCTAGAATCTTCGACCACACTCACAGCACCTTGGCCACTAAGCCAGTTGATCATGACGCTAACCCCGCGATCTTTATAACTACCGCTAGGCATAAGTGCGTCATGCTTCCAGTAGACAGGCAGATTGCCCCACATATCTTGCAAAAGAGGCGTCCATCCCTCGCCAAGCGTAATGCGTTGGTGACCTTCCCCTACGATGGGAAGCATTTCCGAATATCGCCATAGCCCAGGCGCGGTTGGATCAATGCACTCTCGTTGGAATTTTGGGAGATCCGCATATTCTAGTGGTTCACTGGTAAGCGGGCAACGCAAAGGGCTACGTCTAGCCTCGACGCGAAAATCACTTGTTGGACAAAATGATATCAACCTTAAATCCTTTGTTTTTTTATCCCACTTCTAGCAAGTGCTATTATGGCTAAATTCGCTTGGGACAGCTTTTGTATGATAGTTTGAGGTATGGGGGAGTTTAATGTTTCCGCATAGTTTCTCTTATGTTTGCTTCGTTGTCAAAGGTGAATGATGGATTATTAATTATATAAACCATAAATTTTGTACTACAGGCTGATTCTCTCCATGAAACGCATAAACCCCTTGGCTGACAATCAGTCAAGGGGTTTATTGTAGTCCAACTATACAACTATACCTAGCAGCGTTATTCAGTTAGCCGTCAGCTAATGCTGCTGCCTGTTCAATAATATCATCGCGTTCGACTCGCTCTGCGGGCCAGCCAAAGATTTCACCGATCTCTTCCGCACTCATTGCTGCAAGCTGTGCATAGGACGTAATGTTCGCATCTGCTAGCCGAGCGGCAAAGACGACACCGATACCACGTATCTTTGTAAAATTGTTTGCCGTTTGCTTTTGCGGTTTTGTCTCGGGTACGTCTGCAACTTCTTTAAATTCTGAGAGGGAATCAGACGTGCCATCATTCGTTTCTGCATCACTAGTTTCTGAGTAAGCTATAGAAGCGTCAGTATCGCTCGGATCCATTGCATCACTCTCTGCATCATCAAATTCTTCGCTCGCGGTTTCAGCAGCAGCCCCAGTGCGTACGAACGGCTTATCACTTTGTGACCATTCCTTGCGTGAGCGCCCCGCAGCTCTATCATCATTCGTAAAGCGACGTACCCACGGTAAGATTAAAGCGCCCGTGCCGATAGAAGAGAGTAAAAAGAGACCAATGAAAGCAATGAAGCTAAAGCAACTCCCCATCGACCAAAGCAGTGAGACAGACAAAATAATTATTGCCGTACCGACCGCAATTTTAAGAGCATAGCTACCAGAAAGATTCAAATAGTTCCCGATCCGTTCACCCAAAGCCGCAGAGGCGATAAGGCCACCTACAATATTTAGGCAGAAGAGCGCGACCCAAGTTGGTATTGCCACGAGTAGACCGATAATCGTTATGGCCATTACGCCAGCTACCAGAAAAACACCTATATTTACTACAAGTCCAACCCCAAAGCAGAGTGCCAACTCGTCGCGTAGGCGCTCTTGAACCGATTTGATGAGCGTCGGGCGAATCAATGCAACCAAACCAGCAATCATTGCCAAGGAAAGAGCGCTAACGAGTGCGCCGAAAATTCCCCCAATTATCGATCCAAAGCTTCTACCGCTTCTTTGCTCACTGCCCGAACCCCTGTCTGAGTTGCTTTCTGAGTTTCTACCCGAGTCAGTGGCAGAACCCTCCGTACGCTCATCAGCTGTCTCTTTTTCTATCTCTACCCGAATCTCATCGGTAACATCGTTTGCTATCCCTGAACTGGCAAAGCCAAATATTTTTCCGATGTCAAAGTTTTGGCCGCTGACAATATCACCTTCAACCTCTGTGTTCTCCTCACGGTCCAAATTGCCTGAAACAATGCTGATATCACCTTCAACTTCCGCGCCATTATATAGTTTGACATTCCCGCTAACGGAAGCCATATCGCCTTTCACATGTCCGAAAAGGTCAATGTTACCGCTAAACGTAGCCACATCTCCTTCAACAATGGCACCTTCCCCGATTTCGATATTGCCGCTCATTACTATCAGATCGCCCGTTATCTGCGAATCCTCTTCGAGGGTCACATTTCCGCTAAAAACAATCACATCTTCATCGATCTTTTGTCCAGGTTCGAGGTGAAAATTGCCACTTGGAATAGTACGCTGAGAACTAATTGCTAATGATCGAGCCTGAGCGGGTGTTGTGAAAAGCGCAAACAGAAGCAGCGCAACAAAGCTAGCTAGTGTTGACCACCCATAGCCCGAGCGCCATCTCAATCGTGGCGTTGCTATGAGCCGTTGATCTGTTTGAACAACCAGCAATTGATAAGTCATAATGAATTTCTAAACCTTTTGTAGCCTATGTTTATGTTATGCAGCACTCGCATTCATTTTATTCATCGAGCGGCGCAAAAATCGAGTCCAGAAGACCAATATACCGCCCATGAATGCACTATATGCCAACACAATCCCCCACATTTGAGGAGAAACTAGTGCTGTCCCTACTACAATATTTAACGCACTAGCGGTTGATTGGATCCAAACTGTAAAGCCATGCAAGAGGTAGGCAACCGACTGAATTTGGTCGGTTACCCACGAACTTTGGTTGACAGCCATGTAGGCACCGGCTGAAAGCGTGCCGATTATAATACTGGCCCACAAAATTACTGTGACGGTGGCAACAGTTGCCCCCAGCCAGAACTTTTTTCGGTGCTGTTCTTTTGACAAACGCTTCTCGAAGTTCTGGACAAAATCAACTGGTGGCATGATGGATGGCTCGGCAATCATCTTTCCGTCTAGCTCTTGCCACGTCGCCCATTTATTTGCCAGCAACGGATAATATTCAATATCTGCGTGGAATTGAGCCAGCTCATCCTCGTCTAGTAGCTCATCCAACGCCAAGGACATTGCGAGATCAAAAGTCATTGACGATTCGTTGTCGTCGCCAACTGCCTCATCCCGATTACTATCGCCCCAATTAGGATCTGGTTGATTGTGCTCAAATGGAAAGTTCATACTCATCTCATGTACCTAGTTATCGTGTTTCGAATCATAATATCTATATCTGCATACCACTTTGGCTTTGGCGTAATTTAAAGGAGCCAAAGCGACCAATCAGCTTGCTAAATGTGAAATGATCAGTCTCTGATTTTTTTGCCATAAAGGCCTGTACCGGAATGCCCGTGGATGGTGGCGTCGTTGCGGCTTGTGCCTGTTCGTAAATAACGGCCATCTGTTTGCGAGCGCGAAATAGGCGGCTCTTGACTGCCGAGACGCTTAAATCCATTGTGTCGGCAATTTCTTCATAGCTCAACTCTTCCCAGTAGCGTAAAATCAGCGGCATTCGATAATCCGGATCCAGATTTTCCAAGAGTGCCTGTAATTCGCCAGCCTGCTCGCTTCTGGCTGCTTCTCGCTCCGGTGCGGGCGCGTCACTCTCCAAATTCTGCAACACTGGATTGTCGTCTATCGATACATAAGTTGCGCGCCGCTTGCGCAGTTGGTCTATACAGTAATTATTGGCGATTGAAAAAACCCATGTACTAAACTTATGATTTGGATTATATTGCTTCAACTTGGAGTACGCACGCAGAAAGGTCTCCTGCGCAGCATCTTCTGCTTCTTGGGGGTTCCCCAACATGCGGTACGTCAAATTGTAAACTGGGCGCTGATAAGCATGAACCAATTTGCTAAATGATTGCTGATTTCCACTTCGTGCCTCTTGTACCCATATCTGCTCCTGTTGGTTCATAATGCTCGCTCTCTATCTTGCCTTTGAATTATTGATGTAACGTTATATGTATCGAATTCTTTTCTTGCTATTCTCCGCAGTAGCACAATATAACATGTTTACTTCAAAGTAAACGCCTGAAGTAAATACTCAATGGAAACTGTTGCTTGATGGCGCTGCTAGGGATATACATTTTACTATATACACTTTACGTAAGGGCTGAGAAAAAGTTTCAGAACTATTTAACTAAAGGTACTCATGTGCCGCGAACAGAGCGGTAGCGTATCTACTATCAGCCTATCGTTACAAATTTTCCTTGTTTGACATATTATCTAAAGATCAGTATAGTACTGCCCGTAAACGTTTACAGGTTTCTACAGCATTTTCCCTACCAAAACTTTAAATCCATACAATACTTTAAATACTTCGCTCATATGGGCGGCAAATTGAAATTGTGCTATTTTTTCTTTGAAGATGTGGGCAATTTCAGCTGCATACTTATATGAGCCAAATACTTTGCAGAGTTGTACGCCTTCATACTTGCTATGATTTGGGCTATCTGTCTCTATTTCTGCATTATCGGTGATTATCCATAAATATTTAGCGTTGCGGAGAAAGCATCGGAGCTCCTGTTTGTAATTTATGGATCATCATCGACTGTTTTACGATTGGCAGTTGAATTGCTTGTAAAACATCTCTAATTCTATCAAAATTGGAAGGATATGAATCAGATAGAAATTTTCTGGAGATCGACATTACCCTATTTACAATTAAGGAGAAAATAAAATGCGTTCTATGCGTCTTTTGAGTTTAACGCTCGTTTCAATTATTGGGCTAATCTTAGCCGCCTGCGCGGCTCCGGCTGCGGCCCCAGCCGATTCGGGGAGTACAATGGCTGATAGTGCAGAAGAAGGTGACAGCGAAGCAATGGCCGATAGCGCTGAAATGGATGGCGGTGATGTAATTGTTGGATTGATCACAAAAACTGAAACCAATCCATTCTTTGTGAAAATGCGCGAAGGCGCTCAAGCCAAAGCAGATGAATTGGGCGCAACGTTGATGACTGCTGCCGGTACATTTGACGGCGACAACGAAAGCCAAATAACGGCAATTGAAAATATGGTGAATGCTGGTGCGCAAGCCATTTTGCTGGTGCCAAGTGACACAACGGCCATTGTGCCTGCTGTCGAGAAAGCACGTGAAGCTGGCACAATCGTAATCGCGCTGGACACGCCAACCGATCCAGAGGATGCGACGAATGCACTCTTCGCCACCGATAATTTTCAGGCGGGTATTTTGATTGGTCAATATGCCAAAGGCGTTATGGGTGATGAAGAACCGATTATTGCCATGATGGATCTGAACCCTGGCATCACGGTTGGCGACTTACGACACAATGGCTTCCTCGAAGGTTTTGGTATCTCGCAAGATGACCCAGCCATTGTTTGCGAAGAATTCACTCAAGGGGATCAAACGAAGGGCCAAACGGCCATGGAGAATTGTCTGCAAGCGAACCCTGACATCAACCTAGTTTACACAATCAACGAGCCTGCCGCCTTTGGTGCTTACACCGCTATCGAGAATGCTGGTCGTGCTGGCGAAGTAACCATCGTGTCAGTCGATGGTGGTTGTGCCGGTGTGCGTGCAGTTGAAGATGGTCGTATTGCTGCCACATCACAGCAATACCCGCTGCTAATGGCTTCGATGGGTGTAGAAACAGCCGTGGCCGTAGCCGGTGGTGCCGAGGCTCCAACAGGATACACCGATACGGGCGTCACGCTGATTACGGGCAGCCCAGTGGATGGCCTTGAAAGCGAAGATGTGCAGTTTGGTCTTGACAGTTGCTGGGGCGAGTAATATAAGATGAGTAATAGTGGCGGCATTAATCTAATAATGCCGCCACTTTTTTTACCCTGAACTATTATCGATATCAAAGCGCTTTCAGATTACTTCAGAAATTTGAACTATATATAGTTCTATCTATTACCTGTGAATTTAATGGAGTGTAAAACCTGAAAGGCATCGAAAATTGCTGCTTCGTTGTCATTTTGAGCCAAAGTTAACCCATACTGATGGAATCATATGAGCACAAACTGGATTCAATAGGCATCTTTCGTCTT